>AUXO018519532.1_pt1 | contig 11055 bp, 8 predicted proteins | sample 768731 | NCBI WGS metagenome assembly AUXO01 (sample SAMN02715735, study PRJNA202380) | gut metagenome | biome: sheep rumen | host: Ovis aries | place: New Zealand: Palmerston North
AGCAGCTATTATTGCAGTTTTTTTCAAAAATGACGAACTTAATTCTATTTCATTATCGCCTATTTGAATTTTCGGTGCGCCTTCGCCAACTAGTTGGTCAGCATTTATACCTTGACCTAACAAATTAAACTTAAACGGATAGTCCGAAACTTGATATATACCTGAACCAATTACTTCAGGTGTAGTTTTTATTGCAAGATTTGGCAATATATTATATGAAGCCTGCATTATAGTGTTTTGAACATATTTATTACTTTCAAGAAACTTGATATTACCGCTAAACGGTATTTTCATAGAAAGAACTTCAGCAGAAACTACATCTGTTTCTGACACTATATATAGATAATTTGAAATAACTGTTTGTAATGTTAATTGAGCAGAAGATATAATTGCTTCATAAATTTCATCACCGATAAAAGAACGCAACGCAAGAGGTTCTTCTCTATACTCAACAACACTTCTTCCGTTCAATGTAATCATTGAATAGCTGTTTTGATTTATAACCATCAAAATCCAAGTCGTATTTGGCGCCATTTGTTCTTCTGCCAATTGATTAAAGCTTAATGTTTTTAATAAAGCATTCGGAGCTGTTTCAATTGCGATTAAATTACATCCTACCTCAACACAAGCAGCATTAATTTCATCTAATGCTGATTGCTGTATTGCGCCATATACAATTTCACGATTTTCTTTATCACCTGAATTATAAGCATCTGTCCAGCTTACAACAGGATCTTGACGTTTAAATATATAAGAAGATTGTTCTACTTCAGAAATAATAGCACTTGTAACACCTTCATCACTCAAGTTAATCGGAAGTGAAATTAAACCGTAGTGGACAGATGGAAGTGTTAATACAATATTACTCTTTGGATTTATTTTTAATTCTTCAAAAAGTTCTTTTAACGCATCAATAAATCGGTTATAATCAGCTATTTCTCTTTTTGAATAATCATAATCCAATTGTTTACATGAATATTTTTCAACAGTTTTTGTTTTTGGATTTATTTCAATCATTTCCAAACCAACAGACGGTGACACTGATACACCGATAGTTGTTTTGTTGGAACCTGAACCCAGCTGAGATAATAATTGATTTAACATATATATATTCTGAATTTTGTATTTTTATTATATAATATCTATGAGGACATTATAGTTTAAACATGTATTTACGTCAAATGATTATAAAACAAGGCATATAAAATGTTAAAAGATGATATTTTGAAATTAAAAAAAGAAAAAAATGCTGTAATTTTAGGGCATTGTTATCAAAATATTGAAATAGACGAAGTTGCAGATTTTGTCGGAGATTCACTTTATTTAAGCCAAATGGCTGCAAAAACGAATGCTGATGTAATAATCTTTGCAGGAGTGTATTTCATGGCACAAACAGCAAAAATTATTTCTCCTAAAAAAAGAGTTTTCTTGCCAAACATGAACTCAGGCTGTCTTATGTCTGATATGATTAACTTGGAACAGCTAAGAGAATTTAAATCTCAAAATAAAAATATACCTGTTGTATGTTACGTAAATTCAACAGCTGAAGTTAAGTCCGAATGCGATATATGCTGTACAAGTTCAAATGCAGTGAAAATAGTTAATAGTTTGAATACATCGGAAGTTTTATTTTGTCCTGATACTTACCTTGGCAAATGGGTTGAAAGTCAATTGGACAATGTAAAAGTTAAAACATATCCCGGATTTTGCCCTACACATTTAAGAATTAAACCGGAAGATATTGTTGCAGCAAAAGAAAAATATGATAATGCAAAAGTTTTAACACATCCTGAATGCCATAAAGAAGTTTGTAAACTTTCAGATTTTGTAGGCAGCACTTCTCAAATTATGCAATATGCAAAAGAGAATAATGATAAAAAATATATTATTGCAACTGAAAAAGGTGTTGTTGACAGATTAAAACGAGATTGTCCTGATAAAGAATTCTTTTTAATTAAAGACAACATTGTATGCCCAAATATGAAGCAAAATACTCTCGAAGATATTTATAATGTTTTAAAAAATGAAACAAATGAAATTTTTGTTGATGAAAATATTTCTAAAAAAGCATTAAATTGTATTAATCGTATGCTTGAGGTTTGCAAATAATATGGCAAATATAATTTACGGAAAAAATGCTGTAATTGAAGCATTAGAAACACAAGAGCGTGAAATAAATAAAGTTATTATATCAAACAGCATACATACTGACGGAAAAATTGATAAAATAAAAACACTTTGTCAAAAACGTGGAATTATTTTTCAATTTGTTGCAAAAGAAAAATTTGCACAACATTCGGAATTTAATCATCAAGGAGTAGTTGCACATATTTCTCCAATAAAATATATGTCTTTGGAAGAATTTTTATCAAAAGAACACAAAAATTCTTCTGTTGTGATGCTTGATGGAGTAGAGGACGGACATAACCTTGGAGCTATAATCAGAACTTGCGTATGTGCCGGCGTTGAAGCAGTTATTATTCCATCCAGACGCAGTGTTCAAGTAGATGCCGTTGTTGAAAAAACTTCCGCAGGTGCAATAAATCACATTCCTATTATAAAAGTCAATAGCCCTGTCAGTGCATTACAACAAATGCAAGAACACAACTGGTGGGTAATTGCAGCTGAAGCTGATGCAAAGGATAATTATTACGATGTGAATTATTCTGATATGAATTTTGTACTTGTAATGGGTGCAGAACACGCAGGAGTTTCAAAATCAATAATTAAATTATCGGATTTTCAGGTAAAAATTCCAATGCTAAAAGAATTTAATTCACTTAATGTTTCGAATGCTTTAAGTGCTATTATATTTGAAACAGTCAGACAGAAGTTAAAGAAGGATAATTAAATGCGTAAAGATTTAGAAAAATTTAATTTACTGGATGAAGAAATATCAGAAGAAGGTGTTGATTTTCATAGTCTTCAAGCAGAAGAAGATGAAGATGAAAATATATTAGATACTGTTGAAGATCCAAAAGTACAAGAAAATATTAACTCTGTAAACACAGATGACTCAGTAAAGATTTATTTACAGCAGATAGGTAAAATACCAATGCTATCACCTTCTGAAGAACTTGATGTTGCAAAAAAAATTAAAAATGACCACTGTGAATTTTCAAAAGACATTTTAGTTAATGCAAATTTACGTCTTGTGGTTAGTATTGCAAAAAGATACATCGGACGAGGTTTATCTTTCTTGGATTTAATTCAGGAAGGCAATATTGGTTTAATGAAAGCCGCAGAAAGATTTGATTATGAAAAAGGATATAAATTTTCCACCTATGCAACCTGGTGGATACAACAATCAATAACAAGAGCTATTGCTGATAAAGCCCGCGCAATAAGACTTCCTATCCACATGATTGAATCTTTAAATAAAATTAAAAAAACAACAGTTGATTTAACAACAGAACTCGGAAGAACTCCTACAAAACAGGAAATAGCATATAGATTAGGTATTCCTGTTTCTAAATTAACTCAAATAGTAAAATCAGCTCAATCTACTATCAGTATTGAAACTCCTGCAAACAGCAAAAAGGAAGATTCAACAAAAATTGCTGATTATATAGTTGATGAGTCTTCTTCAACTCCTGATTCAAGAGTTACTCAAGAAAATATGCTTGAAGATATTCAAAAAATGCTTAAACAGCTTATGCCAAAAGAACGTGACGTTCTAATTATGAGATATGGCTTAAATAACAACGGTGACAAAAAAACTCTCGATGAAATCGGTTCTCATTACGGTGTTTCAAGAGAACGTATAAGACAAATTGAAAACAGAGCAATATCAAAATTAAAGAAAATGTGCCGTAACGAAAAACTTACAATAAATCTAAAAAACTACTTTGGTAATTAAAATAAGACTTGACAAACAATAAAAAATAATAAATAATGTAAATATAGGGGGAAGCCCTAAAGAAATGTGCTTCCTTAGAGCTTCACTTAGTACCCTATGAGATTAACATTTTTAATGCTATTACTACAACTGCTATTGCTAGTAATAGCATTATTATTTTGTCAATCATAGTTATTGCCCTCCTTTCCGATTTAGACCTTAGTACTCGTGTGTCGGAGAAAAGCATGTACTACCCTAATACCATTATATAAAATATTACAAAATCTGTCGATTTATTTACAAGATTTCTTTGTCATATCGGTCCAACTTAATTTATCCGCACATTTTAAATAGTCCATATTGTCATTTTCTATTATCCAAGCTGTGCAATATACATCAACATTTTTCAAATGAGAAATACAGCCCCCATCCGTATCAATATAATTCATACTACCTATAGGTACAATGCCTTGTGTGGTTATAAGAAATCCGAAAATATCTCTTCCACCCTCATTTTTGCCTTTGTTTTTGCCGTCAATATCAACAAAAATATATGACATGGTTTGTTTCTCTGGAGCATTAGCGGTAGCCTCAAAAGTTGATTCATCTTTCGGATTTTGGTTTGTATTTGTAAACGCTAAACTTGTGCCATCAGCTAAGATATTTGCATAGGATTTGGCCCAGTTACCAAATTCAAAATCAGAAACAATGCAATCTGAAAGTTTGCTGTTATCACACGATTTTGAGATTTTTAAAAAATCACCAAATCTTTCAGACAATTTTTTATTTCTTTTCGTTTCATCTGATTCGTTTAAAAACCACTCATCAACGGGACCATAGACAGCAGTTGAACGACCAAATGCATCATTTAAATTTGAATATATTTTTTTAACTTTAGCAACTTTTTCTTTGTTATTTGTTGAATCATTCAAGTTTGGCAAAGTCAATGCTGCAACAACACCGATTATGCCCATAACAATCAATGTTTCTGCCAATGTAAACGCAAACAATCTTTTCATAACATTCTCCTTTATATTTAAAAATAGAATACAATATATAATATAAAATGTAAATAATTTAATATTATATTATTAAATATATTAAAATATTATGCTTTGCATACAATAAAAATATTATGGAAAAATTTAAACCTGTAAAACAAGAAAAAACAGTTATAAGTATCCGCCTTGACGTGGATACTCTAAAACATATTGATGATATTTCTCAAAAAACAGATATAAGTCGTAACGAACTTATTGTTCAATGTATAAATTTTGCTTTAAAAAATTTTAAACAATAAATTTATCTTAAAAATTCTTATTTAATTAGTTTATTCAGGTTTATAAAATTATTTTAGGAATTAGAAAATAAATTTAGGCTTTTGCTTTTCTTAATTCCAGTTCAATAAGTTTTACAAATTCATTTACAAGAGTGGAATTCCACTTTTTATTGGCATCTTCTTTAATAATATCAAGAGCTTCGTAAGGTGTTTTTGCTTTTCTATAAATCCTAGGTTCTGTAAGAGCAAAATATGCATCAATTATAAGTATAATTTGTGATGAAAGTGGAATATCATTTCCTGCAAGCTTATTTGGATAACCTGAGCCATCCCAGTTTTCATGGTGTTTTTCAATAATCGGAATAATATCTTTTACTGTTGATATTGGTTCTAACAGGTCATGAGCTGCTAACATAGGGTGATTTTCTATATAATTACGTTCATCATCTGTCAATGGACCATCTTTTTGAAGAATTTCCTGTGGCAGCATTAAATTACCAACATCATATAAAAGCATTGCTACACGCAATTTGTCAGCATCATCTTTTTCAAGTTCAAATCTTCTCGCAAGAGTTGTAGCCATAACAACTTTAGATTTTGATGAACCGAGAGTGTGCTGAGGATTATACGTTGTAACAAGAGCATCCGCAACAGAATAAAGAGTATCTTTTGGATTTGAATTTTGTTCTATTGCCATTTGCAATTTGTGACGTAAATCTTGCTTTAAATCTTCTGAAACATTAACTCTACCTGTTGCAAGTATATCATTAAACGCATTAAGTGCAACTTCTTGCCACGAAACTTCAGATATAGGAGTTGCCAATGTAACTTGATTTCTACCGTTACGTTTTGAATTGTACATAGCCTGATCGGTTAATTCAAGCAATTCTTCTACATTATTAGCATGTTCTAAAAATGTTGCGACACCTAAACTTGCTGTTATAGTACCCACTGTTTCAATCGGAGTAGCTTCTATTGCTTTTCTTATTCTTTCAGCCGCTATCATTGCACCTTTCGAATCAATACCTGGAAGTAATACATTAAATTCTTCACCACCAATACGAGCGGGTACATCTATTGAACGTGCATTTTGTTTCAAAACGCTTGAAATTTGTTTAATTGCTAAATCACCATATACATGCCCATATTTATCGTTAATTTGTTTCAAGTGATCTAAGTCAATACCAATGACAGAAAAAGGCTGTTTTTGTCTGTTTGCACGAACAAACTCTTTTTCAATTGATTCTTCAAAAAATCTTCTGTTATAAAGTGTTGTAAGCGCATCTGTAACAGCTTGTTCTCTAACCATTTGAAATAAATCTGCAATTGTTATTGCAAGTTCTATTTGTTGTGAAAATAATTTTAAAAAGTCTATTTCAGCTTCAGTTGCCTCAAGTCTTGATGACATTACAATAAGAATACCGGTATGAGTCATTTTTGATAAAGGAACTATCATAAAAGAACGACAATGCGTTTCACTTAAAAGTTCTTCCAAATCTTCTTCTTTTAATTCTGGTGCTAAAGATAACAAACCGGCTCTTAAATCTGTACTTTGTAAAATTTCTTTACTTCTTAATACAGCTTTAATAACATCTGATTTTTGAAAATTTAATCTTTGTGTATTTAAAGGGGTATCCAATTTTGAATTTACTATTTCAAACAAATTATCGTCGGATGCTGCCATCATGCTGTAATATTCGCCATTTTCATCATTTCTTCGTTGAAGAATGCAACTATGCATATAACCTAATTCGCCTTGAAGATTATTCACAGTCGTATCAAGAATACTTGAAAGAGGCTTTGAAGAATTCATCATTTCCCAAATATGTTGTAAAGTCAACATACGGCGATTTGCTTCGTTCAATTCATTAGTTCTTTCTTCAATTTCAAGTTCTAATTGGGCATTGCGTTCATATATTTCCAAAAAATCTTTTTTACCGCTGTATAAATGATTTTCTACCGCATTAACTTGATTTTTAAAATCTTTAAATTTATCAAATAAGCCCATAAAATTGCCCTCAACAGTAAAATAATATTTTTGTATATCTGATTATACTACATAACTTAAATTTCGTAAATTTTTTGTTTAAGTTTATTAAAATTTTTATGACTTTTTTTTAATAATCATTAAATAATGTATGTCATATAAAAGTATGAAATTTATCAAAAAACTGTTCATAACAGACAATGACATATAGTATTATGGAATAAGAGCGAGGATAAGAAATTGTTTGATTCAATGCGAGTGACAAGTCAAATTGTCCCTAAAAACAGACCGTCAATAAAACGTAAAACAGAAGAAGAAGCAAGTAAACAAGCCGAACAAACAGAAAGTGAAAACGGTGGTACGAACCTTGCCCAAAGCAAAGGTCTTCAATATGTTCAAGATTTACAAGACGGCAAAAAGCCTCGTCGTCCCGTAGCATCAGGAGCAAACTATGCTGCATACAATACTCAGGTAAATACTAATATTCAAAGACCTGTGTCAACAAACGTTCAACAATCCGATGTATCTCAGTCACAAGCTGCAGCACCTGTTGAACAATCACAAAAAACCGGTTTAATAAGCCCTAAAATTAATATCGCTCAAGTTATAGGTGATTTTAAAAATACTGCACATGCCATCGGAACTCCTGAAGACATTTTTGAAGAAGTTGACATGTATCTTTCGCTTGTTGAAAAACAAACAAAAAAAGATAATGCAAATGTAAAAACAGTTCAAACTAACTTACGTAATGCGGCAGGATTACTAGACCAATACATATCTGCAACTCTTAATAAAGATTCAAAAGTTGTTGAAAATTGGGTAGAAGCCATATTCTTACAACAAGTTGATTACAAATACAATACAGAAGATATTAACGAGGCATTTTTGGTTCAAATGCCTGATGATAAAAAGAAAACAGACAATTCAAATGCTCAAACAGAGCAAACAGAACCAATAAAATCGCAAGAACCTGTAAAACCAAAAATGGATGCGATTTTAAAGAATTTATTTGCACAAGCAAGAAATGTTCATAAAAAAGGTAATGACGATTTAGCCATATCTACTTATAAAAAAGCTATTGAACGTTCTAAAGAAGTAAATGATGTTGACAGTCATTCCAAAATATCTTTTGAAATCGGTAAAATATACGACAATAAAGATGATTTAGCAGCTGCATTGGAAAACTATAATGAATCAGCTACAATTGCTACTGATGATAATGTTAAAGTTAAAGCACACTACGCTATGGCTCAAATTTATGATGATGTAAATCAATTTAAACCCGCAATAGAACATTATATGGCAGCAATTTCATTTGCAGGTGAAACTAATAACTTTAAAGCTCAAATTAAATCCCTTACAAAAATAGGTAATATATATGCAGATAAATATGATAAAGAAGCGTTTAATGTCTATGATGATGCAAAAGTTGTAGCTGACGAATCAAAAGATTTGAAAAATAAAGGCTACGTATCAAGTACAATTGCAACTGCATACGACAAGTTTAATAAACCGATAGAAGCCTTAAAATATTATTCTGACGCTGTAAAAAATTATACACAAGCAGGTGTTGATGAAAAAGTTGCAATAAATTACAAAAAAGCAGGTCAATTAATGATTGACTATCAAAAAGGTGATAAAGGCAGAGTTTTAATTCAAAAAGCAATAGCTTACGCAAAAAGAGCAAATAATGAAAATTTAGTAAAAGAATTAAACCAAGAATTGGCTGCAGCATAAATTTGTAAGTTTATATTGCAATTTTATAATTGCATATATATTGTATATACTTTATTTAAATCAAAATATTTAATCTTTGCACATAAATCTTGCATATTCTTTTTTCATAGGAAGTTCAGTAATATTAAAATGCTTATTTTGAGGCACTGTATTGTAATATGCAAAAGCTTTGCAATAATCACCTTTTTGTTCATAAGCAATCGCTGCAAAATAATTAAAATATTCATTTCCTGATTTTAAATATGCCTGCTCGAAGTCTTTTACGGCTTTGTTGCTCTCTCCTAAAAGATAATACACTTTAGCCCTGTCAGAATATGCTATCGGATAATGTTTTTTGTTTATATTCATTGATTTTTCAAACATTGAATTTATTTCAGGTGTCATTTTTCTTGTTTTTATAAAAGTATAATATGCTTTAGCTGATAAAACCCAAGAATTTTTTGGATTAAGCTCTAAAGCTTTATCACAATCTTTTATCGCACCATCTATATCATTTAAATTATATTTTGCTAATGCTCTATTTTCATATAGATTATCATTTTTTGGTTGAAATTTTATATAAAAATTAATTTTATTCATTGCCTTTTGCCATTCCTGATTTTCAATATTATGACCATAAATAAGGCAAGGACACATACATAATACCCAAACACAAAAAGACAAATAAACAATTCCAAAAACAGCGCATATAGCCTTTGTTTTAACCGGTAACTTTTGTTTTGGTTTAATTCTATGATATTTTCTTAAAGTTATCATAAAAAATCCGCTAACTATGCAAGAAGTTAGGCATATTGTTAAGATAACAATGGTAAATAATCCGCTTATATCAAAAATTTGATGAAGAAAAATTAGTAAAATAATAGACAAAGTCATTATGAAAAATATACTGAAAACTGTACTTATCCGCCAATACAGCAATATGGGAGTTAACTCTCTTAACGTTTCTACTTCATAACCCTTAGAATATATTGTCGGATAAAACACAAATGTCCCTTCATCTGTTTCTTCAATAAAGGATGCATTATCAAAATTATATAAATTTTTTAAAAAATTTTTAAAATTTACCATATTTTAGTTTTAATACCTTTTTTTAATTAGTCAAAATTATTTTAATATTTTCATTAGTCTTGCTGATTTTAACTTTTTATCATAAATAATTTTTGTATTATTTTTAAGCCAAATTTCAGCAGAATTCATATCTTTTTCAAAAGTTCCTGTACCTTTTACAAACAAAATATAATATTTACCTTCAGGCAGAAGTGATAAATCCTTTTTCAAAAAAAAGTCTGAATTATTATCTGTCATTGATGTTGGAAGAATTAAATCTTTTTTGGGTATATTTTTAAATAAAGAATAGTAAAAATATGAGTTCACAGAACCATAATAAAGATATATTTTTTCATTATCATTTTTATCTTTTGATAAAATTTCCAGTAAAGGTTTTACATCTTGTCTTAAATATGATATTTTACCTGTTACAAATTTTTGCAGAAAAGAAAAATATCCTGTTATAAGATATATAGAAGTTACTAGTAATATAATAGTTTTACCAAATCGATTCTTAGGTAAATCGTCTAATGGTGCAACATATAATATAATAAGTATTGGTAATAAATATAAAGTTAAACGATAACTCAACGGATATAATTTTAAATAAGCTGCTAACAATGAAATAATTAAAGTAAACGATATTACACAGAAACAAAAATGATTTTTTCTGAAAATAAAGTAAAATCCTAATATAACTAATATTACAAGTAAAATATGTAATGGTTCATAGAAAAATAAAAAATATATAACATCTTTATAAAGACTTATACTGAAGATTTTAAAACCATCAGCCCAATACCCGAGCAAATGTTCAGAATTTTTCACAAATCCCAAATTTAAAACATAATAAACAACAATACTAAATACAGGATATATTGAAGAATATAATAATTTAAGCCATTGATTTTTATGAAAAATCAATAATGAAACATATATAGAAGGAATTACAAAAAATAACGGAAATGAAAACATCAATCCTATTGCACTAAAAATTCCACCCAAAGTACAAATTTTTAGAGAATCAAACTTATTTTGGTACTTTAATGCCAAATATACAAATAAAACCACAAATAAAACATCTGTTGAATATTGTTTAAATACTTGAGAATAAAATAATAACTGATAATTTATTGCAAATGAAAATAATGCAATATATTTTGTCCA
>AUXO015871026.1_pt1 | contig 11054 bp, 4 predicted proteins | sample 768731 | NCBI WGS metagenome assembly AUXO01 (sample SAMN02715735, study PRJNA202380) | gut metagenome | biome: sheep rumen | host: Ovis aries | place: New Zealand: Palmerston North
TTTACTAAATTCGCTAAAAAACAATTAAAGAAATTAGATATTTATACACAAAAAATTATTCTTTTATGGTTAAAGAAAAACATAGAAGGAACTACTGATCCAAGGCTTCATGGCAAACCATTAAGCGCAAATAGGGTAGGAGAGTGGAGGTATAGGATCGGCGATTATAGAATTATTTGTAAAATTGAAGACGATAGACTATTGATATTAGTAATTGCTATAGGGCATAGTAAAGAAGCATTTGATATATAGATCAGGAAACTGGTCTATTTTTATTTTTTCAAAAAAATATGATTTTATGCAATATTATATTTTTTAAATAAATGATAAAAAAATACCTATATAACGTATAGCGTTTTTTCTAAATATTTAATTATAAAATATATTAAAAAATGGGTTTTTCTTGTTAAAATAAGGCTAAATTTTATCCAATAATCTAATTAAAGAAGATTTTCTTCTTTAAATAGAAATGTTTTTAGACTATAATTATAGAGACGTGTTTATATATGAATATATAAAACTGACTATTTGTATTTTTGGGGGATTCAACTTATGCCTATTAAAACTGTTGTATCTATTGATTTAGGAAATGACACAACTAAAATTGCGTTTTCATATAGAGAGAAGAATGGGTTTAGGTTTAAAACATATATTGGTAAAATTGTTGAATTAAATAAAGTTATAAGAAAGAATTTCTCTTCAATCGCTAGATATGAAGAAGAAACTAAAACTTGGGTATATGCGAATGATGTTAATAATGGGTTTAACTCTACATCTTCAACCATAGTTAAAATTAAAGAACTAATGTCTTTATTAAGTAAGCCATCAGGAATGTCAGATAGTGTATTTTTAAACAATAAAGATTATTTTTATAATAAAAAAGTATTTCCTAAATACTATTTTCCTGAAACTACTGATAGAGAGAGTTTAAACAAACTAGAAAAGAGTAAGGATACATTTACTGCTAATTTAACTCCAAGAGAAGTATGCGTTAATTATTTTAGATATCTATCTCTTATGATTAAACAACAACTAGATAGTAGTTTTGACATAGAACTATGTGTAGTTTACCCTATTTCAAGTGGTAAAACATATAGAAGTGAATTAATTAGAATAATTGAAGAAGCATTCAACAAAAAGGTTGATTATAAAATAGATTCTACTAGAGCGATTTGCGCTATCGCTTATCATACAAATTTGATTGATAAAGATGATAAGGTATTGGTATTTGAAATTGGAGATCAAAACATAAGCGTATTAAAAGCTTCTGTAAATGATAAAGATGGTAAAGTCGCAATCTATGTTGAAGGTAAAGAAGGACATAAAGATCCTGAAAGAATCGGTGGAAACGATATCGATAGAGCGATTTCAGATAGTTTAAAGAATGTAGTTTCAAAAAGAGTATTATTTGGAACTGATAGTTCTAATAATGAAGAGATATCCGTTGGAAAACAATATATATTATCTGAAAATATCAAGATGACTAAGAAACTGATATCATCACAAGGTGCTGGATTTGAAGCTCCAATCAATATTCCATCTGAAGTAAATATTAGCCATATCTATTCATCAGAACAATTAGCTGAAGCGATAGGCATTACTGGAAATAAAGGAGTCGCTAAAAAGCTACTTAACTATATTGAAAGTGAGCTTAAATATATTGGAAATAAAGATGTTACTAAGGTGATTATTGCGGGTGGTGGAATAGAGACATATGGACTGTTTGACTATTTTAAGAAAAAAATAGAAAAAGGAAAAGATAGATATATCAAAGTTCATATGATCGATATAGATACTGATGATAGTTCATACTTGAATATTACTAAAAAAGATGATTCCACATACGCTGCGGCGATGGGCGCATCTTTAGCGTTTACTGAAAAATACGATATTGAAACTGTCTTCAGTTTAACATATGGAACAGAAGTAACACATACTCAAAGAAACTATCAAACAATAAGTAGATATGTTTATTATGAAATCTTTATTGAAAAAGGAACCAGTATTACTACTGGTCAAAGAATAAATGGAATGTATAGGTTCTATCTAGGCGGAAATAAGAATGCTTCAGGAGTATTCAGCCCACAAACTAGAATAGCTTATTGTAATTCAGCTTTACCAATCTATTCTATGAACGTTACACAATCGGAAATTAATTCAAGAAAACATAGTGGTATTATCAGTTATGATGTGCCAAACGCTGATAGGAAGACTGTAATAAAGATCACTGATAAAAGCACTTATGAAAAATTAAAAAATTTATATGATTTAAAACTTATAGCTGGCGCTAATGATAAACCAAGTTTTAATATACTAAAAAATGGTGTTAAACAATATGATTTAAATCTTGGTTATGATGTTTATGTATATTTAGATGTTACTGAAGAAGGAAAAGTTTATCCTGGTGTAGAACTTGTGAATGTACGTAATAGTTATGGCTATATAGATAAAAAAGGTGTAAGTATCATCTTAAATGGTGTTGATTCATTTGAATCGGAATATATGGGTTAGAATATGGAAAAGAAAGACAATATTCAAAAAACTGAAACTACTACTAAGAAAGTTAGATATGATTTCACTGGTAATCCATTTAAATCAAATAAAGAAACAGAAGCTAATAAAATAGCGGAAGGTAGTAGATATCAATACAATAAAGAAATGAATGATGTATCACTCAATGCGGAAGAATTAGACCGTATTGATGATTTTGATCATTTAAAAATATCGGTTGAAGGCTATAGAAGAAATGATGGATGTGAATATGGAATTAAGGAAGAACCAGGTATCCATATCAACGGAAACGTAATACTAAGCCATCAAAGAAGAGCTGCTAAAAGATTTCTTCAAAGATTAAGAGGATTTGGACTACTCGCGGATGTGGTTGGCGCTGGTAAGACTTATGAAGCTGGTGTAGTTCTATCTGAACTATGCGCTCGTAATCTTGTAAGAAGCTTACTAGTAGTTGTTCCTGAACACTTAATTGATCACTGGAAATATACACTTGAAGTTAAATTTGGCTTAGGTGTTGGAAATATTTATGTTTCTAAAAAAGGTGAATTGGGTGAACTTGATAAAGAAGGAACTAGACCAATTAAGCCTCTACTAATTTCACTAGAAAACTTTTCAACTTGGGATAGTTCATTTGGTTCATATATTTTTGATGCGATTATTGTAGATGAAGCACACAATCTTTGCCTAGATAGAAGCAGTGATGAGTCAGTTGATTACACAAACGCTTTATATATTCTATCTTTACTCATGCGTACAAAAAGAGATAATAATAACGGATACTGTTTACTCTTATCCGCAACTCCTCATTCAGGCAATCTTGAAAAGATGTTTAAACTCTGGTATTTCATCAGATGTAAAGGCGGAAATCCAAGCGATTTTAAGAAGACTAGTGAAAAAGATTTATCTAAAGAATACAAAAAAGAAAGAAATTACTATTATGAGATTGTATGTAGAAAATCTAAAACAGTAATGGAATTCATCAAGCACGTTAAAATTAGCGAAGTAGAAAATGATTATAAAAACAAGTTTGAAGAATATTTATCTAACGCTAAAAAACTTGATAGTTATAAAGCGCTTGGCGCAGAAGAATTAGATAAAAAGATTGTATATGTTAATCAGTTTTTAGAAACTTATCCAGAAACAGATGATGGTAAAGATATCAATGAAGCAATTTCAAAAGATATCGCTAACGCTTATCATAACGCTGTTTTAAGACCGATAATGGTTAGACAAAGCAAGAAGAGTTTGCAAAAAACTAAACGAAACATGTTCGTTAAAAACATCTACTTTGTTTCATCTAATAAAATGGCATCAGGCAAAAAGGATGTAGTTGACTTTAACGGAAGAACTATTACAGTTGATTATGATAAATTATATGATTATTCTAAAGTAATAGATCCATCAAAAGAAGTTATATATAGAAAGAACGAGAATAAGCCATATTCTATTGAAGAATATTCTAGATTATATAAACCTGAAGGATACACAACGCAAATAGCGATGAGTTCTTTACTTATCGATTCAATAATAAAAACTGTTTGTGATGATACTCCTATAAATGGATATAGAAAACAAGGAGTATTATCATTCTTAAATGAATCATTAAAGAGCACTAGCGATGATATAGAAAACTATTTAATTCCATACGCTAGAGGAACTAAAGATGCGTTTAGTTTAAAGCTTGAATATCTTTATAAGATTTTTAAGAATCATCCAAACGAAAAGATAGTTATATTCTTTGATTATGAAACTATCAAATATGAAAGAGAATTCTTATTAGCATTTAGAAATGAATTAAATAGAAGCGAATATAAGAATAGAGTTATCTATTCAACAGATGATAGTTCTAAGGCTATAGAGGATAGATACGATAAATCAAATAACGCTATATTAGTATGTGAAACTGAAAAATTCACTGAAGGAATCAACTTACAAAGCGGTAATGTAGTTGTGAATTTTTCTATTACACCAAACCCATTAGCGATGAACCAAAGAATAGGTAGAGTAGATAGATTAGGCCAAGCAAAAGAAGTCTATATCTATTCTTTAGCTATGTTAAATGAACTAGAAGGATTCGCTCTTCCTTATCTAACATCTATAGGAATTATGAATTCCAACAGCAATGATGCGACTATCATTTCAGGAAGTTCAAATGAAAAGATGGCTGCGATTCAGTGCCCATTATGTGGAAACGTTAAGATTATAGAAAAAGAAAGATATAGCCTAATCGATAAAGAAGGAAGCATCGAAGATAAGATTCAAAACATCTACTGTGATTGTGAACTATCTCATGAGATTGAATATAAAGGTCATAGATATACTAGAATGACTGAAATCAATATCAAAAACTGTAAATGTAATACCTGTGGAAAGGTATTCAATAGAGTAACTAAAAATGATAATGAAATTGAAAATAAACATTTTACAGATGGAAGATTATGTTTCGCAGATGTTACAGATAAGATGTTACTAGAAAGTGATGAATCTAAGACATTCTACTGTTCAAAGATATGCGCTTTAAAACACTGTAAATCATTTATGAAATATCACGCTGATTGTAAAGTTTTAGCGGCTTATAAAATAAACCCTGCGATTACAGAAGCTGAACTTATGTATAGCCATGATGATCTATGTGGCGCTTGTAATAATAAGTGTGATTTAAGATGTAGACCATATTATCCTAATCATACAAGCAAGGGTAGAGAATTAATTCAAGAATGCATAGACTGTGAAAAAGGAAATAACTGTGGAGTACTATCAACAGTTGATAGGCATATTAGACCACACATTTTAACTTTTGATGATAACTGGGTTGCGAAATGTCCATATTGTCATAAAGGAAAACTTGAACCGGTTGAAGATTCAACATTTGAAAACTTCATCCGTAATTCATGGAAGTTTAATGGTGATAATGGAGAATCATTTATTAGATTAATGCTTCAAGAGCTGACAAGAGTTAACGATATTAAAGCGATACTCGAGAACGATGATGAAGTTAACATGGGCGAGGACGAAGACGATGAGTAATATTGTTAAGATTGGAAATAAGAATAAGAAATATTTTGAAAGTATCGTCAATATCGTTAAAGTATGTAACTTCGATAAGATTGATAAAACAGATATTAGAGTGTCAGATGATACTATAGAATATGGTGATACTATTTTTAAATATGTAGACAGAATAAAGACTATAGAATCTGATGGAGTAAAATTTGGAATTGGTAAAAATGGAGCCAACTGGTTTATAGGACTTAAGGGAGGCAAAATCGATTCTTATGATGGCGCATGGAAAGCGCTAATTGATAGAGTTGCGAAACAGTTCCATAAAGAATATTCATTCTTAGAATTTAATCAATCTGAAGATTATAACTATACTGATAATAAGAACTTTGAAAAAACACAAAAAATAATAGATACTTTATTTCAAGTAGATGTTAAAGGATTTAGTGTTGAAAAAAACACTGAAGAAACATTCGGAGATGTTTATGGCGCAATTCTTAAACTAAGAATTAGCGAAGGAACAGGTGAACCTCAAACAATACTTTGTAAAGTATATTTTAACCAAGAAAGAAATGGAGATTTAACTCCACTACCTAAATCTGTTGCGAAAGATATAAACGATGCGTTTAGAGTAAATCCTAAAAACGCTAAATCAGAAGGAATAATCAAAAGAACTAGCGATTCTAATAAAGCTAGCGAATCTGAATATATTAAAGACGTTGCGACAAACGTTGCGAACGCACTTATTAAAATAATGGAATCAAAAGATAATAAAACTAATTTTGATGATTATTGTTTCTTACATCATAAAGAAAGAGATGAAGAAATATTAGATGAACTAATTGATAAAGCTCCATCTTTAGATGAAGTATCAATCAAATGTAGTGATCTTAGTCTATTATCTATTATCCACGTTAAATGGAGAACTGATAGCTATATCGTTAAATATTTATCTAAACCATATTTCTTATTTAGTTATGGACTTCAAAATAGACTTGATGTCAGATGCTTATCATGTAAAGATAACGCTGATATCATCGTTATGAATATGGTTAAAAATAAAGAAGAATATAAGGATGATATAGATTCTCCTGAATTTGATATTGATGAATTCTTGGAATTAGAAGATCCATACATGTCTAAAGATGACTTTAATACTTTAGAATTAAGCAATCATTTAATTGTGGTTCCTTGTGAGAACGCACATATTCAGGATTCTATCTGTGTTGAAGGAAAGAGACTTAGATGCATCTCTCAAGTTGTATACTCAAAAGATAATGATAGATTCTATTGTAAGAATTGTCGTCATCCTGAAGTTGTATATAAGGTTGATGATACATACGCAATAGTTAATGATAATCTTCATTATGTAAACAGCAAAAAAGAATTATTTGATTCTGAAGATTTAAATAGATGTTTAATCTGTAATCGTTACATAAAGATAGAAGATGGTGATTATTGTCCTATCTGTTCTTTAGCTGTCAATAATCAAACAACAGAAGAGAATATAGAATTATATAAGAGATATGGCTCTATCATTCCAGTAAGAAATAGAATATTCAAGATGTTCAAACCTAAGTATGGATTTGAAGATGAAGAAATGATTCTATTGAAACTAGGAAATAATAGTTATTATAAAATCAACAAGCTTGATGATTTTAACAAAATAAAAGCTAAGAGAGTAGGAGGCAGATAATATGACTAAATATAATGTATTCTATAGTCAAATTAAAAAAAGATTATTTCCTCTCTTAATAGTTACAATTGCATCAATTCTAGTTAATGCATTTTTAACTATCACATTATTAGTTAAAATGACTAGTTTTAATTATGTTTTATATCCGCTATCATCTTTAACTGTAGGTGTTTTATTCTTAATATATCAATTATTTGCGAACTTTAAATTAGGATATTCAAAGATAGTTGCGGTAATCTATTGTTTAATAGAAGTTCTTATTTTGACATTTCAACTCATAATTCCATATTCTAATAACCAATTCTATATGACAAATCTGTTTATGGGTATTTATATAGTAAATACTTTACTAACTGTCATATTCACAATCGTATCCATATTAAATAATGTTCAAATATCAAATAAGAAGAATTTCACAGCCTTAGTTATCACATCGATCTTTATGGGGTTACTAGTTGCGGGTGATCTATATTTCTTTAATCAATATGGTGTATATGGCCAAGGAAAAGATAAACAATTAATCTATTCATGGAGCGATGATGGATCATATGATGTAAGTGGCGTTATTGATGATAATAATGAAGTAGTCGTGATTAAAGAAACTTTCAATAACGCAAAGATAAACAAAATAGATTCTAGCGTTATAAATAGTAAAAATGTAAACACAATCAATTTAGATTTTGATAATCAAGAACTCTTAATAACAAATATTGATAACTTAAATGTTGATAAAAACGTTACAATTAACGCTAAAAAAGAACTATTAGATAAATATCGTAATGATTTTTATAACACTAAAAAATCTGAATATATAAAACTCGCTAACTCTATGCATCCACTCGATGTTAGTGAGAACGAAAAATATATAGTATTCAATTATGATTCATACGCTTTAGAAAAAGTAGATTATCAGATTTTAAATACTTGGTATGGAAAAGAAAATGATATTTTTGATATCTCAACTTTTATGAACTTTGAATATGTAAAACATTCAAATCCATTAAGTGTTGAAGATTTGTTGTGGAACGAAGCTAATAATGATAATGTAATCCTTGATTTAAATGGGAATACTGTATTCAATGTAGTTGATAATATGGATTTTAAAATCAGTTTCAAAGACATTCATAAAATAATCATTCAAGATGATAATGATGATATATATGAAGCTGAAAACAACAAGAAATATATTGATTCAACTCATAAATACAAACTTTCAACATCTGAAAATATCTATAAGATTTTTGATGAATATCCAACTCGTGATGGTTTTGTATTAACTTGGAAATATGGTAATGAAACATTAGATGTTGAAAATAAAAAATTCCCTAACGACTTAGTATTAAGTGTTGTGCCTACATGGGAGATGTTACCAACAAGAGTCAATAATGATGTTCTTGATGAATATGATATTACATATGGTGATTCATTTGATTTTTTAGTAGATGCGACAAAAGCGTCTAACTCATTCAATCTTAAATATACTTTAATAGATAATAAGAGTGAAATTCTTTTTGATTCAACTAGTAGTGATGTTAGTGTAAGTGGATTAAAACCAGAAAATAGTGAAAAATATAGAATTATAGTCACAACTACTACAAACGATTCATCGCTAAAGTTATCTACTTATGTAACATTTAAAATAAATATTAATAAAAAAGCTCTTTCATTTAACTGGAATAGTCCAGAGGATAATATCTATTCAAATACTGATAAAACTATTTCAGTAAGCCATAATGAATCTGAATTAGTTTATGGAGATTCTTTATATTATTCAATTAAAGATTCTAATCAAAAATATGTAAATGTTAAAAACGCAGGAAACTATACATATTCAGTTGAATTAAATGGCGACTCAGCTAACCTTTATAGTATTAAAGATAGTGATGTTAGTTATTCGTACGTTATCCATCAAAAAGAAGCTGATGTAGAGTGGTCTAATTTAGAATTTACATATGATGGATTATCTCATAATCCTACCGCTAAAATTAATGGATTATGTGATGGTGAAAGCGGAAATACTACATTAACATATACATCTCCAAATACAAATGTGAATACGTATGAATGTAGAGTTTTACTAGATAATGATAACTACATTTTAAATAATGTTTCAACAAATTATACAATTAATAAAAGACCTATAATTATTACTGGTTTAGATTTCGTTAAAACATATGATGGAAATTCATATGAGCCAACATATGAATTAAGTGAAAGTATAATTGAAGGTAACACAATAACTGGAAAACTTGCGTGCAGTGGAATCAACGCTGGAACATATCCGATCACAAGAGGTAGCTTAGATTTAGGTAATAACTATGAAATTAGTTATGTTCCAGGAAATCTTACTATCAATAAAAGAGTAGTAACTGTTACCGCTAAACCTATTACAGTCACCTATGGTGAATCATATAAGCTAGAATATGAATTAAGTGAAAAATTAATTAGTGGTAATAATGTAAGTGGTAATATTACTTCAAACGATGTTAAAAACGCTGGAACATATGAAATCACTATTGGAGATTTAAGTTTTGGAGATAACTACGAAATTAATTATGTTAAAGCTACATTAACTATAAATAAAAAACTTCTTACTATTAATGCGGATAATCAAACTATAACATATGGTAATAAAGACGCTACACTAAGTTATACTCATACAGAATTAGCATACTCTGATGAATTTGTAGGTAATTTAGTTAGAGAAGAAGGTAATGATGCAGGAGAATATAATATTTTAATTGGCACATTAGATGTTAATGAGAATTATGATATTACATTTAATAGTGCGGTATACAAAATTAATCCTAAAGAAATCATTATCAATTGGGATAATTTAAATATTACTTATGATGGAAACCCACATAATAATGAAATACATCCTACCTATAAAGATATAAATAATAACGTTATAGATCTTGAATTTAATGTGGATAATTTCACTGATGCGGGAAATCATGATGTTATAGTATCATTTAAGAATGGTGAAACAAACTACATTCTTCCAACTAATCATTCTAAGGCCTATTCAATTTTGAAAGCTAAAAATGCGTTTGATGGTCAATATACTACAAATGAATATGAGTTTGGAACAGTACCAGCATCTATAAGTGTACCAAATCCTAGATTTGGAACAAACACTATCAAATATTATAGCGATCAAGCATGTAATAATGAGATAATATTAAAGAGTGATCTAAATGTTGGAACATATTATATTAAAGTATCAGTTAAAGGAAACGATAACTATAGTGACCTTGAAAATGTTTTAAGTTTTAGAGTCAATCCAAAAGTAGTAAGCGTTGAATGGAACGAACTAGAACTTGAATATACAGGAGAAAATCAAATTAATCAAGTTCAAGCTAGATTTAAAGATATTAGTGGTAATTACCAAAATTGTTTATTAAATTTAAGTGAAATGATTGAAGCTGGTACTTATAATCTTATTGCGCTATATGATAGTGAAAACTACACTTTAACTAACAATACTAAACAATATGTAATAAGTGTAAAGGAGACAAACTAGTATGAAATGTCCTCAGTGTAATCATGATGTTGAACCTTTAACACTAGTTAATGGTAAATGGGGATGTCCTGATTGTAAAAGACTTTTTGTAAACTATAGTCTTGATACCAGTCATGAATCTCAAGAATTAGGTGAACTATCAAGAATCTATTATTTAAAATACCTAGAAAAAGCACCTAGCGATAACAAAAAAGATATTCAGATAAAGAATAAATATTTAGAAAAATCTAAAGAATACGCTAGAGAAGCTGCGAAAAAGTCTAACCCACTTGGATATTATATGCTTGCGTATTTCTATGATTATGACTACGATGGTATGAA
>AUXO017298480.1_pt1 | contig 11053 bp, 30 predicted proteins | sample 768731 | NCBI WGS metagenome assembly AUXO01 (sample SAMN02715735, study PRJNA202380) | gut metagenome | biome: sheep rumen | host: Ovis aries | place: New Zealand: Palmerston North
TTAGCAAACTCATATACTTCATCAATTCTTTTTTCTATTTCATCTGCATTATTTATATAAAGATTATCTTCTCCACCACTATAACTATAAATATCAACTTCTCCACTTATATACCAGTCGTTATTTTCATTTTCAGTATCAAAGTTCTTATCAATTAAATATAAAGTTATATTATAAGCACTAGTATTAATAGGTACATAACCATTACAAGCCCATTGTTGTATAGTTCCAACATAATCTATACCACCACCACTTATATCAAATTCTTCATCATTAATAAGTTCTTCTACTCCACCTTTATTAAATAATTCTTCTGCTCTTTTTAAACCATTATAAGCAAGTTCATAATCAAAATATTTTCTCTTTTCTTCAAACATAATTTACACCACCTTATTCATATATATAATTCCAAGTATAATCTTCATTAATTAAACTATCAATTATACATTTAGAATATTCTCCATTGAATAAACCAAGCCAATTATTCTTATCTATTTCTAAATAATCATCTAAACCATTAAGATAAAAATTAATTTTATGGTCTTTTTTATTTTCAATAACATATCTAAAATCATAATCTTTTTTTGTATCACTTACAATAATTAAATCATTTTCAAAAATCTTTTCCATAATTATTCATCTCCCAATTCTATAACATAATCGTTATAATATTTAAAACTATCAAAAGTTCCACCATATTTTTCACTATAATTAAACACACTCATATATTTTTTATCTGCTCTACAATTTTTATAGTAAACTATTTTATCTCCATTTTTTTTAACTAAATCTTTTAAAAACATATTAATCAACTCCAAGTCTTTGTTTTTCTTCTTCCCAACATTTATCACAATAAGCACTATGTAAATCATCTTTTTTAGCACCACATACTAAACAAATTGACTTATCTTCTACTACTTGTTTTAATTCATCTACATATTCTTTATAACTATTTAACCATTGCAACTCATATTTATCTTCTTTATTTTTATATTCATTTGCAATTAAATATAAGTTTTCTAAATATTTAATATAGTCATCTTCAAAATCTTCATCTTCATAAATCTCGTGTTCGTTTCTTTCATAATCTATTGCACGACCTACAACTCTATTAATTACTTCATTTAATGTTTTTTCTTCATCATCTACAACTTCATTTGTTTGTAAATCATATAATTCATATTGCTTTCCATTTTTTAGAACACACCACTCATAAAAATCTAAAAAACTATCAAGTGCTTTTATTTTATCATCTTTTGTTAATTCATATAAAGTAATACTTTCATCTAAAATATTTCTAGTTCTTTCTCTTTCCATTTGTCTATATGCTAATCTCTTTCCATAATCAGTTATTCCATAAACTTCTTCATTAGTAAATTGTTTCATATATTTATCGTATGTTTCCCAAATAAAATGTCTATTTACTTTATCATCTTCTTCAAACTCATCTAGTGTTAATAATATATCATTTATTTGTTCCCATAAAGTCCAAGCCTTACTTAAATCATTATCTGCATAAGCCTTTTTACACTCATCAACTAATTTTTGATAATCTTTCATAATTTCATCTCCTTTAAAAATCAAATCTTCCCTCATCATCATCTAATTCATTTTCATACATAACTTGTAATAATTCTCTTGTAGTTAATTCAAACATATCTTCATCATACACATTATAAAGCATATCACTTAACTTTGATAAACCATAATTATTTTCATCTTTTAACCATAAATCTTTTAATGTAGGTATTAATGAATATGCCTTATCTTTATCAAAACCACTTGCTTTTAAACAACTTAACATATATAATTCATCAATTGTTTCCTCTTCTAATTTTTCATATAAATATAATAATGTTTCTTTATTCATTTTCTTCATCTCCATTTCCTTTAATCTTTAATTTAAATTTCCAATAATCAATAAAACCTTTTAAATTTTGTTTGCTATACTCAACAAACTTTAAATCATAAGTCGTTAAGATTTTATTATCTTTACTAATTATTATTTTATTCTCCTTATTTTTTTTAACCTTAACTCCCCCACAAACTTCTAAATTCCTTTTAATCTTTGTATAGCAATTCATACTCCTATTCTCCTTTAATCATATTTAAAACTTCTTCTGCACTTAAAATTAAATATTTACCATTTACTTTTTTACTAACTTGTAAATTATTAAATCTATCTTCATTATTCAATTTTAAATGTTTCTCTTTTATAAAGTATTCTATTTTACTTTTTAATTCCTTTATATTCTTTGCATAATTTGAATATAAAGTTTTATCTTCTGCTAACCATAATATTTGATATTTCATTATTCTTCAACTCCATTTACAATAATTCTATTTTCTCTTGTATCAACTACTTTAAACTCTTTACAACCACATTGTTTATGGTATCTATGTCCGTGTCTATAACCATACATTGTATTGCTTTGTATTCTGCTTTTATACCATACTGCACCACAACCTAAACACTCAATTTTATATCTATCTTTTGGTCGTTCTGCATTATTATTTGCATAAATCTTATCAATACTTTCAGTTCTAGTTATATGATACACACCATAATTATTTACTTGTCTAGCATACATTTTCCATTTTTCTTTATGTCCTATTGTATCATCAAAAGTATGTAATATTTCGTGAATAATAACATTTTTAATTTCTTTATCAGTTCCTATTTCTAGTAGCCATTTTGAAATATTAATGTATCTCTTTTCACAACATTGTCCTAATCTCTTTTTAGCATTTGATATGGTATAATATAATCTCTTATTCATCTTGTCTTGAAAGCCCATATCTATCATTTCTCTTTCACTTTCTTTTGCAAGTCTTTTTAGTTTTTGTTCTAAACTTTCTCTCATAAACAATACCTCTTTCTTTTTATTTACACCTATATTATACCATATCATTTTGCTATATTTCACTTTTCTGCACCAAAAGAATTATTTTTCTTCACATTTTTTTATTTCTTCTATAAAACTTTCATCATTATAAGCATAAAAATCATATTGTTCTTGTGTTTCTTCACACCAAACTCTTAAATATTCACTAAATATATTAATATCATAATAATAGTGTTTTCCATTATATTCAACACAACCACCGAAGTTTTCCATACATATCTCATCTAATATTTCAAAAAAACTTTCATAATAATCAAACTTGAATAAAGCATAATCAGTATAATTTGCTCTTATATCTCCAAATCTATGTACCATAATTGCAACATAAAAGCCATTTTCAGTTTCACAATAATCATAATTAATATCGTGTAATATTTTACCATTATAATTATAAGTATTGCCACCTTTAAAATCTTTATAATTTGTTAATTCTTTCATATAGCCTAAAACATTATCTTCATATTTTTTAGGTATATCTACTTCATAATCTCTTAAATTATCTAAAATAACTCTTGTATCTGCTAAATACTTTAATTCATCTTTATACTTACTATCTTCTTTTTCAATGTCTAATTTTGGTATATCTGCAATAATTTTGTCTATCATTTTCATATTATCAACTCCTTAATTAAGCATAATAACTTCCAGTAATAAACCCATAATGTTCTTCAATATACTCTTCATCAACTTCAATTCCAACTTTTAATAAAGTTTCTTTTAGTTCTGCTATAATTTCATCTCTATTTTCATATTTTTCATATAGACTATGATATTTCTTTAATTCTAATATAATAATATCATCTCCATTAAAATATTTTCTTTCTTGTGTTTTATCAACTTCTAAATAGCCCTCAAACTCTCCTATAAAAGTAGCAAACTCTATTTCATAAGTAAAATCAACAATATCAGTAAAATCTAATAAATCAATTAAATCTAAATCATTACTCTTTTTTACATTTCCATTGCTATCAACAATAGTAGTTTCAATTTCTCCTATTCCCATTTTTTCTAAAACACCACTATTAATTATTCCTTTTACATTAGAGTTCATTAATCTTTGAAAATCAGTTAATTCAAAAGCCATACCTTTTGTTTCAACTCCATAAGTTCTCATACTCATATTATTTCATCTCCTTTTTTATTTTATACTCATCTAATTTTTTAGTATAATATTCAATTCTTTTTGTGTCTTTTCTTTTTCTAGCATTATATAAATTGTTTGATAATCTATGATATTCTGCATTATTCTTGTTATACATTGCACTTTTTTTATTTGCTTTTTTCTTATTTCTAATAAACTTTTCAACTATATTCCAATACTTAACCCAAATCTCATATTCTTCATCATTTTCATCAAAAATAATATTGTTTTCATCTTTTATTCCATTTGTAATTTCTAATTTTTTATGTAGTAAATCTTCAACTTCAACCATTATTTTTAAATCATCATTTGTAATAATTGACACAAAAATCACTCTCCTAATCTAAATCTAATTCTACAAAACCAATTTTTTCATTTTCTTTATCAATTTCTTTTGATAAAAACTCTTTATAAATTGCCTTTTTATCATCATCTGCAACCCAAATTTGTGTATCTAAATAATTGCAATTATATTCAATATCATCAAAAGGGTATAAACTCTCTATTTTATTTAAATCTTCTTTTGCTATTTCAATTTCCATTAATTCCCTTTTTCCATAGCCACAATAATCTAATTTATTTTCTAAATACTTTAAATTATCTGCCATTTCTATTTTTTTATCTTCAATAGCCTTTTCTAAATTACTTCTATACTCATCAATAGCACCTATTAAAATATCATTAAAGTCCATATCTTCACGAGAAGTAAAACTATCAATATGTCTTAAAATATCTTCAAACTCATAATTACATTTATCTAACATATCATAATCTGCTATTCCACCACCGAATAAAGTTATTAAAATATCATCTCTCATTATTTATTCAACTCCTTTAATTTTTCTTCTAACTCAAAATAAGTTAAAGTCCATAAACCACCATTTTTGTCTTGAAAACCAAATTTATATTCATTTGCAAAAATATATTCATAACCCATTTTCTTACAATATGCCTTTGCAATTTCTTTCAATTCTTCTAACTTTGCCATTTATATCATCTCCTTATTTTGCTTTCCATTACTTTGTATAACCAAAACTTGCTATACTTTTCATATTAAATGTTTTTGCTATTCTAGGAAGTTCTTTATTTGAATAATCTACTATAAATAATCTTTTTCCACTTTCACTTAACTCAAACTTTTGTTTGCTATTTGCCAACCAATAACTAAAATCATTATTAGGGTATATTGCAATTAAGTTTTCAGTTCCTTTAAAATTATCTATATGTAAACTATCATCACTTCTTATAAAATCTTCTACCCAATTTTCACTCATCTAAATCATCTCCTATTTATTTAAATGTTCTTCTATATAATGTTTTGCATACCACTCTATTGTACTATTTAAAACATTACTTAATTCATTATCATCTGCAACTGCTCCCCAAATATTTTCTGCTACTTCATCAACTTCTTCATCAGTTAATTCACAAAATACTTCATCTTCTACATTGTTTATATAATCACATATTTCAGTTTTTAAAACTTCTTCTAACATAATATAGTTCATCTCCTTTTTCTTTACACTTATATTATATCATATAAATCTTTGATATTTCACTTTTTAGTCCATTAAATTACTTCTAAATAAACTTTTTACTAATTTACCTTTATTAATTATTTCTAAATAATCACAATTTGTTATATCTGCTCCACTATCAATGTCAAGTTTTATAATATCTCCATTTAAAAACTCTATTTCTGCATATTTTTTTACTTTATAATTTTTATCGTGATTACTATTATACATTGTTGCATTTTTATATAATCTTATTTCTAATGTTTTCTTTTCTATATTCATTTTTGTTTTCTCCTCTCAAATCTCCCACATATTTTTTGTTGCCATTTAATAACCAAAACCCCCACAAAATAGTCAATTCCATTTAATGTTTTATCGGTATTAAACCCACAACATAACCATAATTTTTGCCATTTCTAACTAAATAAGAATTAGTTTTAACTCTTATTAATAATTCATCATCTAACGAGTTATTTATATGTCTATTGACTAATTTTGATAATCTATCACACATTTTTTCATATTTTCTTCTGCCTTTTATTACTTCACTATCAATTAATTTTAGTGTTCTTGCATTTCTTATCTCCATTATATATCTTTGTTTCTTTTTTCTTTTAAACATATAAAATCACTCCTTTATTATAATTCTATTAATTCTCCATTTTCATCATATACATTATGTCCTGTAAATTCCATAGAATACCACTCTTCTCCCTCTAAACCACAATTATTGCATTTATAAGGAAAATAAGCACACTCTCCCTCTAATTGTATTGCTCCATATTCTAAATCTTGCTCTTTACAATTAGCACATACACCCATTTTATTGACTAAATTATTTTTATCAATTTTAGGGTATTTTTCTTCATCTTCATTTGTATAAACTTCAAATCTTTTCATAATTATTTCATCTCCCACTCTTTTAACCAATTTTCATAATTTTCTAAAATAATATTATATTCTTCATTTGAAAGTTCTCCTAAACTATTTAAACTTCTTAAATCTGCTATTATATCTTCATAATCTTCAAATCTATCAAACTCATCAAATAAAGTTTCTTTTAAATAATTTATTTCCATATTTCTCAACTCCTATTACATTATATCATCTAATATCTTAATATTTCACTTTTTTGTCCTTAAATTACATAATTTCTGCTTTATAATCTGCCATTTGATAATAACCATTATCAATAAACCAGTTTATTCTATTTTCAACTTCATTAATTGTCAAATCTTCTTGCATATCAATAATATCATAAACCTTTAAATTGCTACTATCTGCACCTTTTCTAAATACTATAAATCTATATTTTTTCATAGTTCATCATCTCCAAAATAACTATCTATAAATTGACTATATAGAATATCATCTCCTACTTCTTGCCAACAATTCAATTCAAGTCCACTATCACTATATTTTCTATCATAAACAACTATTTTTTTAGTTTTAAAATCATCACTATCTGCTTTTTTATTTTGATATTCAATTTCATCACAAATCTCATTAAAACTTCCTATAATTGTTTTTATACTATCATCTTTGAAAGTTTCAACTAAAATAAATCTCTCTTCTTTATTCATTTTCTAACACTTCCTTTATATCATTTTCAAACTCTTCCATAACTTCTTTATCTGCTATAATACTTTTAAACTCTTCTAAACACTCACTTATACTTCCAAAAATATCATCAGTCAAACATACATATTCACTATCAATACTATTTTCTGCATTTATATAAAACTCAATTTCAAACCAGTTATTTAAATCAAATACTAAATTGCCGTTGTCAACTGCTTTCCCATATTCTTCATTATTCTTTACATAGTATCTAATAATATCATCATAGTTTCTTGTTTCTATTCCTTTTTCTTTATCAATATAAGTGCATTTTATTTCCCCACGACTAGCAATATAAAAATCTCCATATTCACACTCTGCTAATTTATAACTATAACCATAATGAAAGAAGTCTATATCTTCATTATTCAATAATTTTTCATCTAAAACAATTTTAATTTCCATTTATATCATCTCCTTAATAGTTATATGATACAATTTTTCCACTATCTAACTTGTAGTAGTTTTCACTTTCTAATAAATCATAACCAAAACTTTCATCATCAAAATAAGGTTGCTCATCATAACCAAAATTAAACTTTTCTTCATAAACCATATCATCAAAATCACTAAAAACATAACTTATAATTGCTCTATCTTGATATTCTAAACCATAATTTTCAAATATATCATCAACTTCTAAATCACTCAAATTATATTCATTTTTAACATATTCTTTTTCATCTGCAATTACTTTTTCAAAAAGTTCTTTGTTTTCATTACTTTGTAATTTCTTTTCAATAGTGTTTTCATATTCTTTTATAATTTCAAGTCCTTTATTATATTTATCACTATCTTTTTCTATTCCATAACCTAGTGCTTTTAATTCATCATTTAATTTAAACAATTTAATAAACTCATCTTTTGTTAATATTGTTTCCAACTCTTCAAAATTGTTTTCTACTAAATCTCTAAACTCTTTTTCAAAACCACTAAAACAAGCACCCTCAATATGTAAACCACCAAAATAATGATTACACTCAAAACCAGTAAACTCAATATATTTTACAATATCTCTATCATCACTATTTTTTACTTTTGCTAAAAATAATCTATTTCTCATTTAAATCATCTCCTAATCAAAATCTCTATTTTCCACAACTTTTTTTAATTCATTTAATTCTTTTGCAATTTCAGTTTCTTCAAACATTGCTAAAATCTCATCTTTTTGTCCTTTTTTAAATCTATCAATATTATTTTCATATTTATAATTATCAACAAATCTCATTTTTTCTTTATATTCTATTTCACTAATTGCTCCAAACATACAACTTTGAAAAGTATAACTCTCCCAAGTTCTATTGTAATATCTGCTTTTATGTTCTTCAATTTCAATTCCATTTTTGAAAACATTTGTTCTATGCCCCCAAGCATTACTTGTACTCCAACTTTCATTTACAAATTGCCATTTATTCCCATTTATAACTTTTGTTCTAATTTCCATATCTTTCAACTCCTTTTTAGAATAATGTTATCGTATGTCTTGCTACTTCATCTTCTTTTATATCTAACCAAACCATTTTTCCTTTTTTATTTTCAAACTCTGCATAAAATGTCAAACTTCTATTTGCATTGCTATAATTATATAAACCATAAATATCTATTGTATTGTCTTGTTTATCTCCTATATATTCATAAGCAACTTCTTTTTCTTCTAAATCTTTAATTAATTTTTTTAATTTATTATCATCATAATATTCAACTCTTAAAACCATTTCCATTTTATTCAACTCCTTAACTAATTTTAATTGTTTCCCAATAAGCAAGTCCGTTTCTTCTTCTTTTTAAATCTACAAAACTATATTCTTCTTTTCCATTTTCATCATCTTTATAAATCATAAATAAACTTTTTTTAGTATAACCATTTTTTGTTTCACATTTGAAATAATAATTTTCTTTTTGTAATTTCCATACAATTTCATCAAAAGTTTTATTTTGTTCTATCATCTCATCAACTTTTAATAGTGTTTCTTTTTGTAAATTACTTAACCATACCATATTATTCATCTCCATTTTCTAAATACATTATAAAGTCTATATTATTTGTAAACTTTTTTTCTTCCCATACACTTTTTACTTCTGCTAGTTTATCATCATCTAAATCTTCAATATCTCTTAATAATCTTCCATAAAAACCTTGACTATAACTTAATTCAGTTATCAAATCAATACACTCATCAAAACTCATATAATCTTCATTGTAAAAATTACCATTTACTAATCTTAATTTTCCCATAAATCTAATCACTCCTTTTAATAATTTTGGTATAGAGAATTGACTATTTTGTCAACTCTCCAACTCTTTGAAATATTTCTCTATTTCTTCTCCTTAATTCTGCTTTTTCTTGTCTTGTTGCTTTTCTTCCGTTTATTCTGCTTTCATTTTTCCAAAACTCTTTTTTTAACTTGTCTAACTCTTTTTTAATTTCTTCATTTTTCATAGGTATAAATCACTCTCTTTCCTTTTCTTTACACCTATATTATAGCATAAACTTTCCGTATATTTCACTAATCTGCACCAAATTAATCAAAATTTTCCACTTTAAATAAATTTTCTGCTCCAAAATCAATAATTTCATCTATATTCATATTATCTAATTTTTCATATTCTCTATCAGTAAGACCAATAATTATACTATCGTGTCCCATAGGCTTGTCGTGATGATATTCTCTTAATTTTAGATATTTACCACTTCTACTACTTCCTTTTACATACATAGTATTATCATAATCTCTATAAAAACACTCCATATAATCATCAAAAATCTTATAACCACTAGCACCAGTCCAACGACTATTGAATAATACTACTAAATAATGATTATATTTTTTATAATTCATTAATTGCTTAAAATAATCATCAATTTCTACTTCATCAGTATAATCATATTCAATATTATCATAGTTTTCTACATATTCTCCACTATCAATAGAATATCTATCTAATAAAATAGTATCATTTTCTAAATCTTCATAGTCAAACTCTGCTCTTTTTTCTTCAAAAATATCTCTAATAGGTACACTATAATATACTCCAACTTGTTGTAAATCTACACCTTTTAGATATTCTCTTTTAAAGTTTCTATCTATATAAGTTTTCATAAAATCATCTCCTTATTTAATTTTATTATATTCATCAAACATTTGTTTCATAAAATCTTTATACCATTTATCATTTACAAAATATTTATCACAACCATTTGATATTTCATCTTCATTTATTAATATTCTAACACATTTATTATATTCTGCTTGTTTATTGTTATCTATAAATATATAAGTCCAATATGCAACCATAATTATTAAAACTCCCACAAAAACTAACAAAACATTTAATAAACTATTATCTTTTTTCATAATAAATCAACTCCAATTATTTATTTTCTTCTGCTTTTAATAATCTGCTTTCAATATCTTTTAATTCTCCTATTGTTCTCAAATTATCTAATTTTTCATTACTCATAATAGTATTTACAAAATCATTTTTAACTTCTTCAAAAGTGCCATTAATTTTAAAGTGCCAACTTGCATAACATAATTGAAAACCTATTACTGCTAAATCATAACTAAAATTAGCTCCTATATATGCAAGTGTTCCAATTTCATCTGCTCTCTCTTCAAAATCAATATCTTTTTGTAAATCTTCTAACTCTTTATTAAACTCTTTGCAATATCTTAAAAATAATTCTTTATTTTCCATTAAAATCACTCCTTTATTTATTATAGTTAATTATATTATTTATTGTTTCCATAATTGAAACAAGACTTTCCAAATCTTCATTTTTAATTATATTATTATTTCCTAAATCATAGTTTTCTTTTTCATCTACTAAATTATTCATAAACTCAATATCATTTATTACTACTCC
>AUXO010688906.1_pt1 | contig 11052 bp, 7 predicted proteins | sample 768731 | NCBI WGS metagenome assembly AUXO01 (sample SAMN02715735, study PRJNA202380) | gut metagenome | biome: sheep rumen | host: Ovis aries | place: New Zealand: Palmerston North
GTAGAAAATAACTACATATATTATGGAGAAAAAATAATAAATGATGAAGTATATAAATTTAACGATAAAAATGGAGAATTAGTAACAGGAATATATACAGATTCAAATAATAACATAAGATACTCAACAAAAGACGGAAAACATCCAAAAGGGTGGATTATGTATAATGATGATGTGTATTATGTAGATTCAAATTATTTAGTTGTAACTGGAGAAAAAGAAATTGATGGCGAAAATTGTAAATTTACAGAAGAAGGAGTATACATAAAAAATCAAACATTACCAATATATTACCAACAAACTGACTTTAGATGGGCTAATATAAAATTTGGTTCAAGAACAATGAAGGCAACAGGTTGTGCCCCAACAAGTATGGCAATGGCTTTCTCAGCAATTAAAAATAATGAAATACTACCTAAAGATGTTGCAAGTTATTTATATTATCACACAAACGAGTATAATCATTATACGATTGGTTCAAGCGGATTAGCAATTGTATATGCAACAGATTTTTATAATATAAAAAGGACTCCAATTAACAGTTTGGAACAAATGAAAATTTCCTTAGCACGTGGAAAGATAGTTTTTGCTGCAATGGGCAATGGAAAATTTGCAACAAAAAATTGGAACCATGCAATTATATTAAATAACTATCAAAATGGTAAAACATTTGCACTTGATCCACTAAAGGATAGTAATAATGGATGGATATCAATAGAACAAATAATAAAAGAGCAAAGTAAAGATCCTGACGATTCAAGAGGAGGAAGTAATTTTTATATGCTTGGATAAAAAAGTCTTATTATAAGACTTTTTTTTAATAAAAGTAAAAACTTGTTAAAAAAAATTGTGTATGATACAATCTTATTAAGATAGCATACGAGATTAGACAAGAAAATCGTAATTTATAGGAGGGTTCATATTATATGAAGATAGTTGCAGTAGTTCCAATGAAATTAAATAGTGAAAGGGTTAAAAATAAAAATATAAGGGAATTTGACAATGGAAAACCATTATGTTCATATATTTTAAATACACTAAAACAGGTTAATAATATTGATGAAGTATATGTATATTGTAGTGATGAAAAAATAAAAAAATATATTCCAAATGGTATAAAATTTTTAAAAAGATCAGAAGAATTAGATGGACAAACAGTAAAAATTAATGAGGTTCTTAAATCATTTGCAAATGATGTAGAAGCAGATTATTACTTATTAACTCATGCAACAGCTCCTTTTATATCAAAAGAAACAATTGAAAAAGGAGTAAATGTAATAAGAAATGAAGAATATGATTCAGTATTTACTGTATCAAAAATTCAAGAATTTATATGGAAGGACAAAAAAGCATTTAACTATAGCCTTGACTCAATTCCAAGAACACAAGATTTAGACCCTCTATATGTTGAAACAAGTGGTTTATACATATATAGTAGAGAACTAATATTAAAGCGTAATAGAAGAATAGGGGATAACCCATATTTACTAGAAATATCAAAAATTGAAGCATTAGATATTGATACAGAGGATGATTTCTTTATATGTAATGCTGTAAGTTCTAAAGTTGAACAAAAAAAAGACTAGAATCAAAAGAAATAATTTTACATTATTAAGGGGATTAGTGTTTTAAAAATGATACAGCGAATACATTTGAATCAATATAAAAATATTAAGAAAGGTGTATTTGTATGGATTTTTACTATGCGATGACAAATTATCACATAATTTGTTGTTTACTTCATAAGATGTGTATAAATAAAAAAAATAAAGGAATATTATACGTATCATCATATATGAAACAAAATCAACCAAATATAGTTAATAAGATAAAAGAAAGTAAAATATTTGATAATGTGTATTTCTATGACGAACTAGAATTTAAAAGAACAACAAAAAAAATGAATACTAAAGAATTAAAAATAGAAATAAATAGAATATGTGAAGAAGTTGATCAAACTCTTGGAGATGTTATAAATAATTCCAATAATATATACTTATGTTCAGATTTTTATTCTATAGGTGTATATTTAGTTTGTAAAAAAATAAACTACAATTTTTTTGAAGACGGTTGCGGAACATTATCAAAAAAAAATTTACCACTTAGAATAATAGAAAAAGATAATCCAAATAGAACAAATATAATAAAAAAATTAAAATTATTAGGAGAAAATGAATTTGTAGTTAAAAGATATGGTGATTTGAGTGCTCAAGAAGAAGAATACTATAATCAAAAAGATATAGATTTTAGCGTTGAAAAACTATTAAAAAAGTTAAATGGTAAGCAATTAGAAAGTATATTAAATATATATGATTTAAAAAAAATAGATATAAGTAATCAAAAAACAAATATGTTACTAACTTTACATTATAATGAATTGTTTAGTATCGAAGAACAAAAAGAAATATATTTATCTTTATTAGATTATTTTTCAAAACCAAGAGAAAAAGTAATTATAAAACCACATCCAGCTGATTCAATAATGAATTATGAAAAAATAATTAAAGGTTCAAAGGAAATAAATAGATATATGCCATCTGAATTATTACCATTTTGCATAAATAAGAAACTAGATAAAGGTATTACATGTTGGTCAACCTCTATTTATGGAATGAAAAAAATTTTTAAAAAAATAATTAATTTTGATGAAAAAATTGATTCAACATATAAAGAATTCGATAAATATTATTCAATAGTTGAATATTTAAAACTAGTAAAAAAAGATAACAAAGTTAATATTATTTATAAAGATATTAATGAAAAACAATTTGAAAGATTATTTGAAGAATACTTTCCGAATTATAAAAATTATTACACTATAAGAGGCAACGAAAAAGAAACAATATATATTGTTAATGAAATAACACCTGATCTAGAGGATAAAAAAGTTATTTCTTTAGAATATAATAATAATTCTAAAAATGTAATTTATATAAATAAGAAAAAAATAAAAAACGAAGAGAAAAAATTTATAAGTTTATTTAATATGGAATATGTTCAAATGAATATTAGTAAAAAATTATATTATTCTAAAAACAGTTTAAACATAACCTGTATGAAAGATAATCAACAAAAAGAAGAATTATTTAGAATAATAAAAAATCAAAATAAAAATATAGACAATAAGATAAAAAAATATGAAAAAGAAATAGCAAATCTAGAAGAAATAATTAGTAAAAAAAATGAACATATTCAAAATTTATATAACTCGACATCATGGAAAATTACTAAACCTATAAGAAGCTTAGTGGATATAGTAAGAAAAATAAAAGTCAAGTAATGCTTGATTTTTATTGTAATGATAAATACAATAAATATCTATTATGTTTAAATATGAAAAATATTATGATATAATTTAAAAGAAAACAAATTAAAGGAGTATTAATATAAATGAAAACAATTAAAAATATTTTAGTTAATTTTAAGAGATATTGGTACCTTATGACACAAATAATTCTTAGAGATTTTAAGAGAAAATATAAAAGAAGTGTATTAGGTGTTGTATGGAGTCTGCTATATCCGGTATTGATGATGGCAGTAATGACTGTAGTATTTTCACATATGTTTAGATTTGGCACTGAAGGAACAAATTATCTTGTATATTTAATGACTGGAATTATTGTATGGAATTATTTCAGTGAAGCTACTACAGGTGCAATGACATCTGTTGTTGACAACTTTACTTTAATAAATAAAGTGTATATACCAAAATACGTATTTCCGTTATCAAAATGCTTATTTGTAGGTATAAACTTTTTATTAACGCTTATACCATGGTTTGGAGTAATAATATTAACTAAGTTTGGATTAGGAACATATCCAGCAAGTATTAACTTTTATTATCTATTATTACCATTAATATTTGCATTTTTCTTTTTGTTCACAGTAGGTATCGGACTAGTATTATCATGTGTTTCAGTTTTTTTAAGAGATGTATTTTATATTTTTGGAATAGTTCTAACAATTTGGAACTACTATACACCAGTATTTTATAGCTTATCAATTTTACCAGAAAAATTACAATATATCTTCAAATTTAATCCATTATATCAATATATAAATTCTATAAGAGATATTGTATTATATGGTAAATGTCCAAGTTTAATGACATTAGGAATACTAGCATTATTAGGATTAACATCATTAGGAATTGGTGCATTAATATTTAAGAAAAACCAAGACAAGTTTATATACTATATTTAATTGGAGGTATTTATGATATATGTAAATCATGTTTCAATGAAATTTAATCTAGGGATTGAAAAAGGATTCTCTTTAAAACAAGCATTTGTTAACTTCTTTGATCCTAAAATAAGAAAGAAAAGAACAAAAAAATCATTTTTTTGGGCATTAGATGATATTAATTTTCATATAGAAAGTGGAGAAGTAGTTGGATTAATTGGATCAAACGGTGCAGGAAAATCAACTTTACTAAAAGTAGTTAGTGGTGTATTAAAGCCAACAAAAGGAACTGTCCAAGTTAATGGTGTAATATCACCAATGATTGAATTAGGTGCAGGCTTTGATCAAGACTTAACTGCAAGAGAAAACATTTTTTTAAATGGAGCAATATTAGGATATTCAAAAGAATTACTTGATGAAAAATTCGATGAAATAGTAGAATTTTCAGAACTAAAAGATTTTTTAGATGTACCAGTTAAAAACTTCTCTTCAGGTATGGTTGCAAAACTAGCATTTTCAATAGCCACAATTGTAAATCCGGAAATATTAATTGTTGACGAAATATTATCAGTTGGAGATATTAAATTTCAAGAAAAAAGTAAAAATAAGATGATGGAACTAATAAACGGAGGAACAACTGTTTTATACGTTTCACATTCAATTGAAAGTATAAAAGAATTATGCACTAAAGTAATCTGGATTGAACATGGAAAAATGATAAAAGTTGGTCCAGCAGATAAATTGTGTGATGAATATTATGAGGCTCAAATGGGAAAAGAATATACAAAAAAAGAGGAGAAAAAAAAGTCTAAAAATAAATAATTAGGAGGAAAAGTTGATGAAAAAATATATTCACTATTGCTGGTTTGGTGGTAAACCGCTACCAAAGTTAGCAAAAAAATGTATTAAAAGTTGGAAAAAATTTTTACCAGATTTTGAAATAAAACTATGGAATGAAGAAAATACTGATTTAGATGAATGCGTTTTTATAAAAGAAGCATATGAAAACAAAAAATGGGCATTTGTTGCAGATTATGTTAGAACAAAAGCAATGTATGAATATGGTGGAATATATTTTGATACTGACATGGAAATTACAAAACCTATTGATAATTTATTAGATGAAAAAAATGGCTTTTTAGGTGTAGAAGACTCTCATATGATTGCATGTGGAGTGTGGTATGAACCAAAACCAAAAAGTTATTTAGCAACAAAAATGTTGGAATTTTATAAATCAATGGAGTTTTTTGATATTGATAATATGTATAAAATAAGTATTCCTAGAGTAATAAGTAATATACTTAAAGACTTTGATTCATCAAACTTTGAAACTCAAAAATTAAAAAATAATGAAATAATTTATAAAAGAGATTATTTTTATCCATTATCATACGATCATCAAAATAATATTTTTACCGATAATACATGCATGATACACTACTATGATGCAAGTTGGACACCAAAATGGGAACAAAATGAAAATAAAATTTTTAGATTGTTTGGAAAAGAAAAAGGAAAAAAAGTTATTGCAATAGCGAGAAAATCAAAAAGTATTATTAGGAAATGTATAAAATTATCCATCTATCCATTATATAAATATAATGAGAGAAGAAAAATAATTACAAAAGACTATAAAGATAAATTTGAAGACTCAGTTGGTAAAATAATAAAAACTAAATATAATTATGTGGCATTTTATAATCCAGATTGGTTTGGAGTTGCTAACGCCACAAAGGAATTATTCGAAAATTCAGTTCCACTAAGAGAAATATATAGAAAAAAAGATATTAATAAAATTCTTGATAAAATAATTAATTCAAAATATAAGAAAGTAATTTTTAGTGGATTTTGTATTGGGTGGAAACAATTGGCAGAAAAATTAGATGAAAATGGCATAATTGTACAAACTTATTTTCATGGAAGTCATTCACAAGTGCTTGAACCATATGGATGGGAAAGAAATATGGAAATATATGATTTGACAAAGAGAGGAATTGTTAAAAAAATGGCTATCTGTAAAGAAAGCCTTATAAATTTCTATAAACATTATGGATGTAATACATTGTTATTAACAAATAAGGTTGATGTTCAAAAATACAAAAAAACAAGAAATGATAATGATATAGTAATAGGTATCTATGCAGCTAAAACAGATAATTTTAGAAAAAATGCTTTTGTTCAAATAGCAGCTGCGTCAATGATTCAAAAGAAAAATGTAAGAATAGATATGGTTCCATTAAATAAAAATGCAAAAAAATTTGCCAATCTACTTGGTGTAAAAATAGATGGAATAGACCATTCTATACCTAGAGATGAATTACTAAAAAGACTTGCAAATTGCGATGTATCATTATATGTAACATATTCTGAGTGCGCTCCAATGTCATCACTTGAGAGTTTTGCACAAGATACTTTATGTATTGTTGGAAATAACTGCCATTATTTCAAAAATGAAGAATTAGAAAAATATATTGTAGTAAGTGAGGAAAATAATCCAGAAGAGATAGCTAAGAAGATAGAATATGCTTTAGATAATAGAGAAAAGATACTAGAGTTATATAAGAAATGGGAAAAGAAAAATAAAGCTTTATCTAAAAAATTATTACAAGATTATCTAGAGGATGGTGATGATAATGAGTAATAAGACTATAATACTTTTAAAAGAATCTAATAAATTAATGGAAAAGGTATTCAAATATAATTTTAAATCATCAGATATTATGTTAATTCCAGAATCATATACTCCTTTTGATAGAGAAGATTTGGCAACAAAAATCAATTCAAAATATACTCAAGTAATATTTTTTGATTATTATGATCAATTCTATTTATTATTGCCATTAATATCAAAAAAAGTATTAAAGAAATATATAATAAATGTTGGAATTTCAAAATTAAGTGAACAATATATACTAACAAATTTAGAACAGGTAATGGAATATAAAGAAAGAGGATTAATTGATTATATTGCTACAACAAGATATGATTTATACATAGCATTTAAAAATAAAATTTCATATGTTGTTTTAGACTATAAGGACAATGAAAAAAAGAAGAATAATAAAAGTGTAGGAATATTAAATGATTATTACCTTGAAGAATCAAACTTTTATAATGAGTTAAGTGCAGTAGCACTTTCAAATATAAAAAAAGCTACTGTATTAAACTCTAATATTGTTACAAAAAAATTTGGAGAAGATTTTTCTGTTGAAGTAGAGGAAGAAAAAGATATTGAAAAGTTAATATATAATAATGTTGTTAATTTAGATTGCAAATTTTGTGATGTCTCATATATATATTTTATAATGAGTATGGATGCAGGTATTCCATGCATTTTAGGAAACACAAATATTTTAGATGATTGTACCGAATTAAAAAAATATTTGGTACTTGAAAGTGATGATGATGTTAACGAGATAAAAGAAAAAATTGAAAAGTCAATAGAAGAATTTAATTCAATAAATAAACTGTATTCTAGTTGGAGAAAAAAATATACAACAATATCAAAAAAGACAATAGAAAAATTTACATATCTTGGGGAGTGAGAATTATGAAAAAAATTTCAGTAATAGTACCATGTTATGGAACAGAAGAATATGTGGAAAAATGTATTGAAAGTATATTTAATCAATCATATAACAATTTGGAAATTATAGCTGTAAATGATTGCTCAAAAGGAAATATGAAAGAGATTCTTGATAAACTCGCAAAAAAAGACGATAGATTAATTGTTTTAAATAATGAAAAAAATAAAGGATTATTTCATACAAGAATAATCGGATCAAAAAAAGCAACAGGAGATTATATTGCATTTGTTGATAGCGATGATTACCTTGATAAAGATTTTTACAGATTACTAATTAATAATATAGAAGAAAATGATAGTGACATAGCTATAGCCAATTATGTAAGAAGAAACAAAGATAAAAAATATATATCAAGCTTAGCTTTCAATACAAATAATAAAGTATATGATGGAGAAGAGTTTTACGAAATGTTCTTCAAACAAACAGGAAGAATTATAAGATACCATTTATTATGGAATAAACTTATAAAAATAGACATATGGAAAAAAATATTAAATATTGTTGAAAAAATTAACGATAGAATAGTAATGACAGAAGATTTTGCATTCTCATCATTATCACTTTATTATGCTAAGAAAGTATCATATTGTGATAATGCCATTTATTATTACACAGTAAATGATAACCAATCAACAAGCATTAAAAATATTTCAGTATCAAAATTAAATAATAATATAAAAGATATAAGAACTGTATTTAATTTTGTTAGAGAATTTTTAAAAAAGGAAAAAATCTATGAAAAATACCAAAAAGATTTCGAAACATGGGAAACATTCTATATATCTATGCATGTTAACACATATAAAATGTTGAAAGAAAAAAATAATAAGATTGAAAAATTAGATTTTGACTACGAGAATGATAAAAAACTAAATGATTTTTATAAAATACAAGAAAAAGATAAAAGTTGGGATAACTTCTTTTTACTAGAAACACCATACAATGAAGGATTCAATGAAATAAAAGAAAAAATAATGGACCCAAAAATAAAAATAATAAGTTTTGATATGTTCGATACATTAGTAACAAGACCATTTTTTGTTCCATCTGATATGTTTCAGTTGTTAAATAAAGAATTTATAAAAATATTTAATCCAATTTATGCAGTTGATTTTTCAAGAATAAGAAAGAAAAGTGAATCTGAATTAAGAGATATAAATTATAGTAAAAATATCGATGAAGTAACTATTGATGAAATATATGATTACATATCTGATAATTATTCATTAGATAAAACAAAACTTAATAAAATTAAAGAAAAAGAATTATCAATGGAGTTACATTTTTGTAGAAGAAGAAATTCAGGATATGAACTTTATTCACTTGCTAAAGAAATAGGAAAGAAAGTAATTTTAACATCGGACATTTATCTTAAAAAGGAAACTATTGAAAAAATATTAGAGAAAAATGGATATAAATTTGATGAATTATATATATCATCAGAATTATTAAAAACAAAAAGTACAGGTACACTATTTGAATATATAATTGAAAAAGAAAAAACAAAAGATATTCTTCATATAGGAGATAACTATTATAGTGATGTTCAGAAACCAAAAGAATATGATTTAAAATCTTTACAATTACCAAAAGCAACTGATGTTATGATGGGATATACTGAAAATAATGTAGGACATTGTGGGGATTTATATAAGCATTTTGTGTTGTTTAATCAAGATCACATACCATATGAAGAAAACTTCGGAGTGAGATGTTCAATAGGAATTGTTGCAAATTATTATTTTGATAATCCATTTAGACCATTTAATTCATATTCAGAATTCAATGGTGATCCATATTTTATTGGTTATTATGCACTTGGAATGCAAACAATATCAATGTGCAAATGGTTATTTGACGATGCAAAAGCTAATAATATAGATTCGATTGCATTTATGGCAAGAGATGGATTTCTTCCATTTGAAGCATCTAAAATATATACAAATTATATTAAAGAATTCGATAACATTAAATTAACATATACATATGTATCAAGAAAATCGTTAATGCCTCTTCTATTGAAAGAAAAAAATGGTATATCATTAATTGATACATATCTAAATGTAGATATGATAACACCTAGAGAATTAATGAAACAATTTGAAAAAGTTATAGATATTACAAAAGAAAAAGAAAGAGCAATTGCTAAAGAATATGATTTGGATAGTAAATTTGAAACAATGGCTGATTTTAATAAGTGTATGTCATTAATATATGATAAATGTTTTGATAAGAAAAAATATGATGATTATTATAAATTATGCAAGAAATATTTCGATAGTGAATTCTATAAAAATTGTGCAACATTTGATATAGGATATAGTGGAAAACCAGAAGCTATTATATCATCAATAATTAATAAACCAATTAGAACATACTTTATACACGCAAATAATTCTTCAGCATTTAACAATACTAGAAATAGTGGTTCATCATTATGTACATACTATGAATATAAACCAACATTAACTGGTACAATAAGAGAATTATTTGTTTCAAATATTGGGCCTACTTGTATTGGATATGAAGAAGATGGTGATAAAGTAAAACCAGTATTAAAGGGAACTGATGAATATAATTTCTTTAATAAAGATATGATAGAAAAAATACAAAAAGGTGCACTAAAATTTGTTGAGGATTTCTGCAATTATTTTAAGGAATATATGAGTGAAATAGATTTAAATAAGTATTATATGTCTATTCCTTTAGAATATTATTATCATTATACAAATATGGAAGATCGTTTACCAATAAAAAATCTAATTTTTGAAGATAACGTAAATAATTATGTAGAATTGAATGACTTTATATTTAAGAGATATAGAGATTATTCAAAAGAATATTCACTTGGTATAATACCAAAACTAGCAGACTCAGATGAGATAGATTACACATTGCCAAGCAGTAGATTAAATCGAATTGTATATTATTGTTTACATGATAGAAATCAACTAAAAAACAAATGGGAAAAATGGAAATTAAAAAAAGATAATCCAGAATTACTTCCAAATTCAAAAATGAAAAGAGTAGTATATTATGCTTTATTTGATAGAAATTCATTAAAAAAGAAAATATTTAAAAGTGAGAAATAGAGTTTTATGAAAAAAAATATAATAATATATATTATAGTAGTAATATTGTTTTGTTTATTTTTAAATACAAATGCTAAAGAAAAATATGGTTGGGTAACTGAAAATGGTAAGACATATTTTTATGATGAAAATGGAAATCTAAAACAATGGTGGCAAAAAGATGAAAATGGAGTATTCTATCTAGAAGCAGA
>AUXO012584461.1_pt1 | contig 11052 bp, 10 predicted proteins | sample 768731 | NCBI WGS metagenome assembly AUXO01 (sample SAMN02715735, study PRJNA202380) | gut metagenome | biome: sheep rumen | host: Ovis aries | place: New Zealand: Palmerston North
GGGGAGAATCTGCCCGCTGGAAATGCTGCTGCTTTTCGGGCGATATGCTTTGATGTCGGCAATGGTTGTCGTCTCCCGTCCCCAGGCGTGATCGATCAGGAGCTCTGCATCGGCGCCAAAAATTTTGTAGAGCAGATATTCATTGACCTGTGAGGTTCGGGCAATATCCCGCATGGTGTGAAGTCCGTAGCGTTCCAGTCTGCGGACGGTTCCGTGTCCGATCTTCCAGAAATCCGTGAGAGGAAGATGATCCCACAGCCTTTCCCGATATGCGTTCTCGTCCAGAAAAGCAATATGATCCTCGGAATGCTTTGCCAGAATATCCATTGCAATTTTTGCAAGATATAAATTTGTCCCGATACCGGCTGTCGCTGTAATACCGGTGGTGTGCAGAATGTCGTTGATGACTGTGACGACCAGCTCCTTTGCGGACTGGTGATAGGGCAGGAGGTATTGCGTGACGTCGAGAAACGCCTCGTCGATGGAATACACATGAATATCCTCTTTGGACACATATTTCAGATAAATCCCGTAAATGTTGGCGGAATAATCAATATAAAGCTGCATGCGCGGCGGCGCCGTAATGTAATCAATCGTCTGCGGAATTTCAAACACGCGGCAGCGATTGCGGACACCGAGCTTTTTCATCGAAGGGGAAACGGCGAGACAGATGGTCTTTTCCGTCCGGGTGGGGTCCGCGACCACCAGATTTGTTGTCAGCGGATCCAGCCCGCGTTCGACACATTCGACAGAGGCGTAATAAGATTTCAAATCAATACAAACGTATGTTCGGTTCATGGTAAAAAACGCCCCCTTTGGACGAAACGATGCGTGCGCTGCACCCGAGATGCGGCCTCGAAACGAACGGATGTTCGATATCTTTATTGTACACTGCAATGCTCCCGGCGTCAAGGGGTCTGTTTCGATCACGCTGAGCGGCTGAAGTCAAAGAAAAAATGGTTCGGGTCATGGCATTTACCGTCGGAGACGCGCTGCCTGGGCAGGGCGTTTTTCATGGAAAAGCGTCTCAGGTTATGGTAATATAGTAAAAAGGGAGTCGTTTCCCGCATGAGCACATTCGGGAGACCGGAATTTGTGAGGACGACAGACAGGGGTGAAAAGAAAATGGAGAATAACAAGGGAAATCAGATCAGAGAAATACCGATCACGCAAATGGAATCGGTTTGCATCGGTCAGACGGAGAATGCCGCCGCGGGAACAGGAGTTACGGTTCTGATCGGTGAGAAGGGTATGCGTGCCGGGCTGGATGTCAGAGGAGGCGGACCTGCTTCACGGGACAGTGAACTGTTAAATCCGCTTGCAGCCGCACAGGTGGTGCATGCCATTGTTCTTGGCGGAGGAAGCGCCTTTGGCCTGGGCGCGGCAAACGGAGTCATGGAGTATTTAGAGGCGCGTGATATCGGGTTTGATGTGGGCGTGACAAAAGTGCCCCTTGTTGTGCAGTCGGATATCTTTGATCTGACCGTGGGAGACAAATCTGTCAGGCCGGATGCGGCTATGGGCTATGAGGCCGCAAGATGTGCCATGGAGGAGGTTAATTACAGAGACGGCAACTATGGTGCCGGCTGCGGTGCAACAGTCGGAAAATTTGCCGGAATGGAAACCTGTATGAAAACGGGAATCGGCAGCTATGCCTTACAGATCGGCAGTCTGCAAGTCGGTGCAGTCGTCGTGCTCAATGCGCTTGGAGATATTTTCGACTGGAAGAATGGAGAAAAGATAGCCGGACTGCTGACGGAGGATCGATCCGGCTTCCGCAGCACCGAAGACCTGATGAAGCAGAGCATTGCAAAGGTGGAGAATAAATTTGTCGGCAACACGACAATCGGTGTGATTCTCACAAATGCCGGACTGACCAAAACACAGCTGTGCAAGATCGCGGGAATGGCCCACAATGGCTATGCCAGATCCATTCGACCCGTCCACACATCGGTTGACGGCGACAGCATTTATGCGGTTTCAACCGGAACGGTTGAAGCGGATCAGGATCTCGTGGGAACGCTGGCTGCAGAAGTTATGAGTGAGGCCATCAAATGCGCGGTATTCAGCGCTGACAGCGCGTATGGTTTTCCTGCGGCAAAGGATCTGAACAAAGAATAGGCAGTTTCCGGCTTGAAACGCAGTCCGGGAACACAGAAACCGCGGGGAACTGCGGAGAGAGAACGCATGACGGATGGAGGAAAAGAAGACCATGAACACGGAGAACATACGCACACGTCTGGATCAGGGAAACAGAAAATATATCACATATTCGAACCATGCCCTCCGTCTGCGCACTGCGGAAGAGGGTCAGCATCCCTATGCAATTGTTGTCTGCTGCTCGGATTCGCGGGTGATTCCGGAACAGATCTTTTCCGCGGACATCGGAGACCTCTTTGTGATCCGCGTGGCGGGCAATGTTCTGGACAAGCATCAGCTGGGCAGCATAGAATATGCGGCGGCACATCTGCACTGCAAACAGATTGTCGTGCTTGGGCACACCGGATGCGGGGCTGTGCATGCCGCCCTTAACGGCGGCGGGGACGGCTTTATAAAATACATTACAGATGACATTCTGGAAGCTGTCGGCGAAGAACGGGACCCCGACAAGGCGTGCAGTCTGAATGCTGCCCATGCCGCAGATAAGCTGGAGAAGGAGTTTGCGGAACATCCTGAGATGGGAGACGTTGAGATAGCCGGGGCTGTATACGATATACGGAGCGGTGAAGTCAGGTGGCTGTGACTGACACCGGCTTTCAGAACCCGTTTCATTGGTATGCAGGAAAAACGAAAAAACGGGAATGCGCAGAGATGCAGTATGGATGTTTTTTGCCGGGATGAACGGCGGATCACATTTGCAGAGAACAAAGAATAGAGGAGCACATATGATTTTATTTTTAAACGCCTGTGTGAGAAAAGAGTCCCGGACCCGGAGACTGGCGAGCTATTTGATTTCAAAGCTGCATGATGATGTTAAAACAGTACAGCTGTCTGAACTTGATTTTCCGAGGGCGGATGAGAGCTTTTTAAAGAAACGGGATGCGTGCATAGAAAAAGGCGACTATTCTGCGGCAATGTTTGATCTGGCAAAAGAATTTGCAGCAGCAGACACCATCGTGATAGCGGCGCCTTTTTGGGATTTTTCATTTCCGGCGGCACTCAAGCAGTATATCGAACAGATCAATGTTTTGGGAATCACATTTTCCTATACAGAAGAGGGCGTTCCGGTGGGACTTTGCAGGGCGGAAAAGCTCTATTATGTAACAACGGCCGGCGGCAGGATTTTCTCTGATGAATATGGATATGGGTATGTGAAAGCACTTGCACAAGGGTTTTACGGTATCCCGGATACGGTCTTCATAAAGGCGGAAGGGCTGGATATTCAAAAGGCAGATGTGGAAGGGATTCTGCGTGCCGCGGAGAATGAGATAGATCAATTGGAATTTGAGTAAGCGTTCCTTCCGCTTTCCGGGATCCTGTCCATAACAAATTTAATGAAGTCCTGAGCAGGCAAAGTCCGTCAGGCAGAAGAGTCTCCGCTCACCGGCGCGTTTCCGGCGGGCGGGGATTTTTGCTGACCGCTTATCGGCTTAGAGGAACTTTTGGGGGAACGGAACGCATTTCGACAGCGGGAGTTGACAAACGCAGACGGCGGATGTACCATAAAACACGTTGTTTGGTTAAAAGACTTTTTTGAAATATGAGTCGCGTTCTGTTGCATAAGGAGATACCGTCATGCTGGAAAAAATGACAACCCGATGGCACCACTTATCCATACCGTATAAAGTGAGCCTGCTGTGTGCGGCATTTATCCTGCCCATGCTGATCTTAATTTGCGGATTGTTTTCTGAATTTTATTTTTATCACAGGCAGACAGACCAGATTTTGGCGGAATACAGCAACTGCAGTGATTTTTCCGCCGCAATCAGACAGGAAACAGAGCAAATGGAGAAAATGGCATATTGCGAAGCAGACGAGAAAGAGATCAGCCGCTGCAAAGATGTGCGGGAAAAAAGCGACCGGTGTCTGCAGAGCCTGATCAGGACGGATACGACCGACAACAAAAACATTCGATGCATGAAGCAGGTCATCGTGCGGGCACTTGCGGTATACCGGCGGAATCAGGATGTTTTTCTGCAAACGCTGCAGCAGGGAAAATTTGAACAGCAGGTTTTTTCTGAAATGAAAAAAGACGGCAATTACCTCTGCAGCTATGCGGATGATCTGACGGCCGCACAGCTGGAAAACGGAAAATCCAGTTATCTTGAGCTCGGACGCCAACTGGCGAACCGCAATATCGTTGTTGTAGCGATGATTTTGCTGTGTACCCTTGGAATGACCTGCGGCATCACATTGCTGATGCACAGTATCGTTGCGCCGGTTCGGCGGCTGCGCGATGCTGCGATGCAGGTCGCACGAGGACATTACGATGAGCCGGATTTGCAGTATTCTCAGACGGATGAAATCGGGCAGCTTGCAAGCAGCTTCCATCAAATGAAGCATCAGATCTCACGGACGATTCATGCCCTGGAAGCGGAAGCAAAGATGGAAAAGGATCTGCGCCGGCATCAGGAGGAAGAGGCGCGGCTGAATCAGCTGGTAGAGCGCAGCAGATTTGCACAGCTGCAAAGCCAGATCAATCCGCATTTTCTGTTCAATACCTTACAGAGCATTGCCAATATGGCAGAACTGGAAGACGCTGCCGTGAGTGAGGATATGATTTTGCGCTTGGCGAAGTTCTTCCGATATACCCTTGAAACGGATGATGCGGTTGTAACGCTGTCGCGTGAACTGGATTTGCTGCGCGATTATATTTCACTCCAGGAGATACGTTTCGGTGACCGCATTGTGTTTGAAATGGACTGTGATCCGGCATGCGATCATCTTCCTGTGCCGAAATTCATTGTTCAGCCGCTGGTGGAAAATGCAATTGTACACGGTATGCGGCAGCGTGCGGGCGGCGGCCGCATCCGCATCACGACCCGCAAAACGGAAGACGGCTGCCGCATTGTTATTTCCGACAATGGCTGCGGGTTTCAAACCTCAGCGCCTGTTCCGGCGGAGCGCATGGGAAGACATTCCATCGGCCTGCAAAATATCGCACAGCGCATTGAGACGATGGGCGGTTCCCTGCGACTGTTCAGCGTGCCGGGCTTGGGTACCGCTGCACGGATCTATATTCACGAAAGGGAGAGCTTCGAATGATTAAAATATTGGTGGCAGAGGATGAAAAACTCAGTCAAATGACATTGATTCATCACTTGCGCCGCAAACTGAGCGATGCGTTGATCGTGGGGGTATCAAACGGCAGAGAAGCGGTTGACCGTGCGGAGATATTAAATCCACAGCTGATTTTTATGGACATTGAAATGCCTCTGCTCAATGGCATGGAAGCCGCGACCATCATCCGAAAACGGCTGCCGGATACCGTCATTGTCTTTTTGACCGCCTTTGACCGGTTTGATTATGCAGTCGGCGCGCTTCGCGCGGGAGGAAATGATTATTTGCTCAAGCCGTTTGACAAAGCGCAGATTGATGCGTGCCTCAGAACAGCACTGCATTTGGAAGAACATGATACGAGTATGGAAACAGAGCAGCACACGCCGTTTCAAATTCAATTTTCTGTCTGGCTGAAAAATCATTATATGAATGACATCTCACTGGAACAGGCAGCGGATGCAATGGGCATGAGTGCATTTTACTTTTCCCGCCTGTTTCGCACGTCATACAATCAGACCTTTTTGGAGTACCTGACAGCATACCGCATGGAGCGGGCGGCAGAGCTGCTTCGCATGACGGATATTCCGGTGCGTGAAATTGCTCCGCTTGTCGGATATACCGATGCGAATTATTTCTCCAAGGTATTCAAGCGCCATATCGGAGAAACCCCGACGCTGTATCGTCAGCAAAACACCACACTGTAATTTTGTGCACTCTCCACAAAAAAGGAAAAGCGTTTTTGACATTTGCAAAAATATTACCAGACAGAGTGCAAGAATTTACGGTATTCGACAAGAAATTGCACCGATATAATAAAGGAGGAGAAAGAAATATGAAATTTCTTACCAAATTATCTCTCCTGATTACCTTGCCGTTGTTGCTCTGCAGCTGTGCGGGCGGAAGTGCTGAGAGGGAGGACACCGGTTCGGTGCGGTACTTCCGTCTGGCAAGCGGCCAGAGTGAAAATTATGTGACCAATCAGGCGTGCATTCATTTTTGCGATCTGGTGGCGGAGCGTACAAACGGCATGGTAATCATCAAACCGTATTTCGATCATGCTCTCGGAACAGAGGATGAGATGCTGGAGCAGTGCCGGTTCGGCGGCATTGATTTTGTCCGTGTCTCAGCCGCCGGAGCATCAAAATATGCGCCGCAGCTGACCGCTCTGCAAATGCCCTATGAATATCTTTCGGATGAGCATTTGTTTCGGGTACTGGACGGCGATATCGGGCGCACGGCGCTTCATTCGCTGTATGCGTCCGATTTAGACGGGCTCACCTATTTTTATGCCGGATTTCGCTGCTTTTTCAGCACCCAAAAGGTGCTGGATTCGTTGGATGATATGAATGGACTTACCCTGCGTGTTTCCTCCTCGTCCTATATGACCGATCTGGTCAGACAATGGGGGGCACAGGCGATTTCTCTTTCCGGCAGTGATCTGGCAGCCGCCCTGCGCAGCGGGGAGGTCGATGGCGCAGAGGACAACCTTCCCGCCTATGTGGACAGCGGGTATTATCAGCTGGCGCCATATTGGGTATATGACAGACATACGTATAACGCTGATGTTTTGATCGCATCCAGGTCCAGCATGGAGCAGCTGACCGTTGAGCAGCGCAATATCGTTTCAGAATGTGCGGCAGAAGCGGCACGGTGGCAGAGAGAGCATTGGATCAATGCGGAAGTACGAGCGATGATGCATGCCTCGCGCAGCGGCTGTTATATGGCATTGATGGACAGCGATGAGGCGGATCGCTTTCGCGCGGCGGCACAGCCGTTGTATGAAAATCTGACGGAAGATCAGCAGAATATCGTGGAGGCAATCAGAAAGCAGGCGGATTCTGACACGCAGTAAAGCTTTGCCTCCCTGATGGTTTCCATTCGATCACAGGTGTCCTCTATGGACACTTTCTGATACATAACAATATCAAGGAGGCATTATGATGAAAATGAGACGACTGATCGCAGGCTTGCTTTGCGGTGCTGTTGCCACAATGTTCTGCTTGACCGGCTGCGGAGCGGAAACTGGTATGATGGATGCTGCAAATGCCAATTCCGTTGCGGGCGGAGACAGCAGCCTGCCTGTCATCACATGGAAAATGGGTTCGACCTGGGGCAGCGGTAATGTTCATTATACCTGTGACCAACGCTTTACTGAGCTGGTGAGCCAGCTTACCGGAGGACGTTTCAAAATCACAAATTATCCGGAAGGTTCGCTGTGCGCAGCAAACCAGCTGTTCGACTATGTACAGAATGGAACGATTCAGTGCGGCGGAGACTGGGGCGGATACTGGAGCGGCAAGGATACCGCCTTTGAACTGCTTTCCACGACGATGGACAATTTTTCCGGTCTGGATTATTATACCTGGATCAATCAGGGCGGCGGACTGGAATGCTATCAGAAGATGTACGGAAAATATAACATGACATATTTTCCGATTATGATTAACCATGCAGAGTCCGGCATTCGCTCCACGAAGCCGATTACTTCCATTGCGGATATGCAGAAGATGAAGATTCGTTTGGGCGGCGTACTTGCGGGACGTGTTGCACAGAAGCTGGGCATCAATATCACAACCGTCGCGGCAAGTGAGCTGTATGAATCGCTGCAGCGCGGCGTCATTGACGGCGGCGAATTTTCCACCCCGTGTTCCGATGATTCCCTGAAGCTGCAGGAGGTCGCACCGTACTGGTGTTCGCCTGCATGGTATCAGTCTGCCGGCGTCAACGGTGTCATGATCAACAAGGATGCCTGGGATGCGCTGCCGGAGGAATATCAGCTGGCAATTCAGACCGCGGCTGAAACCTGCGCGGGCGAACAGCTGTCCCGTTATCTCTGGATGGACTTTGAGGCCACGGAAAAGATGCTGAAGGACGACGGGTGCATTGTCACGGAGATGAACAGCGAGGACTGGGCCACCATCCGAAAGACCTGTCAGGAGGTCTACGAAGAGGAGACTGCTGCCAACGAAAATTTCGATATGGTATATAGCTCGATGAAGGCATATCGTGAAAAAGCGGATACCTATCGTGACATGCTCAAGGATTACAGTTGGGGCTTTAATTACGACGACTACAAGGCAAAAAGTGAAGAGTAATTGACCATTGTTCCTATGAGGTGTAAAAAATGAAAGTGTTAAAACGCATAAGCGGCGTGATTGACCGGATCAATGACTGGATCGGACGGATTTGTGCATTTGCTGTCATCGGCGTGCTCGCGGTCATTGTCATCGAGGTTGTCATGCGCCGTCTGCTGCACAGCCCGCAGATCTGGACACAGGATTCGATCTGTATGATTTTCGGCTGTTATATTATTATGGTTTGCGCGTATGGCTTTCAGAAAAAAGCCTTCGTAGCGGTAGATGTTCTGTATGCGCGCTTAAAGCCGCTGACGCAGAATATCGTACACCTGATTACCTATGTTGTTTTTTTGGTGCCGTTTGCATTTGTTCTGGTTCCCGAGAGCTTTCGGTTTTTCCTCAAGGCATTTGTGACAGGCGAGAAAAGCTATTCTGTCTGGGCACCTCCGACCTGGCCGGTCAAGCTGTGCCTGTTCCTTGGCATTACCATGCTGGCTTTTCAGGGCCTTTCGGAAATCATCAAGTGTGTGTGCAATATTTCCGATGAGATTCAAAAAAAGAAGCTGACCGAGAGCAGACCGGAAGACGCCGAAGGAGGTGCTGAGGCATGATGCAGTTGCTCAATCACTGGGTTGCGTGGTCCGGCCTGAGCGCCACCCAAATGTCGATTATTATGCTGGCGGGCATGTTCCTGCTGATGATTATCGGTCTTGCGGCAGGTCAGGAGCTGGCATTTGTTCTCGGCGGAGCCGGTGTCATTATCGGTTATCTCGCGTGGGGCGGCCCGGGCATTTCGATTGCAATGACAAAGGTATACGACCAGATGCAGAGTTATTCTATGGTCGCGATTCCGATGTTTGTCCTGATGGCCAATTTCCTGACACACTCTAAGGTCGCAGATGGACTCTTCCTTTCCATCCGCTATTTGCTGGGCCCGCTCAAGGGCGGTCTCGGTCTGGCCGTGATTCTTGTTTCCACGGTATTTGCAGCGACAACCGGCATCGTCGGCGCATCTGTTGTCACGATGGGTATGCTTTCTATGCCGGTACTGCTGAAATGCGGCTACAAGCCCTCACTTGCATGCGGTATGGTGTGCGCGGGCGGCTCTCTTGGCATTTTAATTCCGCCGTCGATCATGCTGGTATCCATGGGTTCCTATGCCGAGGTTTCCGTCGGCAAGATTTTCTTCGCCGCAATTGTTCCGGGTCTGCTGCTCTCCCTCTGCTACATGATCTACGTATTTGTCATTTGTCACATTCATCCGGATTACGGTCCGGCGATGACGACAGAAGAGCTGGAAGCAATGCCGTTTCGTGAGCGTGTCACCGGTTCTTTGATTAATCTGATCCCGCCGGTTATCCTGATTGTCGGCGTACTCGGCTCGATTTTCAGCGGCTGGGCAACCCCCACAGAGGCTTCCGGCATCGGCGCACTGTTTGCTTTGATTCTGGCAGTTTTCTATAAGCAGTTCAGTCCGAAAATGCTGTATGATTCGCTGATTGACACGGCAAAAACCAGCGCGATGGTCTTTATTATTCTGTTCGGCGCATCGGCCTTTACCGGAATCTTTATGTCCCTCGACGGCAATCAGCTTATTTCAAACTGGGTTGTCAACATGGGCATCGGTAAGTGGGGCGCATTCGCCGTCATGATGCTGATTGTGTTCATTCTGGGTATGTTCATCGACTGGCTGGGCATTGTTATGATCGTATTTCCGATCTTCCTGCCGATTATGGACATGTTCGGTTTTGACCGCCTATGGATTGTCGCAGTTACCGCAGTCATGCTGCAGACCTGCTTCATGACACCGCCGTTCGGTTTCGCGCTGTTCTACATCAAAGGTGTCGTCCCGCCGGAGGTTAAAATCGGAGAGATTTACAGAGGCGTTATTCCATTTATCTTGATGGTCGTTCTTGTTGTTGTTCTCGTAACGGTGTTCCCGCAGATCGTCTATTGGCTGCCGAACATGGTTGCAAGCTAAAAAAAGGGTGTCATTTCAGCTTCTGAATGAATAAGGAGAAGGTCGCTCATGAAAGTGGGTGACCTTTTTCTCGTTTTTATCTGGAACGATGAGGGAAGTTGGGGAAAAACAAACGTTCAAACCAATGAGAAACCGAAAGCGGCAGCGCGCGCGATGTTCCCGGCAATTTCATATGGAAAACGGATGAAGCGCTCATGTCAGATGGCATGGGCGCTATTCTGCTGTCATGAAGCCGGCAATCGGTGTGCTGCACGATTCCCTTTCATATAGAAAAAATATTGCTGTTGTGTTATGATATTATTACACGCAAAGGATGTAATTTGTACGTATTGCAATGTAAAATATGCTCTGTTCGACAAAGCCGGCAGCGGGAAAATGGGTTATCTTTTTTTATATTAACCCGGATCTGGCCGCTTTCTTTCCGCGGGGGATTTCAAAAAATTCCCATGTGATGAAAACAATTGAAACTCATTGAAAAGTTATAGGAATGGATGAACTCGGGATTTGCGGAGGTAAAATGAAATTACATTTACAGAAAATCAGAGAGCCCAATACGAACACTTCAATGCGGGCAAAAATATTGGCAAGCATCGCGGTCATAATTTTGGGCTTCTTGCTCGGCATATTTCAAAAATGGTTAGACAGCGCAGCCTATAACGAGCTGCCGCAACTATTCCAGCAGCTGGATATCACAAATTATTTTGGCAGGCTGGCAATTTGGATTTTTCTTGCAGCAGTTATTTCAGTATATGCAAGTACGCCAATCCGAGCTTC
>AUXO018572673.1_pt1 | contig 11049 bp, 7 predicted proteins | sample 768731 | NCBI WGS metagenome assembly AUXO01 (sample SAMN02715735, study PRJNA202380) | gut metagenome | biome: sheep rumen | host: Ovis aries | place: New Zealand: Palmerston North
ATAGCTCTATGGGTTTTTCGCTGTTTTTATCTCCTAATTGCAGGATTTTTTGTATTTTTGCGCGGGAAAATTTATTAAAAACGTCATTATTATGGAATTCCAGAGGATTACGGCTGCAGAAGCTGCGGCCTTGATACAGAATGGTCAGACAATCGGCTTGTCGGGATTTACTCCGGCAGGGGTGCCTAAATGTACTCCGGCGGAGATTGCCAAAAAGGCCACGGCCGAGCATGCTGCGGGCCGTCCCTTCAAAATCAGTGTGTTTACGGGTGCAAGCACCGGGCAGAGCTGTGACGGCGACCTGTCAAACGCGGATGCGATAGACTTTCGCGCCCCGTACACGACCAACCCTGACTTCCGCAAGAACGTGAACGAGAACAGGTTGCGCTATTCGGACCTGAACCTGTCAAACATGGCGACGCAGATTCGCCAGGGTTACCTGGGGCAGGTGAACTGGGCTATAATAGAAGCTTGTGCCATAGAAAGGGTTGGAAACAAGGCTCACATATACCTGACGGCAGCCGGAGGTATCAGTCCGACTGTATGCCGTCTGGCCACAGAGGGCATCATCGTTGAGCTGAATGCGTTCCACAGCCCGAAGAGCAAGGGTATACATGACGTGTATGAGATAGAGGATCACCCGTACCGCAAGCCTGTAATGATTACGAAGGCGAGCGACCGCATCGGCAAGCCGTACGTGGAGGTGGACGCCGACCGAATCGTGGGCGTGATTGAGTGCAACGTGCCGGACGAGGCGCGCGGATTCAAGGATCCGGATGCTGTTACCTGTCAGATAGGGCAGAATGTTGCTGACTTCCTGCTTGACAACCTGAGGAGCGGCCTGATACCCAAGTCGTTCCTTAACCTGCAGTCTGGTGTGGGCAGCGGTGCAAATGCCGTGCTGGGTGCCCTTGGCCAGTGCCCCGAGGTTCCGGACTTCAACATATACACGGAGGTTCTGCAGGATGCTCCGGTGGGACTGATGAAGCAAGGGCGCGTACTGAGTGCCTCTACGTGCTCGCTGACTGTGACTAACGACTGCCTGAGGGATATATATGAGAACATCGACTTCTTCAAGGACAAACTGGTACTGCGCCCGAGCGAGATAAGCAACTCGCCCGAGGTAATCTCGCGTATCGGAGTATGTGCCCTGAACACGGCCATCGAGTGCGACCTGTACGGCCATGTGAACTCGACCAAGATTTGCGGCACGAAGATGATGAACGGCATCGGCGGCTCGGCAGACTTTGCAAGCTCGGCCTACCTGAGCATATTCACCTGCGGCTCTACGACCAAGGGTGGTGCCATCTCGAGTATCGTGCCGTTTGCAAGCCACATTGACCACACCAACCATTACATCGATGCGGTGATAACGGAGTATGGCGTGGCTGACCTGCGTCACAAGAGTGACATGCAGAAAGCAGAGGAACTGATCAAGGTGGCCCATCCTGACTACCGTCCGATGCTGAAGGACTACCTGAAGTTTGCCCAGAAGCGCGGCGGCCATACTCACCACGAACTGTCGGCTGCCTTTGCCATGCATGATACGTTCATACGAAAGGGCGACATGCGCCTGACGGACTGGGCCGAATATATAAAATAGCGTGACGCCATCGGCGAATTTCCAACAACCTATTGCAACTGACTATGAGCAAGACTTTCAAGAGAACGACGGTGACATCTGCCCTTCCATATGCCAACGGTCCGGTACACATCGGACACCTGGCTGGAGTATATGTCCCCGCAGATATATATGTACGTTACCTGAGGCTGAAGGGACGTGACGTGATATTCGTGTGCGGCAGCGATGAGCATGGCGTGCCAGTAACCATACGTGCACGCAAGGAAGGCATCACGGTGCAGGAGGTGGTGGACCGCTACCACAACCTGATAAAGAAATCGTTTAGTGACTTTGGCATCTCGTTTGACATATACAGTCGCACGACGAGTGCTACGCACCACAAGCTGGCGAGCGACTTCTTCAGGAAGCTGTACGACGACGGCAAGCTGGTGGAGCAGGTATCCGAGCAGTTCTATGACGAGCAGACGGGACGCTTCCTGACGGACCGCAACATTCGCGGCGAATGCCCGCGCTGCCATGCTCCGGAGGCCTACGGTGACCAGTGTGAGAAGTGCGGCGCGACGCTGAGCCCCGAGGAACTGATCAATCCGTACAATGCCGAGACCGGCAATCCGCTTGTCAAGAAGGCCACCAAGCATTGGTATCTGCCACTGGACAAGGACCAGGAGTGGCTGGAGAAGTGGATCCTGCAGGAACACAGGGAATGGCGCAGCAACGTATACGGCCAGTGCAAGAGCTGGCTGGACGGCGGACTGCGCCCGCGTGCCGTGACGCGTGACCTGGACTGGGGAATACCTGTACCTGTGGAGGGTGCGGACGGCAAGGTGCTGTATGTATGGTTTGATGCTCCTATAGGCTACATAAGCAATACGAAAGAGCTGTGCGAAGCACGGCCTGAACTGGGTTCGTGGGAGACATGGTGGAAGGATCCAGAGACCCGGCTGGTACACTTCATCGGCAAGGACAACATAGTGTTCCACTGCATCGTATTCCCTGCGATGCTGAAGGCTCATGGGGGATACATCCTGCCTGACAACGTTCCGTCGAACGAGTTCCTGAACCTGGAGGGCAACAAGATAAGCACGTCCAAGAACTATGCCGTATGGCTGAACGAGTATCTGGAGGACATGCCCGGACGCCAGGACGAGTTGCGCTATGTGCTGACGGCTAATGCTCCGGAGACGAAGGACAATGACTTCACATGGGCTGACTACCAGGCCAGATGCAACAACGAGCTGGTGGCCGTATACGGTAATTTCGTGAACCGCGCCTTGCAGCTGACGCAGAAATACTATGATGGCAAGGTTCCTGCATGTGGCGTGCTCAACGACTATGACCGCGAGACGCTGGACGAATTCCGGGATGTCAAGGGAAAACTGGAGAACCTGCTGGAGAACTTCAGGTTCCGCGATGCTCAGAAGGAGGCTATGAACCTGGCGCGTATCGGCAACAAATATATTGCTGACTGCGAGCCTTGGAAAGTGGTCAAGACAGACCCTGAGCGTGTGAAGACCATAATAAACATCTCATTGCAGCTGACGGCCAACCTGGCTATTGCTTTCGAGCCCTTCCTGCCGTTCTCCAGTGAAAGGCTGCGCACTATGCTGGCAATGGACAGCTTCTCGTGGGAAGACCTGGGCAGTACCTGCCTGATGCCCGAAGGTAAGTTGCTGCCCAAGCCAGGACTGCTATTCACCAAAGTCGAAGACGAGGCTATAGAGGCACAGGTCAAGAAGCTGGAGGATACACTGAAGGCCAATGCCGAGGCTGAATACAGGGCTGAACCCGTGAAGCCGGTTATCCCGTTCGAGGACTTTGAGAAGCTTGACATCCGTGTGGGACTGGTCAAGGCGTGCGATAAGATAAAGAAGAGCAAGAAACTGCTGAAGTTTACGCTTGACGACGGCAGCGGCAAGGATCGTACCATATTGTCCGGCATTGCGCAGTGGTACGAGCCTGAACAGCTGGTGGGCAAACGCGTACTGTTCATCGCCAACCTGGCTCCACGCCAGATGATGGGTGAGACATCGTGCGGCATGATACTGTCGGCCGTAAACTACAACGGAGACCTGTCCGTCACCACTACGCTGGACGACGTCAAGGGGGGCAGCCAGGTAGGTTGATTGATTCAAAGATATCTGTTTAGCACAAAGAGAGTTTGCCATGTAGACAGACTCTCTTTTTTATCGGGAAATACCAGGAGCGCTATCGGCTTTCAGAATCGCCTGACGGCGTACCATACGCTGACAAAGCCGACGGACAGCACGGTACACAAGACTATGGCTATGTCCATTGGCTGGACGACCACAGGGTATGCGTCTATGATAAAGCTGCCTTCGGACTGTCCCATCTTTATCAGGCCATAGACCTGCTGGATGCGGCAGAGGGCTATACCCAAAAGTGTTCCTGTGACTGCGCCTGCCAATATTATGAGGAGTCCTTCGTCCATGAAGATTCCGCGTATCTGGGAGTCTGAGGCGCCAAGCGAGCGGAGGGTGGCGGCGTCTTTCTTCTTCTCTATCATAAGCATACTGAGGCTGCCTGTGATATTAAGGCTGGCTACAAACAGGATAAAGCACAGGAACATGTATGAGATGAGTTTCTCTACCTGCATGACGCGGAATACGTCCTCTTGCTGTTCGTAACGGTCCTGTACGTTGAAGCCTGGACCTACGGTTGCCGCAATGTGGTCGGGGGTGGCTCCGGCGGCCAGTTTGACCTCTACGGCACTGGCCTTGCCGGGGGCATCGAAGATCCGCTGGGCGAAGCCAAGCGAACAGAGCATATAGTCGGAATCGTACTTGCTCTGGTGTACGCTGAATACCAACCCGGAACTTTGCAGCTCGTCGTGGTTGAAGCTGGAAAGCGGATTGGCCATATTCACGCGTTCTCCCTTTTTGGGAGCGTATACCTGCAGTGGATCTGGGAAGCTGACGCCTAATCCCAGACGACCGGCAAGCTGTATGCCCATTATCTCGTATTCCAGGATGTCGGAGGTAAGCACCGGCTCGCCGTCGCCGTACAGGATATCACTGATTCCTGCCTGGTGCATGAAATTATCGGCCACTCCCTTTAGCATCACCGGGACCTGGCGGTCGGATGTGACGACAAGGGCGTGTCCTTCCATGACCGGCGTACATACGGCAACATATGGACTGGTACTCAGGGCACGGTATTCCTTGCTGTCCAAATCCAACATGGTGCCTTGCCGTGGCGTTACCTTGACTTCGGGATCGAAATGGGTGAACAGTCCGGCTACGAGTGACTGGAATCCGTTGAATACGCTGAGGGTACAGACGAGTGCCATTGTAGTGACGGCAACGCCTGTGACTGCTATCATTGATATGATGTTGATTGCGTGATGGCTCTTCTTGCTGAAGAGGTAGCGCCTGGCTATGAACAGTTTGAAATTCATGCTTCCCTACTCTACCGCAGTATTGGTTCTATGTCTTGCCATTCTGAGCTGGAGGCCATGATGCGGCCGTCGGTACCTATCAGTATATAATATGGCAGGGTGCGTATTCCCAGACGGGATGCCAACGGACTCTGGAATCCACGCTGGTCGCAGTAGCTGTGCCATGTGACACTGTCCATGCGCTCGACATAGTCCAGTGCTCCCTGGTCCACATCCAGGCTGTATGATATACATTCCAGCGGTTTTGTACTGATGCGGCGTGCCTTGCGTATATGATGGTTGACGATGCCTGAGCCTCCCTTCCAGTTGGCCCAAAAGGCGATAAGGACGTTGCGGCCTCGCAGCCCCAGGCTGCCTACGCTGCGGCCGGAGCGCATCCTGAGTGTGAACGCCGGTATCTTCTGGCCATTCTGCAGGGATTCGGGCTTGCGGTGGCTGAGCCGCTCGTGTTCAAGATAGCGGGCCAGCTGTGTGCCCTCGTTCTCACGTATGTACTGCATGTGTATGCTGTCCCGGCGCACTTCCGTGACGGAATCGGTCTCCATACGGTACTTGGTATACTGCTTGTTTGCATGGTTACCGGTGACCTTTACTGCAGACAGGTGCCGGGCGTCGCCTTCCAGCTTTGCAACCTGGCCGCTGCCGCCGAATACTGCAAGTGTCGAGTAGGTCGGATATACTATCACGAACGTGGCTTCGTCCTCGGTACAGGGTATCCTGGTGTCAAACTCGCCGTCGCGGATATGGATTGTGTCTATTCCGTCCATTCCGCCGTCCGGGCTGAAGACGTACAGGTCGGCTTCGTTCAGATTGGACAGATGTCCCGTAATGCGCATCTCGCCCTTTCGGCCCCGGCATGACGCCAGGGCCAAAAGGGCCAGACACATTATTATAATACGGGTTGTCGCTGAGTTCACCTCCGCTTGTTATTTAACCAGAGCCTCGACTACACTCTTGTAGTTGCTGAACTCGAGGTCTTTCGCTGCACGGCCGGCGAACGTGGCATCCTGACTGATTGCCGACTGCAGGTTGCTCCTGACGGCGGCACTGTCGCCTGTACGTGCACCGACGATGGCCTTCAGGTAGCTGGTCGTTGCGTCCGGCTTACGTACGTTGGCAAGGGTACGGCTTGCTGATGCATAGTCCTTGCTGAGAATCTGAGCCAGGGCTGCTGCATTAGTATTGGATTTCTGCAGGTTGGAAGCAGCGGCTGTGTAGTTGCCATTTGCTATGTTTATCTGTCCCATGATGTCATCGAAGGTGTTGCTGCCGCTTGCCTGGGAGATGTATGTCTGTGCGGCTGCCTTGTCACCTTCCTTGAGCGAGATGAGGGCCATGTTCGCATTTGCCTCGGGTGCCTTGGCGTCTACGGCCTTGGCCTTGGCAAGATATGCCTTGGCAGATGCTATGTCTCCGTCCTCTACAGCCATCTTGGCCAGGTTGTTGTAGGCACGGTAGTCGTTGGGATACTGGCGTGTGATGGTCTCGTACCACTGACGGCGTGTAGCATCGTCGTCGACAAGTTCGTTTGCCCCATACAGGAGTTCCTCTACGCTGAGCTTCGTCGGGTCAGCCTGGTACTGCTGCAGTATCTGGTCGTCGCTGCGGCCGATGACTTCATAGTTGACCATCAGGCGGGCACGGCGCAACTCGGGCATGATGCCGCTGGCTATCTCGGTATACACGCTGCTCATATTGCGGATCTGCTGCTCACGCTCCTCCGGGTCCTGATACATGCTGAGAACGCGCAGGATAAGATCCTTGTCCTGAAGGTTGCTCTTGCTGACGAGTTCCTGGAAGCCGTCCCAGTCCTCGGCTGTATACCTGACACTGACGTCACCGTCTACCTTGGCTTTCTTCATCTGCTTCCTTACGTAATCGGCAGAGACATCCTGACGACGCTCGGCCAGCTTCTCGTTGATGCCGTAGGAGCCGTCCGGGCTGGCGTAGGCACTGACTTCGATGCCCTGAAGCGCACGTTCTTCCTGCTTGTCGTTGATTTCCTTCAGGATCTTGACGAGATCCTGGATGCTGACACTGCTGAGTTCGCTTGCACGCAGGTTGGCCTGACCTATCAGGAACTTGATGTTTGCCTCATGCTTCTGCTCTATCACGCGCTGAAATGCATCAGGTGCCGTGCTGGCCGAGCCCGTGCAACGCCCGAGAAGGTCGCTGGTTGCTACCACGCCATAGCCTATCTTGACTTCCGGTATGGATACCTTTTTCTTGCCGAGCCTTGCATCGAAGCGTGCATAGAGGTCACTCTGCTCCATTCCGCTCTCGTAGGCGAAGGTCGTCTTCATGGTGTATGTGCCGCCCAGCTTGTAGCTAACGGTAGTGTTGTTTTCCTCTACCTTCTCGCCCTGGAACGTGGCGGGCTGGCCAAGGGCTTCCTTGCCGTCGTACTTGAGAACGGGAGTTACGGTGACAACGGCTTTCTTCTTCATATACTTTACGGGGAAGACACCGTTGATGGTTGCCGGAACCTCGCCGCCTATTGCCTCCAAGGGAGTAGGGGTCACGGTAAAGTTGTCGGCGCCAAGATTACCGAGCTTGCTACAGGATGACAGCGCAATGCCTGCTGCTGCCATAATACACAAATTGATCTTCTTCATCTTTGAATGTGTTTTTTCTTGTGTTATATATATTGTTTTCTTACAGGATTGTGCAACCCTTGCACGGCTTCAACTGCTTGAAGAAGTCGTTGCCCTTGTCGTCTACAAGGATGAATGCGGGGAAATCCTCGACGTCTATCTTCCAGACAGCTTCCATTCCCAACTCGGGGTACTCGACACATTCTATGGACTTGATGGAACTTTGGCTGAGGACTGCTGCCACGCCGCCAATCGTTCCGAGATAGAAGCCGCCGTATTTCTTGCAGGCATCTGTCACGCACTGGGATCGGTTGCCCTTTGCTATCATGACGAGCGATCCGCCGTTTGCCTGGAATTCGTCTACGTACGGATCCATGCGGACTGCCGTGGTCGGTCCCATAGAACCGCAGGGATAGCCTTCGGGGGTCTTGGCGGGACCTGCATACAGGATGGGGTAGTCCTTGAGATACTTTGGCATGCCCTCGCCTGCGTCAAGCCGTGCCTTGATCTTGGCATGGGCTATATCGCGGCCTACGATAATCGTTCCCTTCAGGTTTACACGTGTGGATACGGGATACTTGCTGAGTTCCTTGCGTACGGCATCCATTCCCATATTGAGGTCTATCTCGATGCCCTTGCCGCCTTCACCAGGCCTGCGCAACTCCTCTGGAATGAGCTCTGTGGGATTTTCGTCCATCTGCTCGATCCAGATTCCGTCCTTATTTATCTTTGCCTTGATATTGCGATCGGCGCTGCAGCTGACTCCCATGCCGACGGGCAGTGATGCTCCGTGACGCGGCAGGCGTATCACGCGGATATCGTGGGCCAGATATTTGCCGCCAAACTGGGCACCGAGACCTATCTCATAGACCTTCTTCAGCAGCTTCTCCTCCAAGTCCAGGTCACGAAAGGCACGGCCTGTCTCGTCGCCTGACGTAGGCAGCGAGTCGTAGTACTTGATTGAGCCTAACTTGACGGTCAGCAGGTTCTTCTCTGCTGAGGTTCCGCCTATGACTACGCATATATGATAGGGTGGACATGCTGCCGTGCCGAAATGCTTGATTTCCTCTACCAGCCACGGCAGCAGGGTGTTTTCGTTCTGGATGAGGGCCTTGGTCATCGGGTAGAAATATGTCTTGTTGGCACTGCCACCGCCCTTTGCCACACATACGAAACGGTATTCGGCACCTTCGGTTGCCTCGATGTCTATCTGTGCCGGCAGGTTGCATCGGGTATTGACCTCGTCATACATGTTGAGCGGCGCATTCTGGCTATATCGCAGGTTGTCCTCGGTGAAGGTATTGTAGACGCCCCTGCTGAGTGCTTCCTCGTCATCGAAGCCAGTCCACACCTGCTGGCCTTTCTCGCCATGAATGATTGCCGTGCCTGTATCCTGACAGAAAGGCAGGATTCCCTTGGCTGCAGTCTCTGCATTGCGCAGGAACTGCAGGGCTACATATTTGTCGTTTTCCGAGGCCTCCGGGTCGTGCAGGATCTTGGCAACCTGCTCGTTATGCTCACGGCGCAGCTTGAACTCCACGTCATGGAAGCACTGCTGTGCCAACATTGTCAGTGCTTCCCTGGAAACCTTGACAATCTCCTTGCCTTCAAACTCCGTTACGGTAACGCCCTCCTTTGTCAAGAGGCGGTACTTTGTCTTGTCCTCTCCTATCTGGAACATAGGAGCATACTTGAATTCCACGTTTGCCATATTATTTAAGTTGACTTTTTACTCGGTCTGTATATTTTTAGTCCAGTACTAATCCTGCTCCTTAAGTACAAAGCGCTTGTAATAGCTCCATACCAGCGTCGTCAGGGGCAATGCTATAATCAGTCCTATCAGTCCCAGCAATGCGCCCCAGACGGACAGGCTGAGCAGGATGACTGCAGGCTTCAGTCCCATGACGTGCCCCAGTATTTTGGGGGTAAGTATCAGGTCCTGAATGGCTTGCACCACACAGAATACGGCTATGGCACATGCCAGTATCACCCAAAAGCTCTCGCCCGTATCGGCCGCTTTCAGGGCGGCAAGCAACACAGTAGGGATAAGGCCTACCAACTGCAGGTACGGAACCATGTTCAACGCTCCGATAAACAAGCCAAGGCCTATTGCCATCGGGAAGTCTATAATGGTGAATCCTATTGCGAACAGCACGCCTACGAGGAAGGCTATCATGCCCTGTCCGCGGAAATAGGCATTCATCCCTCGCTTTACGTCGTCCACCATGCTCTTTACGCTGCTGCGATATTCGGCAGGTACCAGATGGAACCAGCCGTTGGCAAGACGCTCATAGTCCATTAGTATGAAGAACATATATAGCATGAGCATACAGGCATCGACGATGCCCATAAGCACTTTTCCGGTGCCGCTGACCAAATCCCACAGCTTGCCGCCTATCGTCTGTACGGCCGAGATGACGTCGTCTCTCTGCAGCAGTTCTAAGACATTGTCACTCGTGAGGGTATGGTCTATATAGTCCTGCAGCTGCAACGGAAGTTCTGCGTTGCTGAGATATGAGGTGGTGAATTCCTGCAGATCATCCGACACCCTGCGGTACTGTTCTATACCTTGTGGTATGGTAAGGTAGCCGAACACGCCCGCGGCCGTCACTATCAGCAATATGGCAACCAGGATGCTGAGGACGCGCCAGCGTATATAGCACCGGCGTTCGAGGAACGACACCAGCGGATACAGCAGGTATGCACCGATCCATGCCACGAAGAACGGCCACAGGACACTGCTCAGGGAGTCTATCATGTAAAATATGCCGACTGCCAAAGCCACGGCAATGCCTCCTCGTACGAAACGGTCAAACGTTATTTTCTTCTCAAACATAGCTTTGTTTGTATTTCATTCGTCATTCATCATATTTTTCAAAGAGGAAATCGTTATACGGATATTTCTGTACGTGCAGTTCCCTCACCTTGTTATACAATACCTGACGCAACGTATCGTAGTTGGTCTTCTCCTTGGCAGAAATAAACATGCACTGGCCTGAGAGTCTGGTCATCCATGTCCTGATAAGGTCGTCCAGACTGACGTTTTCCTTTTCCACGGGTGTAAGGTCGTCCTCGTCCTTCTCCGTCCAGCGATAGGCATCGACCTTGTTGAATACTATCATCGATGGTTTTTCGGCACACCCCAGGTCGGCCAGGGTCTTCTCCACGACCCTGATCTGCTCCTCAAAATCCGGATGGCTGATGTCCACTATATGCAGGAGCAGATCAGCCTCACGCACTTCGTCAAGCGTGGATTTGAAAGATTCCACCAGGTCGTGCGGCAACTTGCGGATGAAGCCGACCGTGTCACTCAACAGGAATGGCAGGTTGTCCACGATCACCTTTCGCACCGTAGTGTCGAGCGTGGCGAACAGCTTGTTCTCTGCAAACACGTCGCTCTTTGCCAGAAGATTCATCAACGTCGACTTTCCCACATTGGTATAGCCGACCAGGGCCAC
>AUXO016340385.1_pt1 | contig 11048 bp, 16 predicted proteins | sample 768731 | NCBI WGS metagenome assembly AUXO01 (sample SAMN02715735, study PRJNA202380) | gut metagenome | biome: sheep rumen | host: Ovis aries | place: New Zealand: Palmerston North
AGAGCCGAGGGGGAGCCCAGGGATATTCCCCCAGGCCTAATCAAGCTATCATAAGTGCGGCTCTAAACTATTACTAATCACTATTTTTTTATTTTATAGAACCCTCTATTCATAACTTAATTATTTACGAGCCATCAAACAAAAATGATAGCAACTATCCCCTCTGACTCTGCCAAGCAACTACACCTTTTATTATCACAAGAGACAACTCTTAAGAATCATCCCTTGAAATAAAACATTCGTATTCAAATATTGATTTACAATTACAAGGATATTCTCATGGCTTTATTTGTTGAGTTTGTATATGGAACAACATTTTCCATTCTTATAATTTGATTAATGTTATACCAGGTAGGATTTTGATCATCAGGGGAGTTTGAAACAACTATAAAGCCGTTATAGAAAAACACTAGCTTGTCATGTAATATAGCCCCTTGTTTTATTGAGCCTTGTGAAAAGCAAATTTCTCCAACTTGATATATTGTATTATCCATTCAAATCACCTACTATTCTTCTATTGGAAAAGCGTTATCAACTGACATACCTATAAAAGACATATATCCAGAAGTTGCATGATCACGCTCAGCATCATAAACACTAAATCCATTAACACTTTTCAAAACAGACTTAATATCTTCAATCTGCTGATTTATTGGATGATCTATTAAATAGATATCATGATCATGAGCTATGTCTTGAATTGCTCTATATACTTGTGGTTTTTCACCATACTTATCAGCTATTTGAAACACTTCATCCTTTGTAAGATTATTTCTAACCTTTAGCAAAGATATCATATTAACTTCATCAGTAGATGGAGCCTCAACAAACTTCTCTTCCAACTTCTTCATAAAAGGTTCTATAATATCATTTACCTTGTTTTGTACATCAATGATTATATTTTCAAACTGTTCTGCATAAGTACCAGATAAAGCAACTTCTTTTGGAACTATTGCTCCTGGTCCAAGCGACTTAATATAATCACTTTTAGCTTGTTCTTTAATCCGTGAATAGCTATCAGCATATCTCTTAAGCTGCTCTTTAATCTTTTCATTTGCTATTTTTGATTCATACTTTTCTAACATATTTTTTTTCCTTTCTATAAATAAATTTTTAAAACAAAAGGAGCACTCCAGACTCACGAATAAAATCCGTAAATCATAAGTGCCCCTATTTAGCGATACACTTCCAACAAGTCAGAAGGAAGAATATTAAATTTTTATCAGGAATACCAACAAACATATTTACAAAGAAATATTACCATAAACCGATTGGATATAAAAGTCCTAAAACCCTTATAAATAAAGGTTATGTGCAAATTGTGTAATTTTTCTGTGAGCTCCTATAGGGAGTAAAATATAATAGTACACATATAAATTACACATAATGCACAGATATATATTTATTACTCTTTAAATGGTAAATCATTTTGCTCATTCACCTCAAAAAAGCCCTCTTCCTTTTTAGGATTTTCAACATAATAATTAATCACTTTATACCCAGACAACACATTCCTTTGTGTTTTGCCATTGATAGTACCTGAAGGAACTAATACACCTTTAGATCTTAACTCTGCATAAAAGTTTTGGAGATTTTCCGAGCCAAATCCATTATCATCACACCATTCTTTGTATTTATTATAAGCAATCTTTCCACTTGTATTACAATAATTATTCTTTTCAAAACACTCTTCCAAAAAATTACCTATTTTATCAGAAGAGCTCCTATAATCAAAAGTGGCAGCTTTGACGCAATCAGGAGCCTCAGCACCTTCCTCATAATATTTCTTTAAACCATCTATACACCAATTAAGAATACCACTCAAAGAGCCTTCCTCTATCAAAGCATCCTTTAGCCCTTTATCTTGTTCAGATTCTTCAAAATGTCTATCAAATGTAATTACATTAATTCTCCCAGAACCAAACAAAGTATCATCATTTATAAGAGGTAAGTGATTGGTATTGATAAATAATTTGAAACAAGGAACAAACTGAAATTCATTTTCATGTAAAAATCTTGCTGTAATTTGATCTCTTCCAAGCATGGTTTTTAATAAACCAACATCAAATATCATTCGTTTGGGTGGTTCTGCTGCATTTAGGAACCTACAATCTTTTAATCTAGCAATATCACTACTTGCTTGTCTAGAATCCGTATTTCGTTTAACAGCTAATGTTTCAGGCCTAATATTCATGGCATAACCTGTCGATTCCCCCAACAAATAACCTATTGTTTCAACCAATGTAGATTTTCCATTTCTTGTGCTTTTACCATACAGAATATAACAAGTTTCTTCTTTTGTATCACCAGTCAACGCATAACCAAGTATTTTTTGTAGGTAGTTGATTTTTTCTTGGTTACCTTGCATTATTTCATTTAAAAACTTAAGCCATCTTTCTCCTTTTGCATCAGGATCATATTTTACATTACAGATTTTTGATAAAAGTTTTTCTGGATCATGTTTGAGCAAAGTAAAATTTTTTAAGTCCAAAATTCCATTTTGAAGATTCAGTAAGTATTTATTTTTATCAAGCATATCATTTGTTATATAGTATAAGTCCTTTGCATCTTCTATGATAACCTTTCTGGCTCTTATATATCCCAACTTTTCTATAAACTTTCGATATTCTTCAACTATCTTATGATCTCCCTGAAAATTATTCTCAAGTTCAATGGAATAAATAATTAATGCATCGAATAATTGTTTAGCACACCTTTTCGCTATCATCCCATCCCTATCAATGCTCCAGATTTTCCCATCATAGTAATACCATTCTTTAGCGGTTGAGTTCCATCTTATACAATCCTTAAATAACTCAGCAAACAAGGCTCCATTTCCTTTATCATTCCATTTAAAAGCAGCATTACTCTCAGGATGATAATATCTTATTTTATCAAGTAATTTAGGTTCAACTATCTTTTCTATTGGCAATGGTTCAGACTCCCAACGATCTAATGTTGGAAAAACCTGGCTTTCTAATTCCTCTGGTGATAACGGCGGATTACACATAGTACTATTCATGGTTTCAATAGCACCTCGAATTATCGAATTATTAAATCCATTTTTTTTCATTTTGCTCACTTCACTAACAAGCGTCATTACTCTGTTTGAATCTATGGAGCGGTTATTATTGGTAAGTACACTCCTTGAAACCTTCTTTTCTTTTTTACAACTTTCATATTTCTCAAGTACTTTTTCTTTATCCTCATCAGATAATTCTGCATTTTCCAACAATTTCTCAAATGTGATATCTTTTAACACATTCTCAATTTCATCTTGTGAATATATCAGTTCTGGCCTAAAATGGATTACTTCAACCATAATAGGTTCCTCTTTGTTGTGATAAAACCCTGGTAACCTCATAACTCTAGACTCATTTTGTATTTTAGGATCTGAATTAAACAACTCAATGAGTTTTGATTGAATACCCCTGAATCGATTAATATCCCCATCCTTTAATAACCAATATGTATGAAGTGATTTTTTAGTTTTTACCACTATGGATGGAATAATTGGAAAATTATTGATAATAGCAATTTGAATATTCATTGGAAAATCATCAATTTCCATAAATTGAGCTTTGCAGCATTTAGATCTAATAACTTCTTTATCTGTATTACCACCACCATTCACAACAAAACTAATAGCTCTATTCATTTCATTATTCTTCTTAAGTTCATATATCATTTTGCTATAATTACACAACAAACACTTTTCCTTACCACCTTTGAAAGAATCATCTTTTTTATCTGGATATATCCTGAAATAGATTTCCTCTTCATTTTCAAAGAAGGCACTTAAGAATTCTCTAGTTTGAATTTTAGTAGGTTCTAAAGTGATTTTACTAGACAATATGCTCACCTCTTCCATTCCACTTTTTTTCATTAAGTGTATCAATACTCTTTTTATAATACTCAAATAAATCTTTGATAGCCTTGATATCTCCAAGCAACAGAATATCATTTTCCTTCTGGAACTTAGTTTTAATATGGCAGCAATTATCTATAAAATTTACAAATGTTTTATCATTTGATTCTATTGATACATTGTCATTATCATAAATTTCTATTTTTATCATTTGTTATAATTCCCTCTCTACTTAATTTAAAATTCATAGCATCAGCCATAGTTTTTAGTTCCTTACTCTTTTCCAGGAGTTCAATATTCTTCTTCATGGTCTCAGCAACCTTCCTAATCTCCCTAGCCTCTTTATAAAGCCTACTAATATATCTTCTCCATTCATCAATAGTCTCTGGAATATAATAACCTCTACTATTTGCAATAATTGGAGCCCCCTGAAGTCTCTCAGCTCTAGTAAGATCCTGAAATTCTCTCCTTGTTATTCCAAACACTTTAGCAATCTCCTCACCCTTCCTGGCATTCTTTTCACCAACAGCAAGATGATCAATTATCCTTTCCTTTATAGCTGCATCAGTCATCCACTTCACCCCCCTACCGAAATACTATCAATATATATCTTGATTTTTTCCAGGTTATATAATCTTCTTCTACCAATCTTAACAACAGCTCCAGCCTCTTCAGCTATTTTCTTACAAATCGTTCTTTTGCTTTCCAATATCTCTTCTAATGTACTCATAGTGACTAAGAGCTTATAATCACGCTCAATATGTAATTCTTTATTCATCAATATTCCTCACTTTCGTTTAATTGAAGGTTATTTAGTTGCGTTTTGGATATCCTGGAATAAATTTACACTATTTATCAAGGTGTTATCAATTACGACATTAACTAACACAACCCATTATTTTTCATTGTTTTTGTTAAATTAGTTTGATATAATCAATCCGTAAACATCAGTTCTGGTTGATTTTTTAAAGGAGATAGATAAAATGGCTCAACTTAAACCAACAAAAAAAGGGATAGAAATTGGAAACAGAATAAAAAAAAGATACAAGGAAAAAGGTCTAACCCAAAAGAAACTTGCACTTTTAATTTATTTAAAGAAAGATAAATCAAAAGAATTTTCTATGGATTATTCATTTTCAGAAGAAGAAATCGCAAACGCTGCTTCAACTATTTCTGTTGTAAATAGTCATATAAAAGGGAAAATGATAAAGTTAAGTGATGATTATTTAACCTGGTATTCTGAAATATTAGATGTAAGCCCTAGATGGTTAAATGGAGAATCTCCATACATGAACGGACTAAAAGATTATCATTCAACTCTCATATCAAACGATTATATTAAAATAGAAATTCTCTCTGCAATATTACATTTAACAAATTATAAAATCAGAGAAGATAATAGTTATCACAATAATATATTTGAAAGAATAGAAAAAGACGAAAATACACCTGACGATTTACAATTATTCCAAAAAATTTTTATTGTCACAGATGATAAAGGAAATGAATTTCAATTAGATGGAAAAGACATAAACACATACTTTAAACAAATAACAGAATTGATAAAACCTTTCTTTCAACCAAGAAGCATTTTACAAATGAAAGAATTCTTTGATAATATATTTGAAGAATATAAATAAACCCTCACCACTCTAGGAGCCTCATATTTCCATCTTAATACAACAATGGATAAATGAACCATAAGGCAACCAGAAGGCAAGGAAGGCACTCTCAGCCCCATGAGAACAGCCTTCTTTTTTTGTGATTCTATAATCAATCGAAATATATTGAATTAGATCTTATACAATATGAAGGCACTATCGGTGGCACTTTTGGTGGCACTATTGTTCTATAAAACTATATTATACTTAAATAGCACTCAATGACACTCAATAGCATAATAGATGGTTAATAAATACAATAAAACAGCCATTTTCAAGGCATTAAAAAAGGTTGCTGATTTTACTCAACAACCTCTCCTAACAGTAAGTGCGGATAACAGGAGTAAAACCCTACCTATTATATATAGTAGGTTTTCGAGCATGGTGGCACTTTTGGTGGCACTCTATATCTCACCAAACGAAAAGAGGCACCAATTATCACTCCTGGCACCTCTCTTATATTAATTATCCAATTTTAATATTTATATCATTCATAGCATTTATCTTGTTTTCCTTCATCACTTGAGTATATAGATTCAGCGTTATACTAATATCTTTATGACCAAGTATCTCACTAAGTATTTTGTAATCTTGAGGCCTCTGCTCAATAAACCTAGTTGCAAATGTATCTCTAAAGGCATGACTAGTGAAATAATTGATATCAGCATCTTTGCAAATACGCTTAATCTCTCTATTCAATGTGTATTCTCTCAAAATTTCACCCTCTGAAGATTTGAATAACAAACCATTCCATTGTAAACCAAATATCATTCTATTTAGTTCTTCTTGCCTTTTGATTATAGCTATAATATCAGTTGTTAAAGGAATATCTCTTAATCCACTAACAGTTTTAGGATCATCACTAACATAATATGCACCAATTTCATCTCTGGAGATGGTTCTTCTAACATGGATAACCCCATTATCCTTATCAATATCAGTTATATATAATGCCGAAATCTCTCCAATTCTCATTCCAGTTCTAATCATTAATTCAAACACATTATAATAAAATGAATTCCTTTCTTCTGCAGCTCCAAAAAACAACCTAGTTTCTTCTATAGATAAAGCCCTATGTTTATTCTTTGTTATTGGTTCTGTATTTCTTTTCAACCTCTTCAAAGATTTGCAAGGATTCTTTTCAATAGTTTCATCCAGAACAGCATTTTGAAACACATGATTTAAATGAGCAAAACAAATATTGAGATTCTCAGGAGTTTTCCCCTGGTTAAGAAGTATCTGCCTACAAACTTCAATATCTCTCCTGGTAATATCTTTCATTCTTAATTTTCCAAATGTACATCCTTTTTTGATTTCAACATCAGCTATATTCCTAAATTGATATTTTTGAGCTCTTATAGTGGCCTCTCTCACCTCTGACCTTCTAATATCGGTAAAAGTTTTATAATAATCATTTAATGAAGGATTGTGTATGTCCTGATCTTCTTCATTCAACTTCTGGAGTATCTCTTCTCTTTTTTGCTTTTCCTTTTCAAATAGATCCTCTAGTTTTTTACTACGAACAGAATATTTCTTTCCCTCAATGGTAAATGTCTTTCTGTATAGTCCTTTTGAATCTTTCTTATATCTTGCCATATAATCACCTCACCTTACAAATTTCAATCTTTTCCTTCCTTAATATAACTATTCCTTGTGAACTTCCTCATGAAGAGCCTTTAGCTCCCAATCTCCCAATTTATCATTCACTTCATCTAGTAACATGACACTTTGTTCTAACATACACCCTACAACATTGTAGTGAGATTCCATCCATTCCCTCATACTCTTCCATTCACTTTCAATAGTCCTATCATCTTCAGTAAGTCCAATAACCTTATCAGCATCATACAAAAAGGCGGATTGTTGAATAGAATCTATTGTTTTAAGCACTACCGACACTTTCGTTAAAACTTCCAATATCTTCTCTCTACTTATATTATTGTCATTCTCTTTAAGTCCAAACTCATACCCCAGAATAAAACCAAAATCCAAACTATTCATCATTAAGGCATAATCATCCTTTGATAAATCCATAAGCTGCATCAATTCTTCTCTAGTTATTTCAACTCCTTCCTTCTCTTGATCAATTTTCTCATTGTACTTTTTAATAAACTTTGCAACATCTCTCATTTTTTATACTCCCTTCTTCTATTAAATCGGTTTATTGTGTACACTATAAATATACAACCTAAACACAAGCATATCAAGTATTATTTATGGTGTTCACAACCATCCCAGTATGCTATAATTTGAATATCTTAATTTAGGAGCTTTAGTTTTATGTCTTGGAAAGAAAATAAATCAGCATATATCCAGAAATATAAGAAGGATAAACTCAAAAGGATCCCCCTGGAAGTCACCTTTGAAAAGTATGATGAGATAAAAAAACACGCTGATTCTCATAATGAGTCCGTAAATGGCTTTATTAAAAGAGCCATAGATAAAACCATATTTGATGATAATAATGAAGGTGAATAATACATGATTAATGATAATCTTGATATTGCCCCACGCAAGACAATGACAATTGAAGAGTTGAAATATCTTGATGAGCTACATGAGGAGTTTTTCGATACAAACAATCAATTTGAAAACATTGATTATAACAATGTACACTCAATTGATTATACTGATAAAGTTTCTTCCGCTCCAAACAATCATCAATTAGAGGATTATGCTGTCAAAATAGCAGAAAGAAAAATGGAGCTGCATTTAGCTTGTCTAGAAATCCTTCATGAGATAATGGTAAAATGTGATCTAGCAACCACAATTATTAGTACTATCCCCTCATATAAACAACAAGAATTATTAATGGCTCGATACATTGAGCACAAATCTATTAAAGAAGTATGCAAGGAACTAGATATTTCTAAAAGCTCATATTTTAAACTACATCAAAGAGCTCTTAAGAGTTTTTTGGATGTCCAGATAAATACTAATAACTAATTATATTATCATTCCTTTTGTTTAAGTCATATCTCTTAATCATCTTATAATATGCATCTATTGCCTCTGACATACTCATAAAGCCATTAGTACACCAACCACAACCACAACCACACTCACAAGAATAAACCCCATGTAATGTTTCTGTAATCACAATGTAATTTGTATCACAGCATCTATTTGTTGGTACATATAAAAAGCCTATCGGTTCATATAATTTTTTTTCAGGAAAAGTGAACTTATGTTCTATCAAATTTAAACCTAACATGATTTTGATCTTCTTTTCTTCTGGTATTCATTATAATAATTGGGATTCTTAAGCATCCACTCTAATCGTTTTTTTCTAAGATTTGCATCTTTACAAACCAAACTACAATATTTTTTATTTGAATATTCAGTAGTAAACTCTTTACCACAAATCAAACATTTCTTTGTTTTTTCCACTTTAATCACCTCTCTAAAATATAGACCTACTTGGAAGAGCCTTCTGCATCCATTCCATGAATAAATCAGCATTTGATTTTTTCTTTTCTAGATTTGAACTATCTAGCCCTTCAGCCTTTTGTCTTTCCTTTTTAAACGCTGTCAATGCAAGTGCTCTTGAAGTTATCTCTTCTTCTGTATTACCATCCAAGAGCTGCTCTGGTATATCATATTCTTTACTTATTAGACCTCTTATTTCATCTATACTTTTTTCACTCATTTTTGCACCTTCCTTTTATTCAGCTTTTTCTTTTAATTTGTGCATCTTAATAAATCGGTAACACGAGCCACACATAGTACCTTTTTTTATTGATTCACCACATATCTTACAATACAAATCAGGTTTCCATTTTTTAACAAAATGATTCTGCTTATTTTTCATTGAACCATAGCCTTTTTTCTGTCTATTCATAATATCACCCAATCTTCATTTTTCTTTGGGGATCTCTTTTGGATGTCCTCACACCATACAAGGCAAGTGCTGTCGATTCAATAGGGCAACTATCACTTCCACCAAAACCAAATCCAGAACCAATCCTTCTTTTTACCGATGATAAAGCACTATCTCTCAACATTGTTTGTGGTTTATACCATGTTAAAGTTTCTTCATTCATTTCATTCAATAACATACTAGCTGCATTTATCACATCTTGTGCACTAGGTTTTATTACACTATTCTTAAATATCCAAACTGGTCTTATTTTGTCTATCAAGAGATCCGCTCCATTCTTCCCATCAATAACAACACAAGAGGCCTTATGATATCTCTCATTGAGCCAACTAGCCAAACCCGAAACACCTAGCCCAGTTGGGATTCTATCAATAAGCTCTATCCTAACTTTATTATCAGCATAAATCCTGGCACCACTTAAACAAATTTCAGATCCATCAGAAGAAAACTTAACTCCATAAGCTGTTTTACCTTCTGGCTTTTGTTCATCAGTTCCACACCTATCCCATTTCTCAGAAGAAATAAGATATTCAACCTTTTCTTCAGCTATAGTTTTACTCCAGAATCCGAGCCTTTCACGAGCGAAGTTATCAATACTAAGTTTGTTATATTCCTCTTCAATAAACTCTATAGGGATTCTAATATTTAAGGATGGATTACACTCAGCCCATATCTCTCTATTAGATAAATCAATGTCATTTATATTTTCTGCATCCAAGCTCCATTCATGCCAAGAATTGTGCTTATTCTTCTCCTGATCAATTGATAAACATTGTGCTCTAAACCTCTTAAATACATCACCAGTACAACCAGGATAAACAGGAGTTCCAACATACAACATTTGTCTATTTCCATTTGTTGAAACCGCTAGTGTACTCATGACAGCAGCTAACATTTCCTCTGACATTTCTTGAGCCTCATCAAATACAACAAGTGATATTCCGTCATATCCTCTAGCCACTTGTCTACTTCTTGAGGTAAACTCAATTATTCCACCATTCTTCAGTTCAATACTTTCCTCACCAACACCATACCTTATTTTCTTTACCATGCTATGCAGCTCTTTTTTAGTCTTATCTTCAAAGATATAAGCTAATTTCTGGAAGGCCTTCTTTGTGGTTCGTACCTGGTGAGCTGTATGTAAGATTTTGTCTCCATTTACCACTAATCCATACAACTCACGAGCAAGAATAATGATATTTTTTCCTGACTGTCTAGGGATGCTAATACCACCACTAAATACATTGTATTTCCCATCCTCATCAACACCAAGCCAACACTCAAGAATAAGCCTCTGGAATTCATCCAGAACAAAACCACATTCCTTCATTAACAATTCAGCACCTTGAATATCACTACTCACTCTAGGTGGTTCTATTCTTATTCTTGGAATTTGATTTCCTCTCATTACTTTCCTTTCTTCATCTTCTTAAGCTGATCTAAGATACCAACATTATCATTTGCTATTTCATCCTGAAATTCTTTTGGTAAATAAGAAGTGAATTTTTCCACCCCTAAAATATATGCTCTATACAAATTGACATATCCCTTAAATATAGGATTCTCTCTCACTCCAGTTTGTCCACCACCATTATCATATGCACAAGTCACACTAGCACTCTTCATCTCTTCCCTTGTC
>AUXO017141551.1_pt1 | contig 11048 bp, 9 predicted proteins | sample 768731 | NCBI WGS metagenome assembly AUXO01 (sample SAMN02715735, study PRJNA202380) | gut metagenome | biome: sheep rumen | host: Ovis aries | place: New Zealand: Palmerston North
ATCCACCATATCGAGATCAACGGGAATCTTGCCGATGGCCTGGGTGATATCCGTATGGAAGTAAGCATGTGATTTCTTCTTGACGATTTCCTTGATTTCAGCAACCGGATTCACGGCACCCGTTTCATTGTTCACATACATGATTGAAACAACCGCGGTGTCATCGCGCAGCGCCTTCTCCACGTCCTGCACCCGTACGGTTCCTTCCTCTGTAACAGGCAGGTAAGTTACATCATACCCGAATACCTGTTCCATCTGCCGGCATGCATTCATAACCGAGGAATGCTCGATTGCCGTCGTAATAATATGCTTCTTTCCCGGACAGGCAAAGCAGGTGCCTTTGATTGCCTCGGAATTTGCTTCGCTCGCGCCTGATGTGAAGATGATTTCATCGGCGTGAACACCCAAAAGCCCGGCAGCTGCACTCCGGGCTTTTTCCATCATTCTGCTGATCTCAGTGCCTTCGTCATACAGAGACTCACTGTTTACGTAATACTTCTGCAGCAGCTCCGTATAGACCTTCAGAACTCCCGGATCAACTTCCGTCGTACTGGCATGGTCGAAGTAGACTCTATTCGCCACCCTTGGCATTCTCCTTAACCATCTTCTCGTAGTTGCCCGGATGAATCTTCTCAATCGTAGCGATTGCCGTTGTCAGAGCCTTTGTATATTCACCATTGCGGAAGCAGAGTTCCGAACGTGTGAGTTCACTGTCGATGTCAGCGTATGTCGAACGGTAACGGTTGCCGAATACGATCGTATTCTCAACCATCACAACAGCTCCGACAACATTGTTGACATTGTTGTACAGCTTGTAGATGAAATCGATGGCTTCCTTCAGGGTTGTATTCAGAAGCTGGACATTGAGCGGTGTTTCACCGATCAGACCTTCAAGACTGTGGATATAGTTGTTTGCCCTGCTCATATCCTCTTCATACTGAGCACTGATGGAAGGAAGCTTGTACTTGCGGATACTGACCTGCATCTGGTTCATGATGACCTGCAGTTTGACAAGCTGCTTCTTCGCACGGTCTTCATCACCGCTTGCACTGTCGATCTTTGTCTTCATCTCACGGAAAGCATTGTTTGTTTCGGTGAGGTTCTGTCCGAGTTCCTGGAAACGGATCAGCAGTTCGCTGGACGGATACTTGCCGCTTGTCAGCATCTCATCAAGATCAGGCTTGTCCTTGGTGATCTTCTCCAGTGATTCCTTGCCTGCCGCGATTTCTTCATCGAGACCTTCAAGACCGAATCTGACGCTCATCTTCTCGTACTGATCCTGTACATAGGAAGCATTTGCAGAAGCTTCGGTGAAGAGCTTGGTGGTCTCCTGCTGGAGCTGCTGCAACTGATCGAAGCTGTCGGATTCCTTCTTGACAGCCGCGTCCATCTGGGCAATGCGCTTCTTGTAGTCCGCAAGATGATCGGCGACACCGGTCGGATCGCATGCTTTCAGGTTTTCAAGATCCTTCTTGAGGTTGCCTGTAATGGCACTGAGATTCTTCTCTACTTCGAGATGCTTCAGATATACACCGCGGTCACGGTTGGTACTGTAATCCTGGTGCAGCACTTCTGCCATCTTCGGAACGACGCCTCTTGCGTCCTGCAGCAGAGTCGGCAGATTGTGTACTGTTTCCGTCAGTCTGCCCATGGAGGATTTGATGTTGCTGAGCTCAGCACTTGCTTTGCCGAAATCAGAAGCATACATCCATTCTTCGAACGCACTGAACATCTTCTCGATATCGGAGAAGTTGGACTGTACGGTCGGCCATACATAGGACAGCTGAGAACTCTTGGTATTTGCTTCGGCTTTCAGTTCACGGAAGGAATTCTTCAGTTCCGTTACTTCCTGTCTCTGCGCTGTTTCCTTTTCAAGGATCTCATCCAGGAATTTATCCAGTGCATTGACCTGCTGTTCACCGAGACTGATGCTGGTTCTGAGGTCATTCAGATCATTGCGGGCTTTGCTGAGCTTACCGACAAGGATCTCATCCTCGGCATCCGCAAGTGTCTGGGAGATCTGCTTCAGGTTTGCTTCTGCCTTGTCAAAGTCATCCTTTGTCTTGGCAACCTTCTGCATTGCATCCGGATCAACCCTGCTGATTGCCACAGCTTTGTTCAGCTTGAAAGAAAGCGGCACACTCTTGATGGCGTTATACCGCACCTCAAGCTCCTGCAGCTGTTTCTTATACTGATTTCCCTTGATTTTCTGCACAATAAACCAGATCAGCAGCAAAACCACAAGAATCGCTATCGCTATAATCACCCGAAGGTCAGATAATATTTTCAGCACTTTATCCATTGCAACTCTACCTCTCGTATTCTTAGTTATTCTAGCACAGAATAGACCTGTTTAAAACGCTGTTTATAGCTAATAATATTGACTTGCAGGTTATTTCTTTGATATATTATTCAAGCGTCTAATGATGGCAGCTTGCAGAGTTTATGCATCAGGCGTTGTTAACAGACGGTGTCTGCAGCCGGAGTAACTTGCTGCAATAAGTGAAACGGAATTATAACAACACCCCGCATGATGATCTGCACCTGTTATTGTTTCTCGGCCATAGATTTTAAGGAGGAAACAAAAACATGGCACGTTACACAGGTCCGGTTTGGAAGAAAGCACGGCGCTTAAGCTTCTCTGTCCTGGAAACCGGCGAAGAGCTTAAGAAGAGAACTTATGCTCCGGGTCAGCATGGCCCCACAAAGCGCATCAAGCTGAGCGGTTACGGAACACAGCTCCGCGAAAAGCAGAGAGTCCGCAACATGTATGGTGTTAATGAACGTCAGTTCTACAACACATTCGAAAAGGCTCAGAAGCTTGAAGGTATGGCAGGTACAAACTTCCTGATCATGCTCGAATCCAGACTTGACAATCTCGTATACCGTATGGGTTTCGCTAGAACTCGCAAGGCTGCCCGTCAGCTGGTTACACACGGACACATTGAAGTCAACGGAAAGAAGCTCGACATCCCTTCCGCTGAAATCAAACCGGGTTCCGTTATTGCAGTTCGTGAAGAAGCACGCAGCATGAAGCCGATCGCTGAATCCCTCGAGTCCAATTACACTGCACCGGCATTTGTCGAAGTAGACAAAGAGAACAAGAAAGGCACATATCTCCGCCTTCCGGAACGCAGCGAACTGAACCAGGAAATCAACGAAGCGCTCATCGTCGAATACTACAACCGTTAGTCCGGATTAAAACACTGCAGAAATGCAGTGTTTTTTTATCCCTTCCGGTATTTGTGCATACAGAGCAAAAAGAACAGGCTATGCGCCTGCTCTTTCGTTCTTCTCGATATGTCTTTCTATAATCACGCGGATAATGTCGGCCGCAAGCTTTACGTCATCGTTGCAGACAACGTACTTGTACTCGCTGATGCGTTCCATTTCCTTGGCAGCTTTGGCAAGACGCTGCTGGACGATTTCCTCCGGCTCCGTCTTTCTGCCGCGGATTCTGCTTTCCAGCTCTTCCATGGTCGGCGGGATGATGTAAATCGTCAGGGCATCCGGGCATTTCTTCTTTACCTGGCAGCACCCATCAACCTCGATCTCCAGAAGCACATTCTTACCTTCATTGCGGAGCTCTTCCACACCCTTTACCGGTGTTCCGTAGTAGTTGCCGACAAACTCTGTCCATTCCAGCAGTTCATCGTTCTTGATGGCTTCCTCAAACTGTTCCCTGGTAACAAAATGGTAATTGACTCCGTCTTTCTCACCTTCACGCATCTGTCTGGTTGTCATTGATACCGAATATGACAAGCGCAGAGCGGGATCGTCCATAAACTCTTTGAGAACTGTTCCTTTTCCTACACCTGACGGTCCGCTAATTACAATCAGCAATCCTTTTGGCATATTCCTGTCCTCCTCACTCAGTTACCTTACAAGGAATTTTTCTTTCCGTCAATCATGTTATAATTAGAAGCTGTTACGGAGGGCACAGTATGGCACTGGACGGTATTCTTCTGCATAAAATCATTCCCGGCATTGCGGATATTCTGCCCTGCCGCATTCAGAAGATTTATCAGATCTCACAGACAGAAGTACTGTTTCAGGTACACGGTCAGGGCGGCAGACAGCAGCTGCTGATTTCCTGCCACTCACAGTACAACCGCATACTGCTGACAAAGAGAAACTATCCGACACCGAGTGAACCCGGCAATTTCATCATGGTGCTAAGAAAGTATCTGGAAGGCGCCACGATTCATACCGTAAGACAGGCAGGTCTTGACCGCTGGTGTGAATTCCTCATCCGCCGCCGCAATGAACTCGGTGATCCCGAAGATCTGCGCCTGGTTACGGAACTGATGGGCAAATACGCCAATATCATACTGGTCAGTGCAGCCGGCAATGTCATCGATGCCCTCAAGCGCATTCCGCCCTTTGAGAATACAAGACGAACCATCCATCCCGGTGCACAGTTCCAGGAAACACCTCCCCAGGATAAACGCAATCCCTTTACGGATCCGTATATAGAAGCAGATAAAACACTTACCCAGCAGTTTGCGGGTATTTCACCGTTCCTTGCCAAGGAAATCGAATTCCGTATGCGTGCGGGACAGTCATTCCCCGATATCATGCAGGAAATCGAGGCTTCCGACCGTATTTACATTGCCAATGATCAGAATGAAGCGGTCTTCCACTGCATTGAGCTGACCTCTGTCGGTCCCTGCCGCAGCTATCCTGTCTTTGAAGGTTTTGATATCCTGTATTACCACAAAGAAGAAAAAGAGCGGATAAAGGAGATCAGCGGTGATATCTTCCATACAGTCAAGCGTGAACTGAAGCACCAGACCACCAAGCTTCCGCGATTGCTGAAGGAATATGACGATGCCTGCGACAATGCGCGCTGGCAGAAGTACGGCGATCTGCTGTACATCCACAATATTACCGATACCAAGGGACAGACATTCATTGAACTGGAAGACTATGAAACCGGCTCTATGATCAAAGTTCCCCTGGACCCCAAACTGGACGGCAGCCGCAATGCCCAGAAATGCTATACGAAATATACGAAGCTGAAAAAAGGACAGCACTATCTGCAGGAACAGATAGCGATCTGCGAGAATGAGATCAGCTATTTTCAGGGTCTGCTCGAACAGCTGGAACAGGCAGATTTCAAGGTTGCTGAGGAGATCAAGGATGAACTGGTCCGCGGCGGCTACATGAAAGACAAGAAACAGAAGAAGTTCCGCAAAAAGAAAGACACCGGTCCTTCCTTCAGGACGGTCCGTCTGGAAGACGGTACGGAGATTTCATTCGGACGCAACAACCTGCAGAATGAGGCGCTTACATGGCATCATGCGCGGCGGAATGAAATATGGCTTCATGCCAAGGATTATCACGGCGCCCATGTCGTGATCCATACACCGGAACCGGATGAGAATGCCCTTCGTACGGCAGCCATGATTGCGGCATACTACTCGGCAGGAAGGAATTCTTCTTCCGTACCGGTCAACTGGTGCAAAGTCAGCCAGCTCAAAAAAATACCCGGCGCAAAACCGGGTATGGTACAGCTCGGATCGTATAAGACGATTTACATTGATCCGGAACCGGATCTGCCGGAACGGCTGGGCTTTTCCGAAGACTGAGCTTCTTCCACGAATTTCAGCAGTTCCTTTACTTCGAACATGCGCAGACGGCGGTATTCGCCCTGCCGCAGTGTTCCGTATGTCAGATTGCCGTAACGGATGCGTTCCAGTCTTGTTACGGTATATCCGAAGTATTCCATCATACGTCTGATCTCACGGTTGCGGCCTTCAAAGATCGTAATCACGAGTTCAGTCTTTTCTTTTTTGGCATTGCGTGATGATACATGCACGGATGCCGGCAGTGTCATGCCGTCCTCAAGCATGATGCCTTTGCGCAGCTGGTGGGCTTCCTCATCACTCATCAGACCGCTGATCGTAACGTTATAGGTCTTGGGAAAGTGACTGCGCGGATGCATCAGACGGTTGGCAAATTCACCGTCATTTGTGAGCAGCAGCACCCCTGTTGTGTCATAGTCCAGACGGCCGACGGGATAGATACGCTCGGCTATGCCCGGCATATAATCCAGCACCGTCTCCCTGCCGCGGTCATCGGAAACCGCACAGAGCGTCTTTTTCGGCTTGTTCATGAGGAAATAGACTTTCTGTTCCCTCTGCAGAGGAACCCCGTCCACCTCAATATCATCACTGCCGGAAACCTTGGTGCCGAGTTCCCTTACGGTGACGCCGTTGACCTTCACACGTCCCTCAACGATCATTTCTTCCGCTTTCCGGCGTGAAGCAACACCGGCAGCTGCTATTACTTTCTGCAAACGTTCCATATTCAGTGTTTGTTCTGCGTATTGCCCCAGTAAGCTGATCCTGCTTTGGTGAAATCATTCAGTATCATTACCGGAACCTGCGCAAAACGCTCCTCTTTCTTCCGCAGTCTGGCACAGGCTGTCAAACGTTTTCTGCCGTCCAGACATATATATCCGTCTTCACATTCATTGACTCTGACCGGTATGGCAATGCCTGAGCGGGCAATGCTCGCAAGCAGTTCATCACCCGGCTCACATTCCTCAAACCGGATCAGATCAAGACTGACTTTCTTCGTGATCATCGGTATTCTCCGTCTGTGCTTCTTCCTGTTTCGCGGCTTCTTCAGCCTTCCTGATTTCATCCAGATTCAGCACTTCCGTCTCAAATACATACATAGCCTGCGTGAAATCAACCGGCGGTGCGGGTTCCTTGGCCTTTTCCTCGTCCTTGATGACACGCATATTCGCAACCTTACGTTTCCGTCTGATGCGGTGGATCAGCGTAAACAGCAGAATGGAAATCAGAATCACACCGGCAGAGACGGTCAGGGCGATGATGAACTGTTCCATGTCAAAGGAAACGGTATCGGCGGAAACAGCCTCTTTCGGATCCACACCGGAGTATTCATTGGACGTACGCCGGCTGGTGACCATGTATTCCCCGTTGTGCCATCCCATGAAGGTAATCGTCTGGTCTGTCTGCCTTGTATAGCACTGTACGACATCACCTTCCGCAGGATCGAAATACAGCACCGTGAACACTTCGCCTTCCGTTGCATTCTCGGGTTTGCGGATCGTATACAGGATCGGCGCATCGGGATCGAACGTCTCGAAATTGCGGATCAGTTCAATGCGGAAGGACTCATGAATCTGGTTATCGATGAATGCCGTGGTCCGTGCCAATGCCGTTGTGGCAAGGTCGGAGATGTTTCCGGTGATCTTCACACGGTATGTATCTTCCTGGAATTCGGGTCTGTTCAGTGAATCCGCCAGCGGCAGTGAAGCCGTCAGACCGGAAACACCGAGTTCATATGTGTTCTCTTCGATGATATAGCGGATCTTTTCACCGACCGCTTTGCGCAGGATCGTATCAAACGAACGCAGCTGGTTCTGGGTCAGATACGGCAGCACACTGTCATCGATCTTCTGTTTCAAAGAGATCAGATATTTGGCATCATCCTCGCTGAGCTGTTCCTTGTCCTGATACTTGGAAATTGCCCGCAGGATCTCATCCTTCAGTGTATTGCGCAGAGTATCCTTCTCCGCACTTACGGAGATTGCATAACTCGTTGTGCAGCCGGCATAGCTGACCACAACTTCCCCGTCTCCAGCCTTATCCAGCGAGTATCCGGATACCATGGATGAGCTTAACGGCACGTCCATGTCCGTACCATCCTCAAAATGCACGAGCACAATGCCGTTCTTCAGGGAGATCCGGTCATACAGTTCATAATCCTGCTGGGGATTCTGCTTCATCTCAATTGAGCGGACATCACGGTACTGGGCACGCAGAACCGTATCACCGCTGAGCGCAGCGGGATCGCCATCCCAGCCCGTGAACAGTGCTTTCTTCTTTACCGGGGTTACGGCTGCGGCTGTGCTTCCTGCCGGAAGTGTATACGTTATTGATTCTGCCTTGCCGGGGAATTCACCGCCGTTTGCATCAAATGTTACGTAGTTGTATTCCTTCTCTTCATTGGAACCTTCCAGAAGGATGTCTATATCTTCGGCTTTGATATAGCCGAGGTCGTTTTCGTAATCATAGTCGTAGGAAAGATCGATCAGTGAATCTGCGTTCAGGGTTGCTTCAGACTGCACCTTATACCACTCACCATAGTCATTGATGACATGCCCGAGAATGACAAATGCCATATCGGGATTCTGACCGCTGTTATAGAGAACCTTGGAGCCGTTTTCCGGATACTGGAATACATAGACAAAGGCATCATTGGTCTTGATGCCGATGGTATAGGAATTGCCGTCTCCGGCACCGATCGTGCGGTCCAGATTGCGGTAATACGCTGCTGCCTTTTCACCCCAGTACGGGTCTGCCGAATAGCTGACATTCATACCGGCTGATTTATTGCCGAAGAAACCGCCGTGATACTCCGCCTTCAAAGGACTGCAGTAAGTGCCGGAAATATAATACTTGGCATGTGAATAGATCGAATTGACGGGGCTCTGGTATCTGCCTTCTGCCGCTTCCTCTTCCGACTCATATGCCGCATGACTGTAGAGATTGTTGCGGGTATAGCTGAGGGATGATCTGCCGTATGCGGATTCACTCTCACTCATCGCCAGCATCATTAATGCATTTGATCCGTACTGATACTGATACTGGAAGAAAGCCTGCGCCGTGCCGTACAGCTGGGAACGGGTCAGCGTATCATCGATCATGTCCTTGTCATCATCGTTGTAGCGGGCAATGGAACCGATCAGGCCCATATCCTCCGAGAAATAGTTCTCCAGATCAGTAACCTGTGCATTTGACAATGTACGGTGGGATACAAACTGATAGTAGTCATAGTAAGGATCTTCGGAATTGACACTGCCGTCATGGACACCGTTCTGCAGGTCATCCATCATGATGGTCAGATCATCGAGTCCGTAGAAGTAATGACCGTCATAGCTGTAGTAGCTTTCGCCTTCCTTCAGGTATGCAGGAGCATCGCCGCCGTTGACAATACTTGCGTAATTGTCATCCTCCATACTGTTCTTGATCTCATGATACAGAGTCCCCTGCACCACGATATACTGGCTCAGACGGCTCTTAATGTTCTCCACCGGTATGATCTCCACATCATCTGCGGAAACCCATCCGGAGGCACCGGAAATCATGAATTCGATCTGATCACCGCTCTGATTGGTGCCGAGATATACGGCATCAATTCCGTAGCATCCGTTGACAAACCCTTCCAGCCCGTCCACGGCATTCACATATGTTGTCACCACACTGCACGCATCATCGGTAGGCAGCTTTACAATTGCATGCTCTGCCTGCAGGAGTTTGCCGTTATCCACGATGCAGAGATTCTCATACTCTCCGGCAAGCTGGCTGAATGCGCTGCGGGCATAATAAAAACTGTTGTAGTTGTCGATGATTTCACCGCTCGCAAAATCAACCAGATAGACAGTTCCGTCCACCGGTACATCGGTGACTTCGACTGCATTGACAGGAACCGTATTTGCCGCAAACAGAAGCCCTGCCGCAGCCGCACAGATTCCTTTTGTAACCCACTTTTTCATATCCATACCCGCTATTCTACCATAGATGCACATACGAAACAAAATTACAGCTCTTTCAGCTCATCCATCCAGATCAGATTGGAAACGGGAGACACTGTATATACTTTGGTGAACTCCTCCACGGACATTTCGAGATTATCCCGTCCGTATACGGCGTTGTAGAAGCGGAAGAGATTGTCACCCACCTTCCGGTAAGCAACAAAATGAGAACCGCGGCGGTGGAAATACAGGAATATACCGCAGGCGGAAGACTTGATTCTCTGCAGACACATCTCCTTGACCATATGCGTCATATGCACATCGAGACCCTGTTTCTTCAGCCAGGCATAGAGTCCGTATATGGAGTGTCCGAACAGTTCCCCGAGAAAATCATCCGAACCGATCTCATCAGCACACTCAAACATAGTGCGCTCCATACCGTTCATCTTGAGGATATTGTATGCCGCAATCCAGCCGCATCCCTTGTCACGCGAACTGAAAAAGCCGAACGGAAGCACTTCCGTCAGTCCCTGATGGATGATATACCCTTCACTGTCAAATACCGAGTCTTTCACCGCATATCTGTAGCCTTCGACAAGACGCTGCAGTACTTTACCCTTCGGAAAGAACAGATTATGTTTCAATGCCCGGATGGTTTCCGCATCACTGCCTTTATACAGAATACGTTCGGGATGATCCCTGACAATGATTCTGTTTATAAGCAATGCGGCTGTATGGAAGAGAACCTTGCGGGTCTTCCGTTCCGGAACCGTAATAAAGTAATCCAGCACACTGATGCCGTTCTCTGTTTTCCAGCGGCAGATACCAATCCTGGCATTGTCTTCCAGAACGTACACAAAACAGTCCCAGGCACTGTGGTCCATCTCAAAAAAATCCGGCGGCAGAACACCTGGATCTGCATTTGCCGGATCATAAATACTGCTGAATTGGTTTTCAGACAGAGTCAGCATGCTTACTGATTGTCCTCTGTCAGATTTTCCTTGATATAGCGGTATGCTTTTCTGAGCATCGCTGCATCATTCTCATATGTAAGGATAGCCTGTGCATCCATGATTCCGACCCATTTCACTTCACTGATTTCAGAATGGTCAGGATGCTCCGAACCGGAGACAGGTGTGGCAAGGAAATAAACAACCTCTTTCTGAACACCGCTCTTAGGGCTGTAATGTGTTTCCTCTCTGAAACCGGGATCAAGGCTGGTCATAAAACCGGTCTCTTCCTCTACTTCACGGAGTGCAGTTTCCATCTCGTTTTCTGCATTCTCAATATGTCCCTTTGGGAAACCCCAATGTCCCTGATTATGGCGGATAATCAATGTTTGAATCTGATCATTTTCACGGCGGTATACGACAGCACCGCAGGACTTTTCTCTGACTGGATAAGACATACGATTCCTCCTAAAATTCTTACTATAGTATAGCACCAAATGACCATGCCTTTTCAAGTACATTCATGAATGTAATTCTGCGGTAAGAGCGCTTTGTTAACGTATTTACAAGGATTTTACATATCA
>AUXO011260160.1_pt1 | contig 11047 bp, 17 predicted proteins | sample 768731 | NCBI WGS metagenome assembly AUXO01 (sample SAMN02715735, study PRJNA202380) | gut metagenome | biome: sheep rumen | host: Ovis aries | place: New Zealand: Palmerston North
TCTCAGCTTGCATATATAGGCCCGGTTTTCAAACTTGGTTACATCCGGCATGATCCGGCCGCCATAAGTCCAGCGGCCATATGGAAACTTATAAGCGCATAAGATAAACGGATAACTGCTGGCTATGTCAACATGGTATATTATCCCCTCGATCGTCTTATCAAGATACTTGCGGTTGCAATGAGTATATCCCCCGGCAAACACCTTCCGCCAGCGTTCATACTCTTCTATATCTTTTGGCACCAGCTTTTTAATGTCCCGCATGTAGTCTTTATCATTACACACTAAATTCTTGAATGGCCGCCGAACCTTCCCGGTGCTGGTTAATGGAATGTCAAAAACATCTTTATACTGTTTCAGGTGATCCAAGATCCCCTTATATACCACAACACAATCACGTTCGCAATATCCGAGTTCTTTTTTAGTTAGTTTGGTCAATGGCGTTCTGATCTTCATATAATCCAGATCGCCGGTCAGCTTTTCAATTCCCAGCTGTTTTCCCCATGTTGCTAATGACATATTTGTCAATATATAGCTGCATCGGAATTCAATATTCGGATGCTCCTTGAAAATGCAATACATGGGATCATGCGGCGTACGGGCAAATAATGATTCGACCTCAAAAAGATTTATAAGCGCCGTTTGGAATTCATACCCAAGATTATGCACCCATATTATGATTTTTACATCCTCAGGTAGATCATTTAATACATCCCTAAACTGATATATATTACGGCCATAGTACACAGTATCGTTAAAAGAAAACTGCCATATATAAGGTAGTGATATCTTAGTCATAGCGTTCCAATAATCTGCACTTTTGCCCGGAGTATATCCGATGATCCGACCTGTATCAGTGATCCACGCACTTGTAACCTCGATATCAAAAGTAAATATATCATGACAATATTTAACGGTTTTTTTCTTCCGACCCTCCCGGCGTTTGACTATATTTAATTTTTTATGGTCTCGAAGCTGCCCTGAATATCGAATCATTTAAAAAGTTCCTCAATGGCTTCCGAGTGTGTTAATGTGCCGCGCAATTTTTTATATTCAGTGATTTTTTTGTCATATTCATCCCGCACATCATCCGCGGACCAATCAGCATGCCCAGGAACCTGAGCAGCAACATTTTTTGCAATTTCGGCCGCTTGTCTGGTAGTGATCTTATTATCGGCCAATGCGGAATTACCAATATCAATAACTTGCTCTGATCCAAACGCGTCCATTATATCAGTGTCATCAAAAGCGTTCCAGAATATTCTGCTGTCGGTCTCAGTCCAATCAAGGTCCCAATTTTCATTCAGTGACTGTCTGGCCCGTTTTTCCCGATCTTCAATCTCTTGTGTATTTTCTTCCTTAAGCTGTTCATCCATAGCTTCATCAAATGCACGTTCATATTCTTCAATAGCTCTGTCGATATCTTCCCGCTCTGCATCAAACCGCATCCGATCAAGTGCGCGCTCAACGCCCTTAACGGTTGTAATCCCCTCAAGATATGATTGAGGGTCGATATCATGGTATCGTTTAAGCTGACCGCCGACTCGATTAAAATGGGTGACGGCTGCTTTATATGCTGCTTTATTCCGCATGATTTACCTCCTTATTATAAACAGTTTTAAGTTCTCGTATTTCTCGGGGGCTATATCTGACCATGGAGCCATCACTAAAAGTTATGATAACACGGCCGCTGGAAAAGCTCATAGTTGACACTTTTCTATAATTTCTGATCTCATTATTTGTCAGTTGCAAATACACATCATACATTTTTATTCACCTCGTTCATTTTATGCCAACAAAAATATTCGCTGTAATAGTTGGGTTTACACCTTCCGCATCAAGGTTATAGGTTATATGATTTTTAAGTTCATCCAATAAATCATTTGTGATCTCCCTTTTGAATAGTGTTATAATTCCAATATCTGTTGAATTATCAGGTGGAAGAAATCTTTTTGACCGATATTCTTTAAATTGCATTGTAGTAACTGTGCAATTCAATGGTTTGGTATAAAGATTATATAATTCCTGCATTTTAGGACTTTCTACTATAATTCTTCGCATTAAATCATTATCTGATTTAAGTCTTTTTATTTGCATTTTCAAATACTTCTTAGCCTGTCTTGCGTTCATTCATTTGCTCCTTTTTTTAAAAAAGCCCCGGCATAACACCGGGGCCGTTTGGAATTATTGCCCAATACATTTTAAGGATCAATCACCTCTCAATCTACATCTTCAAACTTAATCTGATATGTAACACCGTTTTTGGTCTCGGTTTCCTCGACTCCGGTTATAATTAACCGGCCGTCAAGTATCTGCTGCACGTCCTCATCACTTGCGTTCTGGAATCGCTCAGTATACCATGAAGGGATATTCAGGCCGATGGTCTCACCCTTGGCATTTTCCGCAATTAAGGATGCCGACAAACCAAACTTTGACTTGTTGATAAAGAATCCTTTAACTGGGACCGGAAAATCCTTAGCCTTAAGGTTTTTTACATGAATAAATGTCAGATCATCCAAGTTGATGTCATCAGGCATTGTGCGGCGCCTGTTACCGTTTAAGCTGTCACTAAATCCCATTAGTGTCTCCTTTCCGGGTCTCTTGCCCTGTAAATTTATTTGTTACATCAATCACTTGCGGGCCATCATCCAGCAAGTGTATGATATCGGTGAAAAATGTGAAGCTGTCAACAACCTCGTCGATATCCTCAGTTGTAACGGTGCCATCATGTACTTTCTGCCAGACCGTATGCAGATAATTATAAATGCGCTTGGCCTGTATACTGGCAATCTTACGATCGTAAAAGTTGCACATCCTAGTCATCTTCTTCCTCCAGTTCTTTTTCTGATATAATTTGAATCTTGATATGATCATCTTTATCGCCAATCTTATGCTCAGCTGCAGACTTGGCAAATGCGGCCGCCTCATTAAGATCATCAAAAATGAATTCACATCCCCACGCTAAATAGACTCTGTACTTCATATTTCACCTCTTTCCGGGCCTTTAGCCCCTTTTAATATTGATAACTTGTATATCTCTAGCATCATACAGATGCAAAAGATCTTCTAAAAAATCCAGCTTGTCATTCAATCCACTAAAATCAATATTGGTATGTTCTACCTTCAGGTCAAGTATTTCATTCCTGATCCTTTTAAGCTGGATGGTCACTAATTTTGTATCATAAATCTGCATTAATTCTCACCATCTAGTAAACTATACCGAAACATCCTAAATATTCATTGTCACGTTCATCCTCTGCAAAACATTCCTCGCAATAACAAGCAGCTTCATAATCATCCTGATCCCAATTATCACGACCTTTTTCCTCAAGTTCTTTCATCTTCATCTCTGCCCATGTCATAATATATACCTTCTTTCCGGCCTTGGCCTTAAATATAGTTTTCCTTTTTGCCTTGCGACAATTATATAGTAAGCATTAAATATTAACTGAATATGTCAAAATTGTAAACAAAAAATGAACCTTGCACCGGCGTACATATCCGGCACAAGGCCCATAAGAGAAGAAAAAACTATGACAAAATCTGCATTACTAAATATACCACGGCCGACCATAGCAGCATAACAACCGGGATCATTACAAGCCAGATCATAAGCACGGGACCCCGTGAGTGACTGCATAACTCCAAGCATATATTATGATCAACAACCAAACAAAAATCATGATCAAAGTAAACTTATCCATCAACACACCTCCACATAAGAGTCAATATATTTATAAGATAGTTTAATCTTTCTGATACTGACCGAGTTCTTATAGTTTCCCTCGATAACTTCAAGTTCCGATCCATCGACCTTGCTTACTATCCCCACATGACTAACTACATCTTTACCTTGCCACTTATATAGTATCAGATCGCCGGGTTTGGGTACGTACCGCCCCGGGTCCCTCAGTTGCTTCCGGGCGGCTGCATAATTTTTGATATAAAAGCAGCTGCAATCAATCGGGATCGCGTCAGGTTGTCCGGCTGCAATAAATACAGCTGATACAAAAGCAGCACACCACGGATCAGTTGACCGTATCTTGTACGGCCTGATCCGCTTAAGATATCCATTGTAGATGTCTAATATAGTCTGATGGCGTTCGGTCCCTTCTTTGGTTCCAATGCAAGCAGTCGCGACCTCAATTATTTTTTCGCGGTTTATCATATTATTACACCTTCTTTCAATAATGCTTCGATTTGTTCGAGTTCCGAGTCAGTCGCGTTGATCCCGGATAAGTGGATTGCGCTGACTCTTGTATAACCGGTACACTGGGATAACTTTACATAGTAGTTAGCCGGCCAACCCTTATTATTACCGATTCCGTTTGACATAGCCGACTGCGGCCTACTTATTATAAGGTAAGGTTTTTTTGCTGCCAGCGCTCCAGCGTTCCCGGAAAAACCATTTGAGTGCTCAACTTTTGTGTGCATTTGAGTTAGTCCGGCCGCACCGCCTATAAGCGCGGGGGCAGCTGCTCCGCCGGTTGCAATCGTCCCGGCTATACCGGCCGCGATCCCTAATACTCCCGTGATGATCCCCATATAGGACCCGCTTGACAGAGGGTATATCTCCGCCATTGATCCGGTATACTGATAGATCACACCACCGGCCCCGGCATCCCTTGTGATTGATACAAATGCTACACAAGTCCCGGTTATAACGTCTATCCGATATTTGACGCCTACCACACCGCGCATAACATCATTTACATCAAGTGTGACTATACCGATAAATGGTAAATATATCCGGATATCGCACATATAATCAATCACATTTCCGCTGATCTCAAACACATTTATTGTGCCGCAATCAACATCAATATACTGCTGATCAACCCAATCACTCGGCACCTGAGAGTCAAGATAACCAACTTTAATTGTAGCGGTTCCGCCAGTATGAGGCGTCGCATATATCTTATGCAGTGATATGATGGCCTGCATCGGATCACTAAATACCTTTAGCAACTGGTCAACAAAGTTACTGGACCATAACCACGCACCAAACTGCTGTATCTGAGCATTAGTTGGATTATAAATCTTGTAAAGTGCATCAGCTGATCCGGTCGGTGCGGGTGCGGCCGGTGTGTTACCTTCCCCTGTATCGGGTTCCGGCGGCGTGGGTGTCGGTGTTGGCTGCACAATCTTGGTTATAATCTGCGGACTAACTGGATTATCCGGGTTGGGTTTTATCGGCGTTTCCGGCGTGGTTTCCGGCTGGCCATCTGTTCCACCATCCGGCACGGGAACCGGAATATATACACGGTCTGTTATAGTCCCATCATCCTGCAGCACTCCCTGTTTAAGCGGTCCCGGCTGTGTAGGATCAGTGGGGTTCCATATTTCCGGGTACTGTTGCTTAAGTAAATTAATAATATCATCACCGGTCATGCTGGGCGTGATGCCCTGCGGCGTGGGTGCATATTCTATAATTCCGGGTACAGTTGGTCTTTCGACTGATGATCCATGTTCCCATATATATGCGAGGTCCCACGGTACATTATTGTTTAATGATCTACAAACACTATACGGTGTGAGATCTGAAAGACTAAAATAGTAATAATATCCTAAATAATACCCAATACCGTCTTTTTCCTGATATATGGATTGCATCACTTGATGCCCGTTCGGCGGATAGTTATAAGCCCATGTAAACGGCTCCTTGCTCCAAAATATCGGGCTTGCCTGAGTGCGCGCCTCATTAGTAATTACCATACCATATACAGGCGCTGTACTGGATTCAACAGTAAAGTTACTCAATCCTTGTGATCCCTGCATATATAATATAGGACTTGCCTGATAGAATAAAGGCAGAATATAATTCCCTGGATTGAATAGACCTGTTTCATCATCTATTATTACATCATATCCGGGAGTGTTAAAAGCACCTTCAACGGCTAAATATTTAGCGGCTAATGCAAATGTATCCTCATCAATATATAACTGTCCATCATCACCAACCAAAGCTAAAAAATCATCATATCCGGAATAATCATATAGCCAATTAGTAACTTTTGTTGTTTTAAATAATTCAGGATCACAAAAAAGTAAATTGTTACTATCCCAAAAATCAGGGTTGATGTTATAAAGCAAACTATCAAGATATACACCCAGCTTAAGACCTACTGCCGCACCCACAACCCAAGTTCCAACATGCCCGGCCACGGTTGCCGCTTTGGACCCGGCCGCTGCGCCGGTCATTTTGGTTGCACCGCTCGACATTTCAAGCGCGCCGGTTGTTTCATTGACTACTACATTACCCGGAACCGACAATTCCTTTACGGCAACGGTGACTGCATTACTATTAACCGCCTGTGCAGCTTCAGCGGCTGCCGTTTCACCCGCCGACATAATAGACGCATTTTCACCAATCGTGTAAGCTATTCGACTGGATGAACCGTTAAGATATACTTCAACACCCGGTGTCTGTCTAAGTATGGCGGCAATCTCGGCTCGATCTTGTGTCGTCCATGTAGCGATTTTATACCATTGATCTGATCCGCTACCGTAATAATTTTCAACAGCTTGTAAAAGTTTCTGATAGTCTGTCCCATATAAAGCCAATTAGATCACCCCCCTGCTGTTATAAGTATAAATTCTCCGGTGTCTGATAAACCCCGCGGAAAATTTAGTATATTAGTTAACCGTTTGCAATTAGTGATAAAAACATTATCGTCCGGTAGATATTTGTTGATCTGTAATTGCTCACTGCCTTCCATAATAGCGCTATTGGCCAATATCTCATTTTTGTATGTTTCAAGCACGTCAACATGTCCAGACACTTCCCAAATACCGTAGTTGACCGAAACAATATCATCAATAAAATAGCAACGATTTAATCTATCAATTTTCATATAATTATAATTATAGATATCCTCGTTAGTCTTTATCAAAATGACCGGCTGCAATATGCTGGTTGATGTCTTCAGACGGCACCCGGTTATATCAACACCGATGCTTAAGTCTTTTCCGATTTTTTCCACCGGGCTATTGTTACGACAAAAATTAACAGTAAAACCCATCAATGCCACCCCCTTAACAATTCACGGGCAATATCGGCGAATATGATTTCATAAAACGAAAAATCCACCCAAAAATCACGATGCTCCCCAAGCATTTGATCCACGGTTTTAACTCCGATATTACCGTGCCGGTCCCGGGTTACCGTATCTGTGCCGGAATCCTCAGTTACATCCTCACGGTCTCCGTCAGTACGTTTATTACCGATCTCGTCAGTATGGGCCTTACTGGTGATCGTTTTATTGTCAGTATCTTCATGCGTTTTATCCGTGACCGTTTTATTACTGCCGTTTTCGATTGCATTAGTTTTTTCATTTGTTCTATCGGTTGGTGTAAACTCCGACTCATTATCTGCGCTTGTCGAATTAACCATTGTTTTTTCGGTAGCTCCAAGATTATCAACAACGCCCGTTTCGATCTCGTGTTTACCATAGTTTAAAGTTCTGTTATCCGTGGTTTCATGCAACCCATATGTAGTTGACCCGGCATCTTCGATGATCTGCTTACCCTTATTAAAGGTAACCTTTTTTCCGTATTCCGTTTCGGTTTCCTCATGCTCAAATACGTTATCGGTCAAGCTGTACTGATTATCGTCCGGAATAATCTGCATCCGGAATAACTCACTATATCTTTTATCATTAATTGTTAACCAGCTTTTTACATCCGCTGCAAAATCATCCGCGATCTCGTCAATATCTCCGGCCTGATCCATCGGGAACCATGACCGGTATTTTTTCATAAATATCCGGTCATATTCCGGATAGTTGAGAAGGTATTGACTCCAAAAATCCGCACTATAATCGGACAACATCGGAGCAGGTACATTTTTTTGATAGGCGTAAATATCTTTAATTTCCTGAATCATCAGAATTCACCTCCGTTTCATCCGGTTTATTTTCGTTATTATACTCGATCTCGTCCGACAATCTCACCGACCAATTCCGGCCAAACATCTTGTTGACCTTCTCACAACCCTTTTTGCGTGCTTCCAGCATATCCGAGACGTTATATAATAACATACTTGTATCACTTGTAACCTCATCAATGACCGCATTTGATTTTTTGTCAAAAGAAGCCCGGACCCCAATGTCCGCATAAAAAGATTTGATTAAATCTTTTCTTGTCTCCCATACTTCCGCGATCCTTAAAGCTGTGTGTCGATCCGCTCCCAGATATTCAACACCGATCCCGGCCAGATCAGATACAACTTGTATCTTACCTTCAAACATTGCCGCCTGATAACTAAGCAATGATTGTTTAGCTTTTTCGGTTGCAGCTTTCGGCACACCTCCTGAGTCACGGGCCTCGATCAATAACTTTATTAATGTGACCTCGTTGTGGGCCAGCAAATAAGCATAGTGGTTAACATGCTCTAACGATGGATTGCGCAACGAGTTATTATTAATCACTACTATATCTTCACCGATCGTATACGTGCCGGAATATATCGGGCACTCCACTGTATAATTTGTAAACTCATCCTGATATTTTGTAGGACCGAAAAAATCACCGAAAAAAGCTGTTAACTCACCTTTATAATCAGCTATACCGCAGTGACCCGCAATATAAAGACGTTCTTCAATTTCTTTCTGATCAATTTCTTCGCCAATCCCGTCATATATAAACAATCTCATTAATCGCTCAAAAAGATTATCGCGCCAATAGCGGAAAAAATCAGTATATGTACACGCACGTGGCCGGGCTTTTATTTTAATATCACCGTACTGATATAATTCATTATTTAAAAAACCCATATTATAAAACTCCTTCCTATATAAATATAGGCCGCCATATAGACGGCCCATACTTATATTAATATTAAGCTACTACAAACACTACACCGTTTGCATTGGGATCAACGCCATAACCCTTGCGCGCTGATTCACCGTGAATGTATACATCATCCATTTCGTTGTACTTTTCCCAAGTGCGACGATGGCCAAAGTATGCAGCTACATGTTCAATATCGTGAATAAACGCAATGATGCCGGATGCAGTAATAGTACCGGTCGGGTTATCTTCAGTAATAAAATCATTGTGCTTGATCTTGATGCTGGATCGCTCCGCAAATGTTCCGCCGGTCTGGCCAACATACTGCCAGGCATTAACTTCCTCATATCGAGGGAGCTTAACAAGATCATCATGAAACGTGTCTGAATTCAGGTAGCTGTCAAATGATGCTGCAGCTTCCGAAAGCACTTCGACCACTAACCGATCATCAGGCGTAAACGTTTCATAACCGCCGATATTAAAAGCTGTGTTCATATCGCGCATATACTTTATAGTCTGCTTGATCTCTTTTGATGCAAACCTCAAAAAGTCCGCGTCGATCATTGCATGTTCAGCATCGGCTATAGTTGCATCCGGATACTTACTGTTGTACTCGGTCAATAAGTTCCTGACGCTGCCGCCGTTGATATCCATTGCAAGCCCGGTTGATATGGCCGCTGCAATGAGTCCATCAAGTGCTATCTGTATCCTGTTTTCGATTGCAACATAAATGCCATCTATAAACCGGATCATTTCGGCATCAGAAAGAAAAGCAGTTCTGATCTGATCTACCGGCCGAACAATATTCAAACTAAATGTACCCTGCGCGCTGAATATTTTGGCCGTCACCGTAACAGTTGTATCTACATCATAAGGGCTGTGCTGCGTATATGTATTTGTATCGGGATCGGGGATCAGATACTCGGAGTTATCAACCACATTCGGCGCCGTGAAATATACCTTCTGGATAAAAGCGCCATATTCATGTTCATCCCTTAAGATGCTGCGACTTCTGGATCCTTCATATACCCGGATAAAGTATACCGTTTTGGCCAGACGGTTAACCAAAGACGAGAAGAAACCTTCATATAGATCGAGTGTGTCAATAGCTTTTCCAAGTGATACAACGTCACTTGTGTCAAGAGTCTGTATAGCTGCTGACTTACCTGTTAAGTCCTCAACTATATCGTTAATGAGTGGTGCTATCTGTTTTATTAAGTATGCCATATTATACCTCCTTAAAATTTAATACCGTAGATTTCATAGATAACAGGTTTAAATCCAGCGTTTTCGTTCGGAGCAGCAGAAAAATACTGCATTGTATTATTACTAAAATTAGCTTTAACCTCAACGCCACGTTGACCGTAATAATCGAAAACCTGACTCATCGCTTCAAACGCTTTATATACTGTACGATAACCGCGTTTAGTTGCAGAATACCCGCCATCATTTACTTGCCATGTAGCAACAATCAACGCGTCATAGTCGCTCATACCCTCAACTACAATATCCTCGTTTTGAGGTGCACCGTCCGGATATGTTGCAATCTGTGTTATACTAAAACTACCGCCACTCGGGCCGCCTTCACCACGGTTGATCTCGTCAGCATATTTTTTCTTTATGCCTTTATAGCCTGCACGTAATGCCATCTATTTTAATCTCCCTTCCTCAATTTTTTGTGTTACATCTTTGATACAGTCTTTCAGTTCCTGCACGCTGGTTGTTAATGATGTCATAAACTTCATGTCACGAAACATAAAGTAGATGATCACGGCCACGGCCACGCCATTATTGACAAATATAGATACAAGATCATTAATCTCCATCGGCGCCCCCTTCCTCCGCGTTGTCTGATGGATCAGTGCCAGCAGCTTCTAACATATCCCCGGCCGGTTCCTCTTTTACTTCCGGCGCCGGTTTCATCTCAGGTTCGGATTTACGCGGATAAACTTTTTCGTATGCAACAGGATCAAATAACATTTTAACACCTCCTTATAAATATTTAATCTACTTTTAATATAACATATATGACATTATTGTCAACAGCGCGGACCGGAGGGAACCGGCCGCGTTTTTTTTGTTGTTCGGCTATGCGGATTTTTATATGTACGTTTTATCGGACTGTTAAGATGCTGGGTATTGTGTCCGATTTATCGGACAGTTTCTCCGCGGGGGTGTATAGTACGGACAGTCGAATGTTAGTTCGGTAACGGCCCAAAAAATCCGAATATACGGATAGTGTCCACATATTTACCAA
>AUXO014814368.1_pt1 | contig 11046 bp, 6 predicted proteins | sample 768731 | NCBI WGS metagenome assembly AUXO01 (sample SAMN02715735, study PRJNA202380) | gut metagenome | biome: sheep rumen | host: Ovis aries | place: New Zealand: Palmerston North
TATCAAAATTATTTCTTGCCTGTACATATTAAAATAAATAGAGCATCAGTATCATATAAAGTATATACTAATACTGTCAAGATGTCTGCTATTGGATTAATCAATCATACATCTTGTCCTATATATGTACCAAATGAGAATATTATTGTAGAATTTCCTAAAACTAATGAATTAATATTTTGTAAGACTAATCATTATGTTGATGATAAATTCAACCAATTTAGTAATTATAATCTTAATTATAATGATGAATTATATAATATCAATGAAAATAATGTAACTATACCTATTAAGATTATTAATGTAGATAATCAATATTCAAGTTATCAATATGGTGAATATATTAAGATTGATGATAATTATAGGAAGATATATAAATTTTATAAAGTATTAACTAGTTCTGATGAAACTGATACTATTGTAGAAACTGATGATCCTTCAGAAGCAAGTTTATTTAGACTATCAAAATTTGATGAGACTTTATATACATTTGAAGAATATCCAGATAGATATACTAAAATTTCTGAAGGATATTTTAATTGTAGAATTATATTAAGTTGTTCTGAATTAGTTCAATCTGATACGGGACATTATGTATATATTGATGGAGAGTATAAATATAAAGATAAATTTTATAGTTCTTATATAGATGATTTCTCTCAAGAAAGTAATGAGTTATTAATAACTCTTGAAGGAAATTATATTAATTATTATGGTAAATGTATTAAAATTGATCCTAAAGATAGATATGAATTCTATACTAAAGTATTAGTTGATGACAATTATTTTAATTTTTATCAATCTGCCGATGAATATTATAAAGAATATGTTGTCTTACCAAGATATTTTTCTCAAAAATATGGATTATATAATCTTGATTGGTTGAATACTCAATTTAGATTATCAATGTTAGTAAATGATAAATGGTATTATTATGATTTTAAAATAGTTGTTCCTTCATTATATTTAGACTTTGGAAAACTTCAATATAAATATTGGATTGATAATGATGTGACATTATTCAAGCAATTAATGGTTCAATCAGGAAATACTCTTAAATTCAACTCATTTATGTATCAACCAGATTTAGTAACTATAGATTCACTATTTTATGATAAAGATAACGACAAAATGTTGACATTTATTGAGAAATTAAATGAGACACAAGGTATAGAAGAAAATATAAAAGAATTCTATTCTAATTACTTTAGAAATAAAATACAAATTCCATATAATAAGAATTACTTTAATAAAATACATTTATTTAAAGTATATAATAATGGTAATGAAATACCTTATGATAATAATCCATTAAATATTTCTTTATATAATGTATTTTTTGATAATACTAATTTCAAAATATCAATTACAGAAAATGCTTCATATGATGCATATTTAATGCATGATGATTATAAATTAATAGATGAAGGAAAAACACCTTATTGGTATATTGTATTTATATCAAGATATCCAGTAGGTCAATATGATGATCCTGAAGACTTAGAAATCAAGACAACAGAATATACTATAAATAATACATATAAAATAAGATATACTGGATATAGTATTGAAAAGTTCTTAATTAATAGAATGGATATTGTTCCATCAAATGGATATAATCATTTTAATAAGAATGAGTTAGTTATTGTAACTGTATCAAATAATGATTTTCAATTCAATATTGATTTATCTACTAAATGGGAATTCCAAAAGATATATGATAAATATAATTTGACAAGAGTTGATTCAAATTCTAATATTGCAATTGTAACTAATAATAATTATAATGGATATTATGATTCTGGATATTATAATGTCACTTTGAATTATTCAGTAAATGGTATTAATGATCATAGTCATACTGTTAAAGGATATTATATGATTACTCAAGATATTGTCAATATAATTTATCCTAAAAATGAAGCCTATATATCATATAATTCAAATAAAACTATTGATATAAATAAGACTATAAGTGACTTTAAGATAATGTATGAAAATGATAATGGAGAAAGAATATATACTGAAGATATTTTAGATCCATCTAGAGGATATCATCCAATTGGTATTAAAGTAGTCAATGCAAATTATTTTGAACCAGGATCTCCTGCATTATATATGGGTCTTACTAGATTATCATTATTTAATCCAGATCATGGAAGAACTGAAATAGGTGCTGAAGGTAGTGATGAACGTCCATATTTTGGTATGTCAGGATATTATATTAATGGATTACCTGGATATACTAATATATGTTTTTATGATGAAACCGGTACACTTTCTTCAGATTATTTATGTCCTCAAACAGATGTAGCATTATATGATAATGGTTCTCCTAGATATTGGTGTAATCCAGATGGAACTCCAAAATGGCCAGCGCCAAATAATAGAATGTGGACAAGAGACCCATCAGCACGTTATAATTATTGCATAAATATATTAAATGATGATGATACATTCAATACAAATATGTTTGATAATAATTGTGCATTATCTAATTGGAATGGATTAGAGAATAATAGAATAATTCTTGATAATTTTGATGAGAATCTATATCCAAATTGGCGTACAGAACAATATAGTCGTGATCATCCAATGCCAAATCCTGGAAATAAAAAATTCTCACCAGCTGTAGCTTGTGCATGGAGGTATCATACAGCATCAACTAATCAAGGAGATTGGTTTATACCTTCTGTTCCTAATGTATTATTTATGATGTTTAACTTTAAGAAATACTCAGATATATTCCTTGAACTCACTAGTCATGATGAATATAAACCTTATTGTAAACCTGATTTACTTAGTGGAAGTGGAAATACATTCTTTACTTCTACACCTAGTCCAACATCTAATGGAACTTTATGGGATATCCATATGTTTGGGCCATGTCATGTATATAGTAAAACAGCTAATTGGGAATCTATACCATATATATTCATTAATGAATAAAATAAAAGAGAGCTTTAAAGCTCTCTTTTTTACACTGTAACTGAGTTAAAGAAATAATCAGCTGAATGATTTTTATTTATCCATTCTTCTATTTTATCCATTTCTTGATCAGCCATATCTTTAAATACTGAATAATTAATTGTTGTTCCTCCAGGCAACTTGAATTCAAAAGCTCCCATAATAGTTGCCATACTTCTTAATCCAAGGCAAACACAGAATCTAAAGAAATAATAATTCTTATATAAATCTTGTATCTTACATCTTACATAAGTTTGAAGAACAACATCTGAAGGTCCTAATTCTCCTAATATAACTAAATCATTTGAAAATTCATTATAGTTATAAGTTACTGGAACATCAAACATAGCTTTAAATGTTTGTATCTCATATAATGCTGCCATCATATCAGTTAAGTTATAGCCTGATCCATTTCCAAAAGTATCTGTAACTGTAGTACCTGCTCCTGATGCTAATATAGTGTTATTAATAACCATTCTTTCTAATGAAAAATCTCCAACTTGTCCAAAATAATAATTAGGATTGACTTTATATACTCCAAATACACTTATAATTTGAGGAGGTAACTTAATAATTGTATTATTACAGTTTTTACAAAAATCTCTATTATGAACTACAAAGTATCTTTCTTCAATACAAAAATCACAATTTTGCCAAAAGTATTGAGCAGCTTGAAGAATCAATGGAGGAATAGAAGCTGCAGGAATAGGAAGTGGCAATGCACATGATTGAGTTAATTCTTGGATAATTCTTTGTATAAAATTATAATCAACTTGATCTTCTATTTGTTGTTTAGTTTTTAAAAATTCTTCCATTGATTGAGATGAATTATTCTCAGTTTTCTCAATATTTATATTTGAAGATATATTAGTATTACAATTAGGCATATTAAAATACTGTTTAATTTATTTAAAAATAAATTTGAAAATTCAATACTTTGACACTATATTAAACTATATTTTTAAATAAAGGATTAATATTATGAAAGTAACTATTGAAAATTATCAAAGATGTGGAGAAAAACCAAAGCTATTATATAGTTTATTAATAGACTTAGCAGAGTTAAATGATTTGATTGAAAAATATAAAATTGATAATAAACAATTATATATTGATTATCAAGATTATCATGATAGTTATTCTGCCGAGCGTACAGATCCTTGTCCAGATTATTATGGAATGTATTCATTAAAATTTGAAAATGATAATCTAGAAAGAGTAGGAGATCCTATGACTATAGAAGAACTTGATAATACTATTTATATGTTTATATCATTTTTTGAAATAGAATTCTAAATTTTATTTTTATAAAATTATATATTTCATATATGATTAGCTTAGATCAGTATCTTAATGAAGCTTTAATTAAAAAATCAACACAAATAATGTCTCCTACTAAAAAAATTCTTTCATGTGCTGAATTTGTTGAACAATTAAAATTGAATGGATTAAAAGTAGAAGGACCTGATCTTTCTGCTATAGCATATGTTTATAAGAAAAAGTCAAAACGTGTTAAAACAAAATATGGTAGTAATACACCTGTTCCACTGATAACATTAGATATGGCTGATAAACATTGGAAAGCATATCATTCAGATAATAAACATGAAAATGAAATATATGTATTAATTGATATTGACAAAAATAAACTTCCTATTCATAAATTCATACCATTACCTGATGAATTAGATAAAGATTTAAATTATAATAATTATTTTATATATAATCAACATAATGCTAAAGTAATATCAAAATTATTATATTCTATACAATAAGTTATAAGAGCAACAAAGTTGCTCTTTTTTTATAATAAGAATAGTATTTTTAATTAAGAAAATTTAGAAGTCTTGAAGACTATATTAAATTTAATATATTTTGAGATTAGATTTTGGAAAGTAATAAAATATCAAAAATTAATGAATTATATAAGAATCCTAATAAACAATCATTATCTGAAATACTAGAATCATTTTCTTGTATTTCTAAAAATTATAATCAAATTGAGATTGCTGAAACTAATTATTCTAATGTCTTATATAATTTATGTACAGAAGATGAACAACAAAGGTTTTTCAATGATCAACTTCAATTAATTGAGTGTTTAGTAACTAATACAATTTATGATAAAGTAGGTACGATATGGAATTGGAAAGATATTTATGATTTGACTTATAATGAAGAGTATAAATCATTTGATAAAATAAAAAGACATGTTATTTATCCTACATCTCATAATAATCGGCCAATTGGAGAAGTATCTTTTCAAATGTGGAATGGACTTCAAATTATTGACTTAGATATAAAAAATGCTGATATAGCAAATGGTCTTAAAGATGATTTATTTAATGATTTATCTCAATACCATTGGTTTTTAGGAATTACTAAGTCTGCTTCAAAAAAGTCTTTGCATATTTGGACAAAAATAATTCCAATATCTGTAGAATATAAAAATAGACGTATTGAATATATGTGTAATTTTAGACATAAATATTCTTATGTTTATATGATATTGTCAAAATATACTACTAAATATAATTATACTAAAGAGAATATTTATGAGTATATTGATATGGCAATGGCTAAGCCTCAACAAGGTATTTTCATTCCATCAGATAATGCTTATTTGTCAACAAATTTTCAAGATTTACGATTAGATGTTAATTTTGAAAGTGCATTCAATACAGGTATTGAATCTATTGATTGGATATCTCATCCTGACTTAAAAAGAATATTTTCAAAATTAGAATGGTTTACTAATGATAATTTTATAGAAAAACAAAATATCGAAATTGCTAATATTGAAAATATTAATGATTATGATATTAATAAGTCAAAAGGTAGAAAACACTATAAGCATTTTCATAGATGGCAATTAGCTAATACTCTTACAGCGTTGTTTGGAGAACAAAAAGCTTTTACAATCATGTGTCATATATGTAAAGACACAAGTGCACGTGAACTTAAAGGTGATGTCAAGACTGCAGCTATTCATAGTAAGCCAATTAGTCAATGGGCAGTTAATGAATTGAATAATTTTCATGGATTCAATATTAAACTAAAAACAAATGAAGATGATTCAAAACTTAATGAGCTTGAATTAGAAATAAATAATGCTGAGACAACAATTGATCCAATTAAGATATTAAATGACAAAACTAATCAAACTATTCTTTATATCACTAAAGATCAATATCTCAGTGATATAAAAGATGATATTATAAAAAATTTAGATCATATTACATTATTAGAAGCTGGAGCTGGATATGGAAAGACTGAGATGATTAAAAGTCTTAAATCTAAAACTTTGCTTATTTTACCTTTTACTTCAACAATCAAATCAAAAGTTGAAGTGTCTGAAGTTACAAAAGATTGGTTGTATTTTTATGGAAATAAAAAGCCAACTTTATCAGATATTTTAGGTACACAAAATATGTCTATGACTATTGACAAGTTTTCAAGATTAAATGTATATGAATTAGATACAGCCAATTTTGAGTATATTGTCATTGATGAGTCTCATTTGTTATTTACTTCATCATATAGAGATGTAATGGGTCCTTGTATTCAACGATTAGCTAATTGCAAAGCTAAAGTAATTATGATGACAGGAACACCTACTGGTGAGATGCTGTTTTTTCCTAATATTAAGCATATTAAAGTTAAAAAAGAAGATATAAGAATAAAAGAATGTTCTATTAATTTAGTTCCTAGTCCAACTGAGCAACTTTATGAAATGTGTAAAGATATTGCAATTGAGATTGTTCAAAATAATAAAAAAGTATTATTTCCTACAAATAATGGAATATTATATTATGAACAAGTATTAGGAGTGATTAATCAAATCTTAAATGATGCAGATCCAAAAAGTGATCTTCATAAAGCTTGGTTAGCTAGAGGCAAAAAAATAAAATCATTTTATTATAAAAAATCAAAATATGGAGAAGAAGGAATGGATAATATTAATGTCAAAAAAACTTTAGGAGATAATGACTTAGTATTATGTACAACTTTCTTATCTGTTGGTGTTGATATTTGTGATACTAATGAGAAATTTGTAGTATATTTTAATGAGACAATGATTCCTCAAGATATAGAACAATTTACTAATCGTATTAGAAATAATGATTTATATATAAAAATGTATTTACCATTATCAGATAGTACAGGAACTCATATTGATTATACTTATGTTCACCCATTGAATTTAGAATTCAATCAACAAGATTTGATGGTAGCAAGAGATTTAGTAAAGACTTGTAATGATATGCTTGAAAGAAATGAAGAGGAGTCAAAATATAATCCATTGATTAGCTCATTATTAAGTACCAATAAATACTTAAAATATGATGAGAATGATTGTAAATATTATATTGATGAAACAACTTATAAATTAAAAGTATTTGAAGATAGATACTCAGATTATTCAAAACAATTGAATGTCATGGTAGAAGGAATTAAATATTATGGATATAACGTGAAAATTAAAACAAGTGATCAAAAAGTACAAGAAGATAATAAAGAAAGAATAGAAGAATTAATAAAATCTTGTAGAAATATTAAATATAATGAAGATACTATAAAAATCAAGAAATTATTAGATCATATTACTGATGGAAATATTGATCAATATCGTGAGTTATTAAAAGGAAATTATGCTATCTTTAAAGATAAAGATGATATTAATGAAAAGATACGTAATGAGAATAATCTATATTGTGAAGATATTGAAATACTTGAGAAGCATATACCTATCATATTAAGTTTATACAAACATTATGATTGTGATGTAATAAAAGAAATATATGAATATTGTATTGATTTTAAAAGTAATAGATTGAATTTTAGTAAACTCAAAAGAATAAATCAATTTGTAAAGATTGAAAGTAGTCGTAAAAAGAAAAGACTTGATTTTCCAGTATTACGTTTTATTGCTGATTGTAAAAAATGGGTAGCAGAACATACAAGTACTACTAAAACAGAAATTCATATGTTCTTAGCAGAGTGGTCTTGTAAATATTGTAATTCAATTAAAGATGTAATTGTAGATGATCTTGAATATGCTCAAATAATTTTTGATTTAGTACAACAATATTGGTCTATTATAATTACTGAAAGTAGACCAAAAAATGGACAAATTACAATAAAACCATTTGAGTTATTATGGAAAACAAAACAACAATTAAATGATATATATGGTAATTGGAATACTCAAACATTCTTTTTAGAACAATTAATTAATGAAACTAAAGAAGATGAAAATAATGATGATGAAGATGATTTAGATAATATTGATGATTTTGAACATACATCTAAAGTAAAATTACAAGAAATTATTAATGAGCTTCCAAGTATTGTTCATAAAGAATTTGATTACTTTGATTATTCTGAAAAAGATAAATCTAATGAAAGGTTTATGAATAAACAAAAGAATACAAATCACCTTAAAGATGATATATTTGTAAGCAATGATTTAGATGAAGATGCAAAATCAAATGGAAAGAATTCTCAATTAGACTTATTTAGTAATTTATAAATTATTTTTAAATATAAATTATATTAAATTATGAAACTAATTCAAGAATATTTTCAAGAAGCTTTAATTAATAAAACTACTATAATTAAACAACATGCTAATTTATCTGTATTAGATAAAGTATTTAATACTCCAGAAGAATTAGTTAATGCATTAAATGAATTTTTATTTGATAAATTAGAAAAACCAATTAAAATTATAAATAAAGATCGTAGTCTAAAATATACTAATGGTGGTAGATGGGGTGTTAAAATAAGTAAATATTTTGAAATACGATTTAATGAAAAAACTAGACAAAGTATTACTGAATTTAATAGAAAAGATATAAAAGCTTGTTATATTAGATGTGGATATAGAAAAAGTTATCAAGGTAAAGATGAACTTCTTTGGCAATTAGTTTTTACATATTATGTTAATACTCCATTTTATTGCCGTTTTGAAAATGATAATAATCGTGATTATTATATATTTGGTCAACATAATTTTAAAGAATGGATATCTAATTGTATAAATAAAAGAGTTGCAAGAGATAGAAAAATATCTTATGAATATGAATTGTTTTTTAAAGAATCTTTAAATGAAGCATTAATTAAAAAAGATACAAAAATATTATTTGATAAAGATTCTCATATACCAATAACTTTTGAAGAATTTATTAATGAATTAAAAAATTATCATTTAAAAGTTTTTTGCTCTGTTAAAGATATCTCAAAGACTTCAACACTTGTTATTTTAGCAGATTTTTCTAAAGAAATTAATCATAGTATTTATACTGAGTATATTCCTTCTATTGCAATAAGGCATTATAATTCAGGATTTGTAGATATTAAACAATGGATTAATAATCAACCATTAAATATATTAAATGTAGCAACAGGAACAGATTCTTATAATGAAGTGAAAAATAATGATTTAGATTATGATGCCGAAAAACGATTATTTACATATACAAAAAATAATTTAAAAATTATATATCAAATATTACGAGAAAATAAATAAATCCTATAGAATATTCTATAGGATTTATTCTATTTTATATATATGAAAACAATAGTAATAGATAACACAAGAAAAGCAGGGAATTTTTTTGACAATATAAATAATTATAATTTTATTGTCAAAGAATATGATATTAGTGATAATAATGAACTTAAAAATGAAGATAATACTTCTTCATTAAAATACTCTTATATTAATAATGATACATTAAAAGATTTCATTAATGATAAATATGAAAAAATCTTTAATGAAAGAAATAATAATTTATTTAAAATGTCTTCTACAGAATATGCTAATTATAAAGAATTTTCATTAAAGCATAAAGATTGTAGAGTAGATTCTAAAACTGGTAGGAATAAATTAGGTGCTATAGGAGGAGGAATTGATATTGAATATAAAATTAATTATAATTATGAAGAACAATTGCCATTTATGTCAGTAAATACTGTTGAGTGTTTAATATGTAATGAAAAAGGAAATTTAGAATCTAGTAAATCAAAAAATTATTTTGATTATGATGAATATATAAAACATTATGTTCCTAAATTTGATAAAGTTGAGTTTTATAGATTTATGGAAATTTATAATGAATTTAAAAAACCATTAATAATTAAGATAATGGAAACAGGTTTAGGCACTATGTTCACAATAGAAGTAGATGATTTTATTTTTGATATTACAAACATAGATAATTGGTAACTTATGATTTTAGAAAAAGAAGGATACGCTTATGATGATTTGACTTTAGTTCCTAGAGTTATTTCAAATATTAAATCAAGAAGTGAATGTGATGTATATACAAATGGAAGTTTACCTATTTTTACAGCACCTATGGCTTCTGTAGTTAGTGATAAAAATTATAATGAATTTAAGAAAAATGGTATAATGCCAATTATTCCAAGAAATATTAATATAAATATTCGAAAAGAAATGATAGAATATTCTTGGATAGCATTATCATTAAAAGAATTTGAAGACTTATTTATTAGTAAATCTCATGAAATAAAACCAAATAAAACATATCATATATGTGTAGATATTGCTAATGGTCATATGAAATACTTATATGATATTTGTGCAACAGCTAAAGATTATGCTATAAAGAATAATTATATATTAGTTATTATGACAGGAAATATAGCTAATCCTGATACATATAAATGGATATGTGAATTCAATTATAATAATAATTATAAAATAATTGATTATATTAGAATAGGTATAGGCGGCGGTTCTGGATGTATAACTACTAGTAATGTATCTGCTCATTACCCTCAAGCATCATTAATAGATGAATGTTATAAACATAAAAAACATTATTTAAATTATACATATAAAGATATTTGTCCAAAGATAATAGCAGATGGTGGAATTCGAAATTACGATCATGTTATTAAAGCTTTAGCATTAGGTGCAGATTATGTAATGATTGGTAGTTTGTTTGCACAATGTTTAGAATCTGCTGGAGAAAAATATGATGGAATCCATACAAAATTTGATATTAATGATTATAAATCATTAAGAATAGAAAATGGTGGAGTTTTTGG
>AUXO012213911.1_pt1 | contig 11044 bp, 10 predicted proteins | sample 768731 | NCBI WGS metagenome assembly AUXO01 (sample SAMN02715735, study PRJNA202380) | gut metagenome | biome: sheep rumen | host: Ovis aries | place: New Zealand: Palmerston North
ACAGAGACTGTTTTCAGAATATTGAATTTCTTGCTCAGCCCATAAGCATCGATCAGATCATTAAGTCCTTCTCTTTGCCCCCAGACGATTACAGTCTTTCTTGCTCTGAACGTTTTGAAATACCACGTATGCGTCCACACACACCATATTGCAGAAATAAGCAGTGAACATAGCAATGACAGAACCAACGGCCAGATACTCACCAGTTTTCCGGCCAGCAGCCATATCACTACATACATTATGAAGTCACCGATTGCAACAGCCAGCATCTGGCTGTAAATCATTTCTGAGACACGATTATATGAAACAAGGAAGGCGTCATATGTTCTTCCGAAAATAATATAAAGAATAAGGAAAAGAAGAACTACGACAAGGTTTCCTTTCCAGTCATATGTAATTCTTATTTTTCCAGAATAATATAGATACCATGCCAAAGCAAATGGAACTGTCATGGCAACTGCATTTACGCTCTTAACGATTCTCAGTACAAGATCGTGATACCGTCCATTTACAGATCTGATATTATTTCTCTTCCTTTCCTGATTCATCGCATTCCCGCCTTCTGCAGCTAAAACCGCTGTTTTTTTACATATCTATTGATTCTCTGTATGAAACCTGCCGTTATTTGTTTTCTCCATACCCATAATTCGAGTAATTGTAATATGAGTAGTAGTTTGAGGAATCTGCGCCGGTTATCTTGGAATCGTACTTATTTAGGACAACACCAAGGATATTGGCATTGCTGGCTTCCAACTGTTCTTTTGCGGCCAGTACTGTATTTCTTGTAACTTCGTTATGCGAAACCACCAGAATGACACCGTCAACATATCGACATAACACACTTGTATCTGCAACTGCATTTACCGGCGCTGTATCGCAGATGACATAATCATACTGTTTGGATAATTCACTGAGCATTTTGCTCATTTTGCGGCTTCCGATCAGTTCGCTCGGATTCGCCGGCAAAGCACCTACCGGCATAAAGTTAAAACCGTAAGAAAGCTTATAAACCGTTTCTGTCAGACCTGTTTCTCCGGTCAGAACTGAAGATAATCCGGCTGCTGTCGGCGGGACATTAAGATATCTGTGCAAAGTGCCTTTTCTCAAATCACAGTCAATTAAAATGACCTTTTTATTATCCTGTGCCAATGTAATAGCCAGGTTTACTGAAATATTACTCTTGCCTTCGCCCGGAATGCTTGAGGTTATCATAATCACGTGCCCTCTTCCGGTTTCTTCAAGCAGATACGTCATATTTGTACGAAGTGCTTTGAATGCTTCTATATATCCAAATGAGCTTTTGGATGACAGAACCTTTAATTTACGCTCAGTATGTTTTCTGTTTGCCATAGCCTTTTTCCTCACTGCTTAGCATCCGTGCTCTTTTTTCTCTTGATAATTGTCTTTGAGCTTTTCGACATATTTTCTGCAGGTATTACACCGAGGATGTTCAGTTCCAAAACCGTTCTTATATCTTCGGTTGTTTTGAATTTGTCATTCGTCAGTTCTTTAAGAATTACAAATGCAAGACATATTGTCATCCCAAGTATTCCGGCAATGATCGTGTACCTTCTTTTAGACGGTGCTACAGGTCTTCCGGTCGTATAGGGAGAGGAAACCGTTGTAACGGAACCGGCATCGATTGCATTGATGATTGCATCTGGAGCCAATTTAACCAAATCAGCACAGATGTCCAGAGCCTCCTGAGGATTACCGTTTGTTACAGTAATTCTCATTACCTGTGTCGAGTTGACAGAACTGACACTGACTTTGGATGAAAGAGCTTCAGCTGAATAAGGAAGATGACAGTCAGCGACTACTTTTTCCAGGACATCATGACTCTTCAGTATGATTGAATAAGTATTTACCAATGAACTGGAAGCATTGATATCAGACTGTGTAATAGCAGCACTTTGTTCATCTCTTCTGTTATTAACCAGCATTTGGGCACTTGCGCTATATGTCGGCTTAATTAAAAAAGAAGAAATCAAAAAGCCAATCATGGCACAGACAATTGTCACCAATATAATTACGCCGGCATTCTGGCCAATCTGATATAGAATCTTTTTAATGTCTATTCTCATGTAATCATTGTTTTCACGCATAATAACCCCCACCGCTTCAAATCATCAGTATTTACGCTATTATACCGCGCACCTGATAAGCATCTGCCATCAACATTCCGCAATCTCTTACGAACTTTATAAAACCACCGGCTCAAATACTGCTGTCACAGCATAAGCCGACTAAAATAAGATAACAGGAATTTATAAAATCATCTACATGCGGATTGGTGAATTCGCCTTTTCCAAAGCTCTATTTGATAATTCTGCTTCATTCTCCCAGATAATCCTGCTTTATCAATCGCTATGTTCATGCATTTCCACACTGTCAACCAATACAAGCTTTCCGATTAAAACATATCTGCCGTTGGTCACATCATAGGAACACGTGCTTAACAGCACCATCTGATCATCTTTGCCAATCGTTTCTTCCGATTTGAATGTGGATTGATCAATGAACTTCTTTACATAATTCAGATAATCTTCATCTGATTGAAATTCAAACTGAAGATATCCGCCGGTTCCTGTTGTCTGATATCCTGCAACAGGATACATTTCATATTCCGCATCCGGCGTATGAATCATGAAGACCTTATGTGAATCATAATAGCTTTGATCCTCATAGTTCTCCACTTCCGCAAACATCAATGGTTCATCCAGCATGTGATGGCCATAGATGACAGTATTCCTGTCAGTAAAATCCCCTTTATTCAGGCAATCGATAAAGATTGTTCCGGCATCGCTGTACTTACCGCCTAATAAGTGTCTGACATACAGCCAGTTGTTATCACAATGGGCAATCGGATAATCAATGGATGAATCTTTCAGTTCAATCCATCCGACCACATTCTCATCCACATCCCATAAAGCTTCCCAGTCAATATCTTTTCTTGGTGTGAATACATCTTTCTCAGTAGTGATTTCATTCCGTTCAACCGGTTTGATAATAACGGTATCTTTCAGTTCATCATAAGATTTCTTTGCGACTGCATACTTCTGATGTTCTTTCCAAAGCTGAAAACCCGCAAAAGCCCCAATAGCAATCGCCAGCACCAGTAAAATCCTCGAGATAATTCTCTTTGTTTCTTTTTTCAGTTTTTTCTTTGCCATATAACGCATTCAATGATAACCATCTTAATCATGATCTTCAAGACAGCTTTCCGCTGAATAAAAAACATAAAAACATATCAGCGACTATTCTTAACCATAAAGCACCCGGTTTCAATGGCATTATCAGCTTCGTTGAAACCGGGTATTCCAATTTATTAGTGTATGTTAGGGTTAACCGTTTGCCTTATCATCACTCTGTTTGTCGCTCTTTTATGCGGTTATAAGGCTGGTTGATTACTTAAATGCTTCGGTTAATTGAAAATGATTATACGCTGAAACGCACTTATTTCTCTTCTGCAGCAATATTCGCTACTTCTTTTTCAAGCTGATTCAATGCTTCGTCGATATCTTCGTCTGTTCCTGATAACTGAGCGATATACTCCTGTCTTTCAGGATTGTCATACCCTTCAAAAACCACATCATTAATATCATCATGATTGAAGAGGAAATTGCCTTGATCCCTTCCCAAATACCCTTCCGGATACATAACGCCAATATAATCAAATTTCTGATTTTCATCTTGATTTAACATTACGTTAATGCCGATAATCATGACTTTTTTCTGAAGGTTTTTCAAGATAACCACCGTACCTACAGGCAAATAATTAAACATTTTCATTCTCCTCTTTGTTATAGATTTCATCTAATGTATTCATAAAGATAATATGTTCTTCATTGAAATAACCAGTGCGAATAATGTCATTAATATCTTCTTGATTGAACAAAAAGAGTGTATTGTTGTTGATAAACCCCTCAGGATAAAGAACGCTGATGTAATCGTATACAGTTTCATTGTCAGCTGTAGACATCTTGTATCCGATAATAACGAGCTTTTTCGTTCCGTTTTTCAGTAAAACAACAGATCCGATCGGTAATAAATTCATATCCAATTCTCCATCTATCTAACTCTTATCAATATCGATATCCACCGCCGCCATGTTTGCCGTGTATAGTAATAGTTTCATCCTCATAATTGCCCGTTACTTTTCGAACCCAGTCGCAAACATTATTAACAGCGGTTATTGCCCCATCATATGTATCTTTGGCAAATTTAATTGTTGCATCTCCAATCACTCGCTCTGTCTCAAGGAACACAGCTCCGCCAACCACCAAAGCATCTCCAATATTATCAACTTCAGTGTTTGCAATTATATTTACAAAAATATTGTTATCCGCATTTTGGCTTTTTATGTCATCGATCATGAAATCAGTCATCTCAGTACCATCAAATGTGATAATTCCTAAAGTGGCTTTATCCAAGACTTTCGAAAGCCCTTCTGTACTAGCACCTACTACCGTTTCACCGACATCAATAGGCTGATATCCATCCTTTTGAGTTATCTCCCAACGGCTGATTCCTCCTTTGATTGTCGATGTAGAAACATCTACAATGTTTTTGACAGCAGCAGCATTATCCACAAATTTTTTGGAATCTTCGGTCAGTTTGAAGACTTTTTCACCTTTTGAAACGACTGTCTTGTCCGTTACTTTTTGTACTGCCTTTTCTGTTCCAAATTCCAAAACCGCATAATCAACTGTTAAATCTATTGATTTGCCAATCACATCAACATAAGAGTTTATTTTATCGCCTCTGCTGGAATTTGGATCATTAAACGTTTTTATGCTTTCGAGCACAGATTTGCCTAAAGAAAGCTCTGATCCTAAATACTTCAGATTGTCGAAAGCTTTTCCGTAACGCTCGTAGAATTTCTCCGCATCCGTATACTTCAAACTCTTTTCCAGATATTTATATATTGCAATTTCAGTATCTAAAGTGGTTTTCCCGGCAGATATTGCTTTTATACCAGCATCAGCCCCACTGAGATCTTTATCAAAAAGTGCAGAAATTTCACTGAAATACTTCAGGAAGTCTGAACCAGTCTCTATCTCATCTGATTTTGTTGCTTTTCCCACCGCTTCAACCCACTTGCTGATGGTATCGGACTTTTCACTGATTTGTTTAGCGAGATTGGTCTGCTCAGTTTTCTGCTTCATTTCTCCTTCTGAATTGTAGTAATCACAGTTGGCACTGTCTGCAGACATACAGTAACTTGATTTCAAGGCACCGTACAGCATCGGCATACGGTCAATTATAGAATAACCAATTGCGATTGCCTTGTTTTTTTCAAATTCAAAATCGCTTTCCTTTTTCCGTTTCTCGATATCTTCAGTTTTCTTAATAAAAATCCTATTCATTTTCATTAAGAAACTAAGGTCCAAATTTCCTCCATTCGGATTGATACCATATGATAATAACCGTATCATCAATTTCAGATTTGAAGTTGTCGTATTAACTTTCTGAATATAGATTGAATCAATGCGGTCTCGGTTTTGTACGTTAGTGAAAATGCTCTTAATTATTCTTTTGGCGTTATTATGCTTATTCAGCAGAAAAGAGTCATACCTCTTCATGACAGATGTGCATTTTGAATAATTCAGTTCAGCAAAATAGTTCGAGTATCTTGAAAGCGCTCTTCTGTCATATTCTGCAGTATCCGTTATGCCACAGTTATACGTGCCATCCATATTTTTGATAATCCGTGCCAGGGCTTTATCTGAGAAATCCTTTTTCATATGCTATTTCTCCTGAATTCCTGAAGCGGATTTGGTGTCTGCACTCACGTATGCATTTCGGGCTTTTACCAAGAATAATTGCGTGCTATTAATCATTTTGACCATATCCATATGAACCTGATCAAATTCTTTTGCCAGTCTTTCGATCTCGTTAACAACCTTACCACCACCCTGAGTCGTCGGAACTTTCCGTCTCAGAGAATTGATCTGTTTCAGTCTGTTCAGCTGATTGATTGCATTATCCAAAGCCTGCACATTGACATCAATATTATTGTTCATTGCTAGTTCTCCTACATTTTCCTGTCGTTTTCTTTTGAAGCTGTTTCAAGAAGATCACGCATGGCTTTTACTGCATCATCAGCTGCCGGTTTAAATTTACCTTTAAGCCGTTTTGCATTATGAACATAGATCTTCAGTCTTGCTGCTGACATACCGCTGATCAAGCCGCTTTTACTGGCATTTTCAAGAATAGAGATATAAACACTCAGCTGTGAATCGAGAAGTTTACCTTCACTTTCAAGATAATTCTTCATCTCGATAAAGTAATCTTTATCAATAATCAGATCATTTGATGCCATAGCTAGTTCTCCCTCTGTGATTCCAGATACCTGATTTTTCTTTTTGCTTCTCGAATGGTATTCTCGCAGGTTGATCTTGTGTTACCAAGCCGGTTTAATCTGGTGGTAATACTTGTCTCAAAATTATTGAGTTCAGTGATCATAGCATTATATTGGTCTCCACCGATTATCCATTTCATGCTGTATTCATAGTTCTGTTCAAAGTTGATATTTGACCCCGTAGGAAACAGTCTGTCTAACGTATTCAGCCTTCTTGATTTGGAATTCTGTATTTCTATTCTTGCCGCAGCAGCGGACGCTCTCAGACCTTGTAAATCCATCATCTGCTGTTTGCAATTCTTCAGGGTTGTTTGGTTCTTAGAGATAATACTGCGATATTTTTTTATCAATCTATTAATTTCATTATTTGTCATAATGCCTTCTTCCTAGGATTGTTCAGACTGCAGCCTGATACTGCAGTCTGAACACAAGAGAATACTGCCTTATTTCAACTGATTCGCAATATTCTTGTCTGCAGCTTCCATAATCTTAGCGGATTCATTCAGATTGTGAGAGAGTTCATCCATCAGTTCTTTTGCATTCTTGAAGGACTTAAGGATCGTTTCGAATCTGGCTGCATACGCTGTTGCTGCTTCACCTGACCATTCAGAAGCCAAAGCACGCTTATACTTCTGCATGTTTCCAATGCTGTTTGCGAACTTTTCAGATTCATTAGCATAATCTTTTGCTCTGCTTCTCATCTGTGCCGGTGACATTTTAATGTTCGTTGACATGTTTTACCTCCTTTCTTTTTTTCATACAGTTCACGAATGAACTGAGGGATTAATCAATTTAACTTTGGTGATTTCATTTTCTCTGATAAAGTAAGCATCGTCTTTGCCTGCTTTCTTTTTAAATTTCTTCATATACTCATACGGAACATCAAATGACTTCATATTGTCCAAGTCACCGAAATAAAGTACATTCGGTGATTCTTTAACTGCACGCAAAGGCAATGCCGCACTATATGAAATTGATGCATTCGGATAGTCTGTAAAGATAAAGAACACACCCATATTTGAGTATCTTGTCGTTATTTCTGTAAAGATATCCTGTAAGTCATAATCATCTTCCATCCCCTTCACAGCATCATTGTTCTGAATGATCATTACGAGCAGATCATTTGAGCCTTCAATGGGACGATTATCCATCATTGCCTCATATCTCTGCTCGAGGATTTCCTTCCATTCACCGAGTGCATCCTGCATCTTTGACGGATCTAATGTATATAGACTGATGGATTGATCATTTCGCAGAAAGGCAAGATTTCTTGCGACATCATCAAATACAGACAGTTTCATTTTCGTTCCGTTTCTACTGAGTTGCTTCAGAAGCCATGCAGTCCATCTGTTTCTGTAATCCTGTTCTCCGCCGCAAAGTGCAGCAAGTATAGGTGTTCTCAAGCTGAAGATAACAGGCTCAATGGTTTCATAATCGAGACCAATTGCACATTCATTTGGCGCCAAGGTGAGAGGATAATCTCTGATGAATTCTTCTTCAGTAAGACGTTCAGGAATATGAGGAATCTGTTTTGCTTTTGATTTAGACTTGCTGTTGGTTTCAGCGATGAAAGCCTGAATGTTCTTTACACGATCAATCTCCTTTTCACCCTCAAAGGAAAGATATGTCTGAGCTTCATAAATTACCTTGTCGATTTCAAATATGCAGCGTCCCGGAATCTCAGCAGGCTGTTGGCGTACATGATCGAATACATTTATGTATTCACCGGAATCATTGCAGAAGAAACAGATCTTATTTGCAAAATTACTAATGTATCTATATGTAATTCCATTCGTAAAGGCATTTGTAACAATCACTGAGATTCCAACAGCCAAGGAATCACGGAGAATGCCAAGGAGCGCTTCATCACCATCCTGAAAATACATTTCCAGAAGCGCTGTCAGGTTTTCAATGATCAGATATATATGCGGAAGATCTGTATATCCTGCTTCTACATATGCTGAATATGAACTGACACCACTATCCAGAAGTTTCTGTTTTCTCAAAACGATTTCTTCCTGCAGCAATTTGATCAGATTCTTCAGCTTTTCATCTTCGGAAGTGCATACAACGCCACCCACATGATTTAATGATTCAAATGTTTTTAAAATCATTGACCCGAAATCAATAATATAGAACTGTGCCGCTTCCGGCATTGAGCAACCCGCAATGGTACGAATAATAAGCTGTACAAGATTCGTTTTTCCGTTCTGCGACGAACCAATAATCAATGTGTTCTTATTGTCAACATCTATCCACGAAGAACCTTGATACTGCTGATCAGGGTCATCGTAGATACCGATGTCAACACTTCCATTCGTAAACTCACATTTTTCCGGGTATTTATAGGTTTCGGATAAAGGAGGAAGACATACACTCGGCAATTTCTTCAAATCAAAGACTTCAAACTGCCTATGAATATAGTTGACGATTGCTTCTAGCTGAGTGGTTTTCCCTACTGATTTCTTAACCTTTTTGCTGTAAATCTGCCGTCTTTGCCCACTGGTATTCACTTCATACAGCTCAAACTGCTTGCCGCCGGAATCATAAATTCTCTCGGAAGCTCCGCTGTATGCCGACTGGAACAGATTAAATATTTCATTATTTCCGACTTGAATATACGCTCTTCCCGGCTCTTTAATCTCAGCCGCGATCGGAGTCTTCAGCATATCGTTGCTGTCTTCCGGGGTCTGTACCTTCAGGCACAGCCTGAAACGTGAGTTGCTTGAAATCTGATCGTCGACCTGGCCATTCGGTTTTTGTGTCGCCAGAATCAAATGAACGCCGAGACTTCTGCCGATTCTGGCCGCGGAAACCAACTCTTTCATAAAATCAGGCTGTTCTGCTCTTAATTCAGCAAACTCATCAACAATCAGAACAAGATGAGGAATCGGTGTTTCAATCTCCCCTGACTTGTACTTTCTGATATATTTATCAATATGATTCACACCTGCTTCCGCAAAGAGACGCTGCCTCTTTTGCAGTTCAGCTTTGATAAAACGCAAAGATCTGTCAATTTCTTTACCATCAATGTTTGTAATTGTTCCAAGCATATGCGGCAATTTGGCAAACTGGTTTGCCATTCCGCCGCCTTTAAAGTCAATAATGATGAAAGATAATTCATACGGATGATAAAGAGCTGCCGCAGAAAGAATAAACGTCTGCAAAAGCTCGGATTTTCCCGAACCGGTTGTTCCTGCAACCAGACCATGAGGGCCATGGGCTTTATCATGAATATCCAGATACACTAACCCGTTTTTATCAACTCCGATCGGAACCGCAATTGTTTTTGTAATATCTGATTGCTGCCAATTCTTCTCCAGATTGATGTCGCTCACATCAAATATGTTCATCATTTCAAACAATGAGATATTGCTTGTCAAAGCACTTTCAAGTGATATCTCCTCTGTATAAACAGGTGCAAGCTTCCGAACAATGTCATACATAGCCTGGTCAGAGATTCTTTCATACGTGAATCTGATATTATTCATTTCATTCGCAGTATCAACCAGTATTGCCGCGTTATCTTCCACCGCCTCGATAAGATAACCGCATCCCTGCGGAATCTGTCCGGATTCTTCTGAAAAGAATACAAAGGTAATGCCCAGTTCACTGCCATGTGAAATAAATTTTGAAAGCGGGTGATTCTGTATTCCGCAGTCATCATAGAAAAAGGCAATCAAATGTGTATTTTCTTCGTCTTTTTTTCTTTGGGAAAGAATGTTGTAAAGATAATCAAATATCTTTGTCTTGCTTTCTTCATCAGTGGCAATAAAACGTCTTTTTTCTGTCATTTCATTTGTTTCAGGAAGAAAACGAAGCCACTCGATTTTATCCCCATGGTTTACTTCTGAAATAAAGAAGAGTTTAAAATCTGACTGAAACTGTCTTGTAACAAGATCTAAAACGATGATTTTCATTAATTCAAATCGTCTGCTTTCAGTTCCAATAACACCCACAGCATCCGTCTGTTTGAAACTGCAGATCACAGGTGCATTCTTCAGTATCTTTTGTTCATTGCTGATTTTTTCCGGAAGAAGCTGCAGATCGTCAGTTGTCAGGCGTTCCTGCTTCTTATAATTAATTTTTCTTTCTGCCTCAATATCACCTGTTCCCAGTCTCACATTCAGGAAATCTTCATCTTTGCTTTCTCTGTCAAAAAGTTCTGATGAAAACATGGATACTCTATTCAATTCTGTCTGACCATCAGGGTAGATTTCTTCAAGCTTTTTCCGCTCTTCATCTCTGAATGCTGTAATCTCTGTTTGCTTATTATGAATATATTCGGTATATTCCTGCTCTCTTTTCTTAACTTCCTCTTTATAATCCTTATTGCGCTGAATGATCATAAGGATGCTTGTGAGAATTGATATTCCTGCAGTCATAATACTGAAGATCATCATTGTACTCCCACCCATAGAAGCCATTGCGCCTGACACCAGAAGCATACTGAAAGAAGGCAATAATTCTGTCAGAATATGCGTTTTCTGTTTCTGGGGCTTACTGGGCGGGTCCAGAATTTCTATTTCATCTTTAACCAGTTCTTTTTTTACTCTTGTGTTGCGCTTAAAGGCCGGGTACCCTTTTTGTTCTGATGCATCAGTATATTCCGATGTTTGAACATCCGGGCGTATTTCCATCCATAGCCGCTTCTGATAATCCAGATAAAATACACAGTCC
>AUXO014889203.1_pt1 | contig 11044 bp, 10 predicted proteins | sample 768731 | NCBI WGS metagenome assembly AUXO01 (sample SAMN02715735, study PRJNA202380) | gut metagenome | biome: sheep rumen | host: Ovis aries | place: New Zealand: Palmerston North
GTCGGTCTTCCTCCTACATTACAGTAGGTCTGGACATCTGTTCTGCGAGAAGGAGATTTCGATGGCTTAACATAGACCTTGCTGGTATTGGTTTTTTCGTAAGATCTTGTTGTATGCCAATTCCCATTTTGGCAGTAATAGGAATATCCTTTGTCTGTTACATTTGCTGCGAATACGGGAGCTGTTGTTACTGCCAGTGCGCTCATAATAGCGGTAGCTGTTAACATGAATTTATTGAACTTCATAAGTTTGCCTTCCTTTCTTCTGTGGATGGTAGTTTTGGGCTGCATGAATTTGGTTCTTTGATGTCTCCAACGGAATCACCTCTTTCTCTTGATCGTGGGCATGCTTTAAGCGCCTTTTCGTCGAATTGTGCTGGATTTTACATATCCTAAGATACCGTGGTGATATGCTTTCGCCCATCCGTTGGAGAGCTTCATAACATTAACGATATCCCCCTGATATATAGTCTTCAACTTTTTGCTTTTCACGCTGTTTGAAGCATAGAAGCCGGTGCTGGAGACGGATACGGTATATAGAGTTCCGATTCCGGGCATTCTTGCGGCAGCGGGATTTCCGGTCACCTGTGTTTCAAAGGAAGGCTGGATTTGCGCCCTTTGCTGCAAGGCAGGTTGGACAGTAGCAATGCGGTTGCCGCCTGAAAATGACAGCATAATTGTGGGAATTAACAAAAATTTAGTAAAAACTATTTTAATTATCGTACTCATCCTCCTTTCGGCTCACTATTGACTTGCTCTTGGAAACCAATATAGCACTTTTTTTAGCGTTCAAATCTTAAAAATTCTTAAATCTGCAGAGGGTAAGTTTGAATGATTTGGTCAATATGCACAATTAGGGGAAGGAGGATTTATTGAAACAGGGTTTACAAAAGCTGCTATATACGATACATTTATTAAAAGCACGGGCGACAGAGCCCGATTTTTTAGCAAATATAAATGAAACGATTAACTCTTTGCGCGAGGCGGTATCATGCATAAATTTTTTGATCCGGACAGTCCGATGATGCAGTTCTTCAGCCTGCTCTTTGACCTGGTATTCTTGAATGTTCTGACTCTGCTCTTTTGTCTGCCCCTGGTGACAGCAGGGGCTTCGATTACGGCAATGGACTATGTCCTTCTCCATATCATCCGAGGGGATGATACGCACCTTGTCGGTAAGTTTGTCGCTTCCTTTAAGAAGAACCTGAAGCGGGGGACTGGTATCTGGTTGATCCTGGCGGCTCTGGCGGTTTTGATTGGCTTTGACTTTGTCCTGCTGCTTTCCATCCATACGTCGGTTTCAGCGATTTTGCGCATAGTCCTGCTTGCCTTACTTGTCCTGTTGCTGGCGTTTTCGATGTTGTCGTTTGCTCATCTGTCAAGGTATGATATTCGAATAGGAGAGGTCATGAAAAATGCCCTGTTCAGCCTGTTGGGATATTTTCCTTATGCCTTACTGATGGCGGCAGCGGCGCTTCTTTTCTGGTTTATTATTGTTTCGTTTTATAAAAGGATGATGATTTTTGCCTTTCTTTGCGGCTTGACCCTTCCGGGATATCTTGCCATGCAGCTTTGCAACCGGATCTTTCAAAAACTGGAAGGGACTGCCGATAAAAACGAGACGGAGAGGAATTAAGGTATGGTGACGATCAAGGATATAGCGGACGCCTGTGGGGTCTCTGTGGCGACGGTGTCAAATATCATCAACGGCAAGGGGAAGTTCAGCGATGAGACCAAACAGAAGGTACTGTCTTATGCCAGGAAAATGCGTTATAAACCCAATGCCGTTGCCAGGAATCTGAAGATGAAGCGGACCCACAGTATCGGGGTTATCGTGGAGGATATGACTATTTTCAGTATTCCGGATATCGTCGATGGGATTACGGACTACTGTGACCAGATGGATTATCAGATCCTCTTGGTCAACTTGAGACTGTTTAAGCGCTTCAATGACAGCTACTACAATAAGGACTTTTATTACGAGGAAGTTCGGGACGCGATCCACAGCCTCATCTACAAGCAGGTGGACGGGATGATCTATGTGACCGCCCATGAACGAGTGTTGAACTGTATCCCGGAAGGGGTAGAGATTCCGACCGTCATGGCTTACGGCTACACCAACAGCAAGCAGATTCCATCCGTTGTTGTGGATGATGTCGATGGAGGTTATCGGGTTGCCCAGGGGCTAATCGAAAAAGGGCATAGGAAGATTGGCGTGATCACGGGAAAATCAGATTCTTTGCATGCCCAGGCAAGACTTTTAGGCGTTCAAAAAGCACTGTATGAACATGCGATCCCCTTTATCCCCGAGCGGATCAAAACCGGAAACTGGGAGCGGTCCTCCGGCTATGAACTGACAGACAGCCTGCTAAAGCAGGGCGTGACAGCGATCTTCTGCATGAATGATCTGATGGCGGGCGGCGTCTATGACCGCCTGATCGAAAAGGGAATTAAGATTGGTTCGCCCGGCGGCATCTCGGTTATCGGCTACGATGACCGACAGACCTCGGAATATTACCGACCCTCGCTTACGACGGTGCGGCTGCCTCTCCACGATGTGGGCTATGTCTCGAGTATGGTCATGCTGGACCTGCTGGGAGAGAAGACCGGACTTCGCGGCGAAACGGCGAAAGTTCAGCCCTCTGTCAGATGGTTTTCCGAAGGGGGAGAGGACAAGCCCCTTGTCTACAGCGTCCCCTGCGATCTGATCCCAAGAAATTCCGTGGCATCGTTGCTGACGTGAAGCAAATCTCTTTTTATTTATCTCTTCTTGTGCAATTCCAACAAAGTTAAACGTTTAATTTTGTATAGATCGAATTGCCTGATTTTGGCGAAAATGCTTGCAAGAAAATGGTGAAACTGTATAATTATGATAGATAAAACAAAACGGATAGGAGATGAATCGATAGAACAGGACGCTGCAGTCTTATTTTTTTACTTATTAAGTGAAACGATTAAATCAATGAAATGAAATTATCGTAGAGACAGAATAATGAACAGGATGGATAAAATTCCTGGAAAAGTCAAAAGATGCTTTATTATGACGTATTTTAAGGGATAAGAGAAAACTCCGGGATTATGACAAGAAAAGGCATTTTGATAAGCATAGGTTAAACGATACATCAACAATGATCTTATCAAGAGCCAAAGAATTGACTTTCGTTACTTCGGGCGCAGGACGCTCAGAAAATATAATTTATTTCAAGGAGGAGAACATGAAGAAAAGATTACTCTCCCTGCTGCTGACGGCAAGCCTGGCAGCGGGACTGCTCGCAGGATGCGGATCATCGGCGGGCAAGTCAAAAGATGCAGATTCCGTTGATGAGGCAGGCGGCAAGACCGCGATGTCGGTGGAAGGCGACGACGTTACCACTCTGAACGTCTGGACTTTCATTGAACTGCATCAGAAGTTCTATACCACAATGGCGGAAAAGTGGAATGAAGCGCATCCGGACAAGAAGGTCAAGCTGGTCCTGTCCAACATGCAGTATGACGATATGCACAATAAACTGTCCCTGGCTCTGGAATCGGGCAAGGGCGCTCCGGATATCGCCGATATCGAACTGGGAAAGTTCCCGTCTTTTACGGCAGAAAAAGATATCAAGCTGCTGGATCTGACGGACGCGATTGCTCCTTACAAGGATGATGTCGTCCAGTCCCGTTTGGATATCTACACCAAGGACGGCAAGCCCTATGGTCTGCCGACCCACGTCGGAACGACCGTTGCCTTCTACAATACCGACCTGCTGCAGGAGGGCGGCATCGACTATACCGCCATCAAGACCTGGGATGACTTTAAGAAGGCGGGGATTGCCTATCATGAAAAGACAGGCAAGGAATTCGCCTGTGCGGAGACGACCGCTTCCTGGATGGTCAATCTGATGCTGGCGCAGAAGGGTGGTGATTATCTGAAGGAAGACGGAAGCCTCGACGTCAATAATGCTAAGGTGGCAGAGGTTCTTCATATTATTAAAGACATGCAGGATGCGGGCGCACTGGCAACCGTCCCCGGTGGACAGCCGGACAACGAGGAGGCTTATCCTCACTACAATGACGGAGAATTCGCCGTACAGATTATGCCCTTCTGGCAGACCTCTCGCTTTACTTCCTATATGAAGGATCTGAAGGGCAAGATTGCGATTGCTCCGGTTCCGAAGTTTGGCGACAGCGACGCGACCTGGACCATTGGCGGTGGCGGAACAGGAACTGCCGTTGTAGCTAGCAGCCCCAACGCGGAGTTGGCAGCGGAAGTGATGGCGTTTGTGAAGCTGTCTCCGGATGCCAACAAGGAAGTCTGGAATGTTCTGGGCTTTGATCCGGTCAATACCTCTGTTTGGACGGACAAGGATCTGACGGAAAATCCGGATAACCAGTTTGTTCAGTTCTTTAACACCAAGCCTTTCGATACGCTTCTTACGATGCAGGATGGAATCGGTTCTCTGAAGTCTCTGCAGGATGAGAAAGCTCCGTCGATCAACAATGTCATGGTTACGGAAGTTCTGACCAATATCTTTGATAATGGAGCGGATATCCAGCAGACTTTGGACGATGCCCAGTCTGAGCTTGAAAATGAATTTGCTTCATGACGGCTCTCTCATCTGAATGAGAGCTGATTGGAACAGGTTGTAAGAAGGGGCGCGAGCCGCCATGCGGTTCGCGCTCTTCGTATTAATAAGGTGAGGAGATTCCGGATGAAAAAGTTGTTTTATTCTCAGAAAGCAGCACCTTATGTGTTTGTGCTTCCTTTTGTGCTGACGGTCCTCCTGTTTTGGATCGGTCCTGTGTTTAAGGGCATCCTCTTAAGTTTTCAGGATACTATGAAAAATCAATGGGTTGGCTTGTCCAACTACCAGAGGATCATGGGCGACCGGATCTTCTGGATCGCGGTGAAGAACAGCGTCAAATACACCTTTTTTACACTGCTGCTCTTGATTCCCTTTCCGATGCTCTTTGCGGTGCTGCTGAATTCCCATCTGATGAAGCGTCCCAACTTGTTTAAATCGATCTACTTCCTGCCGGCGCTGACTTCGGTCGTCGTCGCAGGTACGGTTTTTCGGCTGATGTTCGGGGAGTCGGATCAGGCGCTGATGAATCAGCTGATCGGACTCTTCGGGGCAGCTCCGATTAAGTGGCTTAAGCGCGGCGACACTGGATTTTTTGCCCTGCTCCTGCTTTGCTGCTGGAGGTGGACGGGCGTCAATATCATGTACTTTTTGGCTGGAATCCAGTCCATTCCGCAGGAACTTTATGAGGCGGCGGATATCGACGGCGCGTCCAAGTGGCAGCAGTTCCGTCAGATTACGATTCCTCTGGTAAAACCGACCACAATCTATGTCCTGACCATCAGCATCTATGCCGGCCTGTCAATGTTCCTGGAGTCCTTTATGCTGTGGAAGGGAAACAATTCTCCCAACTACATTGGGATGACGATTGTCGGCTATCTGTACCGGCAGGGGATTGAAAAGCGGGCAATGGGTTACGCCTGCGCGGTCGGCATTGTTCTTTTGATCCTGGTGATGGTTGTCAATCTGATTCAGCTGAAAGTAAATGGAACATTTGATTCGGAGGAGGCGTGATATGGCAGAGGAAACAGTCCCGATGAAACAAGAGAAAATGAAGAAAGGGTCCCATGATACCGGCAAGATCGCCGGGCTGCTGGTCCTCTTTACGGTCCTTGCCCTTTTGATCATCGCCCCCATCTATGCCCTGTTTGTCGCCAGCTGGAAGCCTGGGGAGGAACTGCTGCAATACGGACTTAATTTAAATCCTGAGTTCAGTCATTGGGGACTGAGCAACTACAAGCTCCTGTTCTTCGGTGATCACGATTACTGGATCTGGTTTCGCAACTCCTTGATCCTGACGGTTATTACGGTCCTGTTGACCCTTCTGGTCAGCGCCTTTGTGGCATATGGATTTTCCGCCTATGAATTTAAGGGCAGGAACTTCCTCTTTGTCATTGTTCTTGCCATCATGTCCGTTCCCTTTGAAGTCATCATGCTGCCCCTCTATCAGCAGATGTCCGACTGGGGACTCATGGACAATTATGCAGCGATCGTTTTGCCCTTCCTGGCGCACGCATCCACCATTTTCTTCTTCCGTCAGTACCTGTTGGGCATGCCCAAATCTCTGATAGAAGCGGGCAGAATCGACGGCTGTACGGAGTACGGCATTTTCTTTAAACTCATTATGCCGATCATGAAGCCGGCGTTTGCGGCGATGGCGATTTTAAATGGGATGAATTCCTGGAACAATTACATGTGGCCCCTGCTGGTCATCCGGTCTTCGGAGAAGTATACGCTGACCCTGGGCTTAAATACCCTGATCAATCCGTATGGAGATAACTACAGCCTGTTGATTGTAGGGGCTTTCTTCTCCATTATCCCCATCTTCATCCTGTTCGTCGCTTTCCAGAAGTATTTTATTGAAGGAATGACGGCAGGAGCGGTGAAGGGCTGATACAATGCGAGCATGAATCTGTTACGAACGACAATATTGATTACTGAGAGGTGACTTATGTCTGAAATGGGAAGAATCAAGATGGTTCTGGATAAGGATTATCAGTTATCGGAAGTCGACAAGAGACTCTTTGGATCCTTCATCGAGCATCTGGGGAGGGCGGTCTACGACGGCATCTATCAGCCGGGGCATCCTCTTTCGGATGAGGACGGTTTCCGCAAGGATGTCATGGACCTGGTCCGGGAACTGAATGTGCCGATCATCCGCTATCCGGGCGGCAACTTTGTATCCGGTTTCCGGTGGGAAGACTCTGTCGGTCCCCGGGATCGGCGTCCCAAGCGGCTGGATCTTGCCTGGAGAAGCACTGAATCCAATCAGATTGGAATCCAGGAGTTCAGCAAATGGACTAAGAAGGTGGATTCCTCTGTGATGATGGCGGTGAACCTGGGAACGCGCGGCGTCCAGGACGCCCTGAACCTGCTGGAATACTGCAACCATCCGGCGGGGACCCGCTATTCGGACCTGCGGATCGCCCACGGGGACCGGGACCCCTATGACATTAAGGTCTGGTGCCTGGGCAATGAGATGGACGGTCCCTGGCAGATCGGGCACAAGACGGCGGAGGAGTACGGCAGACTGGCGGAAGAGACTGCTAAGGCGATGAAGCTGATCGATCCCGGTATCGAGCTGGTGTCCTGCGGCAGTTCCAACGTCGATATGCCGACCTTCCCGGAGTGGGAAGCGACCACTCTGGAACATACCTATGACTATGTCGACTATGTCTCCATGCACAATTACTATGGCAACCGGGACAACGATACGGTCGACTATCTTGCCGGATCCGACGATATGGACCGTTTCATCCGCACCGTGATTGCGACCTGCGATTATGTAAAGGCTAAGAAGCGGGGCAAAAAAGATATCAATTTGAGCTTTGACGAGTGGAATGTCTGGTTCCATTCCAATGAAGAAGACGACGATATCATGCAGAACCATCCCTGGCAGCATCATCCCAGCCTGCTGGAGGATCAGTACAACTTTGAAGATGCCCTGATGGTAGGTCTGCTTCTGATTACGTTGATGAAGCACGCGGACCGGGTCAAGATGGCTTGCCTGGCTCAGCTGGTCAATGTCATTGCTCCGATCATGACGGAAGCCGGGGGCGGCAAGTCCTACCGGCAGACGATCTTCTATCCTTTCATGCACGCATCCACCTACGGCAGGGGCATTGTCCTGGTTCCGTCCATCCATCAGACCAGGCACGCGACGAAGAACCATGATGAGGTTACGGACTGCGAAAGTGTTGTCGTCTACAACCCGGAAAAAGAGGAGATCAGCATCTTTGCGGTCAACCGGACTTTGGATAAGGATGTGGAGCTTGAGGCTGATATCCGCAGCTTTGGCGATTACAAGGTCAGGGAACATATCGTCCTGGAACATGACGACTTAAAGGCAGTCAACACCGCTCTGGGTGAGCAGGTTGCGCCGAAGATCGTGCAGCAGTCCAAGGTGGAGGATGGCGTTCTGACCGGACTTCTTCACAGGGCTTCCTGGAACGTGATCCGGCTGGGCAAATAAAACGGGTTGAAATAGAGTTTGCTCTATGTTCATAAATCTTTCCTTCAAAAGGAGTTGCCAAGAAATGACGTTACGTTTCTTCGCGGCTCCTTCTTTTGATAAAGGATGTCGAAAGGGGCGGCAAAGAGAGCCTCTTTAAATCTTAATAATTCTTATAATTGTCTCCCTCGTATTTACACGCCGTTGCTTTGCACCGATAATAGAACCTAAAAAGGATTCGAGGGGTGGTTTTATGCAGGAGACGAGGAGACAGACGATCAGAAATCAGATTTTGCTCTATTTTCTACTGGGCTTTTCGGTGGCAGTGGTGCTGTTTGCGGTGTTGGAGTGGTTGTCGCAGCAAGTGGTGACCCTTGAGCTGATCCGCACAGACTATGTCTGCCGGAAAGAAGAACCCTACGTTGATGCGTATCAAAAGTATATCGATGACCATGATTACGGTCTTGAAAACAGCTTTGAGCTGAAAAAATGGGCTGATGATCATAAGATTCCGGGGATTCTGATTACGGATAAAAGACAGGTCCTTCTTGAGTACCGGACAGATGTCACTGCCTACTACACCTATCGGACCGACAGCGTTGAGGCGCATCTAACCTCATCTTTCACTATGCCTCTGACTTTAAAAGGCAGGACCGTGGATGTCTTTATCGATACCGGGGCTGTTTCCAGACTCTATCAATCTGTCCGCCTCGCCTGTCTGATGGTCAGCGTGCTGGTCTGGATTGTCATCTTGACTCTGGGCATTCGCAAGGTGATTAGGCGGATTCGGCTCTTGGATTCGGAAATTTCGGTTGCTGCAACTGCCCAGGACCTGGATCTGAACCATCCGATTACGGTGAAAGGGGCGGATGAGCTGTCCCATCTTGCCTTCCAGGTGGATCGCGCCAGAGCGGAACTGCTGGACTTGAACCGCAAGCGGGAGAAGCGGGAGAAAGAGAGGCAGGAATTCGTCAGCGGGGTCTCCCATGATTTAAGGACGCCGATTACGATTATTTTGAATTATCTGGAGCTGGCGCAGAGGGCGCAGACCATGAAAGAGGTCGGGACTTACCTGGACAAGATCAAGGAGACGACCCTTGAGCTGGGGGAGATGACCGACGATCTGTTCGACAGTTTCATTTTAAATGATAAAACCAAGGTGAGCCTTCTGGGACCGGAGCGGACCAGGTCCGCTTTTGGCGATCATTTTTCGGAACTCATTCTGATGCTTAAGGAGGAGGGCTTTGAGGTCAATACGGACCGACTGGATTTTCCAGAGGTGCCGGTGCGCTTTTCTCCTTCCTTTATGAGCCGGATCGTGTCCAATCTTCTTTCCAATATCGAAAAATACGCGGAGCCGGGGTCCTGCATCGAGATCTATTCCAACTGTACGGATGAGACCGTTTCCTTTACGGTCGAAAATAAGATTGCCTACCAGGAGATGTCCAATCATGGGACCGGGATTGGAACAAGAAATATTTCCAATATGATGCGGCTGATAAAGGGCAAGTCGAAAGTAAGAAAGGAGTCGGAAAAGCTGGAATACGCGATGACGCTGGTCTTCCCGATCGACAGGGGAGAGGGGGAAGAAGGTGAGAGCAATGAAACAGAAATTGTTGGTGGTTGAAGATGAAGCGGAGATCCGGGAATCCGTCCGCGAACTTTTGCAGCAGGAGGGCTATGACGTCCTCTGCGCGGAAAATGGGTCGGATGCCCTGATTCAATTCAGCAGTGAGATCGACCTGATTATTATGGACGTGATGATGCCGGGCATGTCCGGCTATGAGGTCTGCCGGGATATCCGCAAGAAATCCGACGTCCCCATCCTCTTTCTGACGGCAAAGTCGGAAGAGGAGGACCTGGTTCAGGGCTTTGGCGCCGGAGGGGACGACTATCTGACCAAGCCCTTTTCCCTCAGGGAACTGATCATGCGAATTGGGGCGATCTTAAGACGGACGCAGAAAATCCCGGAAGAAGCAAATCCGGTATACATCCGGAAGTGGGGTATTGAACTGGATCTGAGCAACCACAGGGCAAAGCAGGATGGAAAAGAGGTCCGCCTGACAGACACGGAATTCCAGATGTTGGCTTACTTTATGCAACAGGCGGGGAAGGTGCTGACGGTCAGGATGCTCTATGAGAAAGTCTGGCAGGAGAAATTCTACCGGGGCGCCGCCAATACCGTGATGGTCCACATCCGCAAGCTGCGCCAGAAACTGGAGGTGGACCCCCAGGACCCGACGCTCATTGTGACCGCGTGGGGGAAGGGGTATTACTTTAAGGGGGAGTAAACTGGTCTTTTAACCCGTGAAAGATTGAATGCCGGTGTAGTATGAACATTTTTCTAGGATGACTTGGGGCAATATTGTTATGATAGCTGCAAGTATTGATCTGGGACAAAGTGATGTCTTGCAGAGGATTGAAGAGAAGGTACTTGGGGCTGCAGGCATTTTTGAGTGATGAGAGCAGCGGTATCTTCGGCTTCGTCATAATTTTGCAATAAAGATCCTGTATAATGAGTACGTATTTCTTAGGATGATACAGGAGGTGGAAATGGTCTATTTTCAATATAAGATCACAAGTCCGATCGGACTGCACGCAAGACCGGCTGCCAACATCACCAAGGCTGCGGAAAAATACGTCAGCAAGATTACGATCGGCAGGGATGGAGACAAGCTAAATGGCAAATCCCTCATGGGTATGATCGCGCTCAAGGCATACGAAGGGGCTGTCCTGGACGTCTGGATCGAAGGTCCGGACGAGGAAGAGGCGCGGGTCGGGCTTCTGGAGGCTTTTGACCGGGAGCTGAGCCGGGAGAGCTATGAGAAATTAAAAAATTCCCCTTGACGAGGCAGAGATCCCGCGGTATGATAGCACTCGTTCGCGTCACGGACCATTGATCCGGGCCGAACAAAACATGGCAGGAAAGCGATTGAGAAATCTTAAAACTTTCTAAAAAAGTTGTTGACAAACGTCACAACGAGCCATATACTATTTCTTGCTGTCGACGAGAGAAGACAGCAAAATAAAAC
>AUXO011946008.1_pt1 | contig 11042 bp, 8 predicted proteins | sample 768731 | NCBI WGS metagenome assembly AUXO01 (sample SAMN02715735, study PRJNA202380) | gut metagenome | biome: sheep rumen | host: Ovis aries | place: New Zealand: Palmerston North
GAAGGACATCCGGACAAAGTGAGTGACCAGATATCGGATGCGATACTGGATAATATGTTGGCGCAGGATCCGCAGGCACACGTAGCTTGCGAGACGCTGTGTACGACCGGACAAGTGGTGATTGCCGGCGAAGTGAGTTGCAAAGGATGGGTGGATATTCAGCAGATCGTACGCAAGACTATCGCTGAGATCGGTTATACCAAAGCGGAGTACAAATTTGAAGCGGAGAGTTGCGGTATCCTGACCGCGCTGCATGCGCAGAGCCAGGACATCAACATGGGCGTGAGCCGCGCAGAAGCGGACGAACAAGGCGCCGGAGACCAGGGAATGATGTTCGGCTACGCGACCGACGAAACGGACAATTACATGCCTCTGACGCTTGACCTCGCGCATACCTTGGTTTATACCCTCGCGCGCATCCGCAAGGAAGGCAAACAGATGCTATACCTTCGCCCGGACAGCAAGAGTCAGGTGACCATCGAATACGACGAGCAGAACCGCCCTGTCCGCATCGACACCATCGTGCTCAGTACGCAGCACGACGAGGAATGTACAAAGGACAAGGGACAAGGTATAAAGGTGACTCCGGAGATGATCAAACAGGATGTGATTGATATCCTGTTGCCGCGGGTAGCGACGCGTGACAGCCGTTACGGTCACCTGCTCCACGAGTTTCTGGAGGACAAGAATGCCAAGTTATTGGTCAATCCGACCGGTAATTTCGTCATCGGCGGTCCTCACGGCGACACGGGACTGACAGGCCGTAAGATCATCGTAGATACGTACGGCGGTCGCGGTGCGCACGGAGGAGGTGCATTCAGCGGCAAGGATCCGTCCAAAGTGGACCGTTCTGCCGCCTATGCCGCACGATGGATTGCCAAACATCTGGTTGCCGCCGGTGTGGCGCACGAAGCACTGGTGCAAGTCAGTTACGCCATAGGCGTAGCCGAACCCGTCTCGCTATACGTCAACACCTACGGAACGGCACAGGTAGCCATGTCCGACGCCGAGATAGCTGCCAAAGTGAGCGAACTGTTTGACCTCCGTCCCGCAGCTATCATCCGCGACCTGAAACTGACACAGCCAATGTACGAAGAGACCGCAAAATACGGTCATGTAGGCCGCACCAACGAAGTGGTCACTAAGACTTTCTTCGACGCCGACGGCAATGAATTTACCAGAGAAGTAGAATTATTCACATGGGAGAAACTAGACAGACTAAACGAAGTAAAAGCCAAGTTTGGCTTGTAATAGCAATCGTAGTAGGAGCCCTGCTGATTGATCAGGCAATCAAACTTTATATTGCCACGCATTTTGCGATAGGCGAGAGCCATGAGGTATTCTCTTGGTTCTGGCTGTGTTATGTGGAGAACAACGGTATGGCATTCGGTATTGAGTGGTTCTCCAAACTGGCGCTGACGCTCTTCCGCCTGTTAGCTGTAGGTCTGTTAGGATGGTATATCCACACGCTGATCTACAAGCAGCAGGCTAAAACGGGCTATATCGCTACGATCGCCTTTATCATCGCCGGTGCGCTGGGTAACATCATCGACTGCGTCTTTTACGGCAAACTGTTCGGCTATGCCGGATGGTTCTACGGAAGGGTGGTAGATATGTTCTATTTCCCGCTCATACGCAACAGCGCGGGCGAAGTGCTCTTCTTCCGACCGGTTTTCAATTTCGCAGACAGCTGCATCACCTGCGCCGTAGCGGTCATCCTACTCTTTTATCTCAAGGAGATGAATAAGAAATGATCGAGTACAGAGTACAGAATACAGAATACAGACCTGCAATGTGTCTGAGGTCAAGGAAGCGGTTTGAAATCAAGCTGCTAACTGTCTGTCTTCTGTCGGTGTTAGCGGTCATTTTCTCAGGCTGCAGGCCGAGAGGGATATTGAGTTCGCGGGAGATGCGTTCTCTGCTGGTCGATCTGCATAAGACCGACGGCATGCTGCAAGTGAACGGATGGCAAATCTCAAACGATGAAGTAAGAGACATCTATTACGCACAGGTGCTGGAGAAACACGGAACAACACAAGCGCAGTTCGATTCATCCCTCGTATGGTACACCGCCCACCCGCAGTTCTTCAACAAGATTTACCCGAAAGTACTCAAAGAACTGGAAGCCGAAGAGACGGCATTCAACGAGTTATACGCCGAGGAACTGTCAGCCGTCGGCCGTCAGCCGGCAGAAGTAAACCGTCAGCCATCAGCATTCAGCCGCACCGATCTGGACAGTGTACTATGGGTGATGCAGAACGGCTATGGCCACTCGTGGGAACGATGGGACGAACCCATCCCTACCCCTCCTCTGAACAGAGGAAAATAAGTCATTCGTAAAAATGATGCACGGCTAATGCATGATCTTATAGATCAGTTCCTTCCATAAATCGGCATCTTTGGCAGAAGGGTTGTTGATGCCCTTGAGCCGCGCATCGGTATCGCGCAGATAGCCGATAATCAAGAAAGTCTTACCCGCGGGATACCTCTTCGCCGCCATCTCATAATCTTTCACGAAATACGGATTGATCCCCAGTTCTTTCGCCACTACCGCCGGTGCCTTCGAGGGCATGTAGTGGTACATCAGCAGGTTGGAAAAGAACGTGAAAAGCGGTGCCATTTCGCGAATCATCGGATGGTCTTTGCTGCCGCCGAAATACTGCGCAATACGGTTCGCTTTCGCTACATCGCCGCGGATGAGCGCCGCCTGAAGTTCCATAATATTATAGTCCTTCGAGATACCGATATTGCGCTCTACGAGCGCAGCATCAATCGTGTTCACCCCTTCCGGCCGTCCGGCAATTAGTTTGTCCAAAGCCCCTACGATCGCCGAGAGGTCAGTGCCTAAATGATCCGCCAGCAGCGGCGCCACGCGAGGGTCAATGGTAAGGCCTTCCCCCACCCCCTTCCTGAAGGACGGGGAGTTATTATAATCCTGGATATAGGCATTAATCCATTTCTCTACTTCGTAGTCGCGCAGTTTATCGGACTGCAGCCACACTACCTGCGGGTGCTCCGCTACTTTTTTCCAAAGGTTCTGCCGTTTGTCCGGCTTGCCGTTATAACAAATGACAAGCACTGTCTGCGGCATGACGGCATTAAGGTACGCCTCCAGCGCCTCCCATTTCTTCACCGCTTGCGCTTCGCGCACAATAACCACCTTTCGTCCGCCCATCATGGCATACCCGCGCGCAGCTGAGATCACCGGCGCTATGTCGGCTCCTTGCAAATCGCGTCCATAAACCACCTGCTGGTCAAACTCACGCGCCATCTCGTCCAGCGCGTGCGTAGCGATAAAATCATACACGCGGTCGATATAATACGGTTCTTCACCGCATAGGATATAAACCGGTGCGTACTGGTCGGCCTTGAGAGCGGCCATTATGTCGGGATATTTGGAGGTCATTTCGGAATACTGATTTCTGATAGCTGTTTTCTGATAGCTGAATTCTGATAGCTTATTCCCAGTGGCGGTCGGGGGCGAAGAACCGTGCAGCGCCATGCAGCCATGTGGTGACTATCATATGCCGCGCATAGGCAGGACTATAGCGCGCTATTCGTCGCGCATCGGCATTACGTCCCTTCATCGTGTACCATTTGCGCAGAATACGTCCGGCAGGTGTTTTCTCATCCTGCTTGGGTGCTCTCATCCGGCCGGAGAGGAGGTCTTCCATCAGTCGGTCGGCATGCGCGGCTGCGCGCGGCGTATAGCCTGCCGCCTCTTCCTCCGGCAAGCCCATATAATGAACCAAGATATACATGTATAGCTGCCATGGCTCCAGGAGATGCAGAGAACGCAGATTTCGCTTCAAAACCTCCGGATTGATCTTCTTTGCATAACGATGGAGCAGCAGTGCCAAGTCGCATAACTGGCGTAGGTTCGCGCCGGCAGAAATCATATGTTCCCAGGAATGGAAGAACACAAAAAGCGCATTATATGTAGGCTCGGGCACTTGTACCTCCAGTTCATTCAAAACGAGAGGCTCCGTATGAGCCATTCCTTCGCTCTCCATGCGGGCATACCGCCGTTCGTCCAGCGGATGCTGCAACGCTATCGAGACACGGTGCATCTCAATAGAGACACCGTCCGCAATCAAGTTATAATGCTTGTAATGCTCCAGCTCTTCGTCAAACTTAAGGGCAGATGGAAACGTCTCCCGCATCGTAGCGCAAGCAGCATGATATTGCTCTTTGCCTACAAAGAGATCTATGTCTCCCCATGCGCGATAATACGGCTCGGGATAAAGCGCCGCCAACCCTGCCCCTTTCATCAGAACCGCCCGAATGCCTGCTTTTTGTAGTGCACTCCATGCCTTCGCCAGCGTAAGATGCAGCGGCACTTGATTCTGCATCGTCGCCATACAGACGGACTTCATATGTGCTCGCACGGCAGGCGAGACAGTATTCTGAGTGAGGATATAAGGAAAAACAAGCGGCCCTGTCCCCTGATGCGTGTTGAGCACCAGGAACAATTCCTCCTGCTCCTCCGGCCACGTCACCGGTTCGCCCCATAAGGCCGCACGAACAAGCGACAGATATATTTGATATTCGCTACGCACTGTGAGTCTTGCGCGTCAATATAGAACGCATGGTAAGGAAGAAATATTTGACATCCGTCCGGAAAGGATGCGCGAGGTACTCCGTGAGATACTTGTCTTCACTGGCAAACAATTCCTCAAACGTATCGGGATGATCAATATAGAACGGCGGGATTAAGCCCGGCTTGCATTTTGTACGCTTCTCCTGCAGCCATTCGGGATACGAATCAAACATAGCACGGCTGAGCGGCCGAACCCCTACCAGCTTGACATCGCCCTTGAACCAATTGAACAGCATCGGCAGTTCGTCCAACCAGTACCGGCGCATGAACTTGCCCCAGGTAGTAATACGCCAGTCGTCATTGGATTTATCGGCAATATCCATACCTCCGCGTGCGTCAAAGACGTATTTCTGGATATATTCCGCGTATGGATGCATGGTGCGTACCTTGTAGAAATACTTGATTTCCTTATTCTTACATACGCGCGGCAGCTTGATAAGCGGCCCGTAAACCTTAATCTGCTCTTGCGGATAAGGCTGCGAATGACGATGTGCAAAGACATACTCTATATGCCCCATCGGCACTATCTCATCCACCTCAAACCCGCAGTAATAGAGCCGCCCGAGCACTTCGGTCTTGGACAACATTCGCTTGCGACCTTTCGTCAGGTCATAATACAACCTGCTGGTGAGCATCAGACGGGGAATGACGCGCTTATGAAGGAAATAGAGCGAGTAAATGACCCAGTTTATCACAGGCGGGTACTTGGCCAGTATCTTCGATTTAATATACTCCTGCGGACGATAGCAACATACGTAGCGTCCATCGTCCGGCAGCTTCTGGTTGACAATACAGAAGCGTCTGTTGATGCCCTTTGCATCATTAAGAAGGGTAAGATCGACAAGGGTCTGATACTGGTAGTCGGGGATCTGGAGAAAAGCAAAACGGTTACGATCGCAAACCACTTTGGTTCGGGTAGAATCCAGCCGCGCTTTCTTGCGCAGCATATAGTAATCCGCTTCGGTGGTCACAGAGAGTACCGACTGATGGATCGAGTGGATGGATTCAAGACGTCTTTTATTGTCCGGCTGCGTCACCACAGCGTTCTCCCGCTGCTCGATCTCCATAGCCGGAACGGTCATGTTGGTCGCGTACTTCCAATAATGCTCGAGAAGCACCACTACTGTCTCCATCGCACCTACGATGAGGATTGTCCACATCGCCACACGAGGCGAGAGGTTATAAGGCAGTTGCGGCAGCAGCCACCAGCAGAGACCATTCAGAATCAGTGCATCGGCGATAAGAGAGAGCATCGACTGCCAAAACCACGCCTCTTTATACGAGCGATAGAGTTGCACCACAAAACCGACGAGCACCCATGCTGCCGCCAATACACCGAAAAGTGCCCAATAATGAACGATCTCGCTCTTATTGGTCACCCATCGCCATAACATGCACAGCAAGGCAGCAAGAACCCATACCAAAAGATCCACTACTACTCGTTTATGCCATCCCTCGCGAATCATATTTATCAAGTCAAATCATAGCCGTAGTGACGCAGACGACCGGTGTTCGACCGCCAGTCGCGGTCCACTTTGACAAACAACTGCAAGAATACTTGTTTCTGAAAGAAATCTTCGATATCTTTACGGGCCAGCATCCCTACCCGCTTGAGAGCCGAACCGGCTTTGCCGATGATAATCCCTTTCTGGCTCTCACGCTCGCAATAGATGATGGCGGAGATGCGGATGAGATCTTCCTCTTCTTGGAAGGACTCCACCTCCACCTCTACGGAATACGGTATCTCTTTATCATAGTTCTGTAAGATCTTCTCGCGAATGATCTCGTTCACAAAGAACCGTTCGGACTTGTCGGTTAACTGGTCTTTCGGGAAGAAAGGCGGTCCGACGGGCAGTGCCTCTTTAATTGCGTCGAAGAGTTGTGCTACGCCAAAACGCTCCTGTGCGGAAATCGGGAATATCTCCGCCTTCGGCAGTTGGGTATGCCAGAAAGCAACGAGCGACTCAAGGGTCTCTTGGGTCGTCAGGTCTATCTTGTTGATAATCAGGAATACTTTCGTTCCCGCCGCAGCCATACGCTTCACTTTCTCTATGAACTCGGGATTGCGGTCGATGGTGTCCTGCGGTTCGGTGACGTAGAGCAGGACATCGGCATCCACGAGCGCCGAGCGGCTGAACTCCAGCATCTTCTCCTGCAGCCGGTAATTAGGCGCAAGGACTCCCGGTGTGTCCGAATAGACCATCTGGAAGTCCTCACCGTTGACGATACCAAGAATGCGATGACGAGTCGTTTGCGCTTTCGATGTGATGATAGAAAGCCGCTCGCCTACCAGCGCATTCATTAAGGTCGATTTGCCAACATTGGGATTACCAACAATGTTCACAAACCCACTTCGGTGGGCCTGTGAACATTGCTGATTGCTGATTGCTGATTGCTGATTATCCATCATTACATTACTGCGTCCATCAACTCTTGGGTGGAGTTGAACAGTTTAGCCGGAGAGAGTTTGGTTACCTTGCAGCCCATCTTCTTCTCGATAGCCTTGAGGTCTATCTTCTTCGGGTCACCCATTAAAACAATCGTCACAGCTTTGCCTTTGATGTTATCCTCATAGAATTTCTCGATATCATTGAAGGTCAGCGCATCGATAGCGGCTGCATTAACCTTAGCCGGGTCATCGTTGTAACCCAGACGCTGCCAGTGCTCGTAGGTCTGCGATTTAGCACGCATGGACGGTTTTGCAGTCTGTGCGGCCTGCTTGAGAGCAGCCTTGAGAGCTACCAACTGGGTCGAATCCTTCGGCATATCACTCAAGATGTCCATATAAACGGAGATAGCATCATTGACTTTGTCGCTCTGTGTTCCCACATATCCGATGAAGTAGCAGTCCTTTCCCGGGAGTTCCGGCGTAGCATCTACACCGTAAGCCGAGTATGCCATAGAGCGTTTCACACGGATCTCATTCATGATAATACCCGTGAAGCCGCCGGACATGTACTGGTTGAATGCATCAGACTGAACATCCGAAGCAATGTCGTACGGACGACCGTTGATGTAGAAATAGAGGTCAGCCTGCTGTACGTTGCTATTCGGGAGGAAGAGCACGGTCGGCTTGTCATATTTCTGGCGGTCCTGCACGAACGGCGAGTTGGACGGTTTCATTCCTTCGGTCAAAGGCAGATTAGCCACCAGTTGGTTCTGAGGCAAGGTACCGCAATAGAATACATCCAGCGCGTACTCACGAGCTTGAGCGATGAGCGATTGCACTTTCGGCAGACCGAGTCCCCAGATATCCGCAAACGGCACTTCGTCGAGGAAAGACGATTTCTTACCGTACATAGCGTACTGCATCAGCGCGGCTTTCTGGACAGCGGTCTGTTTCTGACGGATCAGTCGGGATACGAACACGCTACCCTTTACTGCATCCAGCTGTTTCTGCTCCAGATACGGCATGAGGAGCTGACGGTTAACCAGATTCATAATCTTACCGAGGTTCTCGTCCTCACCGGAGATAGAGATATAGAAATAGGAGTCGTTGCATCCATAGGAAACCGAACCTCCCAGTTCCGCTATCTGTTGGTCAAAGTCTTTACCTTCAGTAGCAGGACTACCCATGATACCTGCGTTCTCCATCAGCGCAGCCGCGAACGGCAGCAGCGGCATCTCATGCTCGCCTACACCGTAACGGAGCGTGAGGGTGAAGATATCGTTCTTGCTATTCGGCGTGTAATGGAGGGTTACATTCTCGCCCAGAGAACTAACCTTAACGTCGTTGAAGTCATTGAAGGTCTGCTTGAGTTCGCCCTTCGGCAGTTTCTGGAACTCCTCGGCATAAGCCGTCTTCGCGTTCTTTACCGGATCAAGCGGCTTGATATTCGGTTTCGGCAGCGTTTTGGCTTTCGGAGTCTTGGTATCCTCGTCGAAAGAGATCGTCATATGATCTGCGTCAAAATACTTCTTGGCTACGCGAATGATCTCCTCTTTGGTGAGGGCTTGAATCTTTTCATTGGTAGTAAAGAAATCATCCACAGGCTTGCCGTAAGTGAACGCATCCACGAGGACGTTCATCTTCGATGCCGGAGACTCGTTGAAGGCCTTGTACGATTGAGCGTACATGCGCTTAACGTTCGCGATCAGTTCATCAGAGATCTCGCCACGTTTGATCTTGTCAATCTCTTTCATGACGATTGCCTCTGTCTGTTTGTCCGACTCGTACATCTGCTGGTTGGCGTCATAGTACGGCACTGCCATCACAATCACACGGCCGTCATTACGACGAGCATCGCTGAAAACGACTGCCTGGCTCACGTCACCCTTGGTGTTCACCTGGTCCAAAAGACCGGTCTGACCGTTGTAGAGCAGTTCGCATACAAACTCCAATACATCCTGGTCGGGATCACCCTCTTTTACACCCTGGTAAACCCATGCTACTTGCGGGGTGTAACCGAGGTTATAGTGTTTCTTGCCTGTCAGTTTAACAGACGGATAACTCGGACGAGCGGGCAATTCCTTCGGCTGCAGACGCGAGAAAGTCTTCTCGATCATCGGCTTGGTAGCCTCCGTATCGAAATCGCCGACAATAATCAACGCCATGTTGTTCGGCACATACCATGTGTTATAGAACTCAATGAGCCGGCTCAGACGCGGGTTCTTGAGGTGCTCGGGCAGACCGATGACGTCACGCTCGTACGGCGAACCTTTGTAGATATCCGCCATGAGTTGTTTCTGCGCCTGTGAAGAGGGCTCGTTGGCATACATATTGTACTCCTCGAACACATTCTCCAGCTCTGCCTGGAACGTACGGAAAACCGGATTGATGAGACGATCGGAGAAGATCGTCAGCCAGCGGTACATCTCTGCAGCAGGGAACGAGTTATGGTACGCCGTCAAGTCAAAAGAGGTGTAAGCGTTCACGCCTTCCGCACCGATGAGGTCAAGCATATTGAAGAAATCCTCTGTAGAAGAGATCTTCGCCTCACGCATGGAGCACTCGTTGATTTGCGTAGCCAGTTGCTCACGTACTTTCGGATCCGTAGCGTCGCTATACTGGTCATACAGCGCAATGATCGAATCATAAATCGGTTTCTCAGCATCCCAGTCCAATGCACCGATACGCTGGGTTCCTTTGAAGAGCATATGCTCCAAATAGTGAGCCAGACCGGTGTATTCACCCGGTTCGTCCACAGCACCTGCGCGAACTACTACGTAGCCCGTCACATCCGGTGCGTCATGATCCTCCCAGAGAAGGACAGTGAGACCGTTCTCTAACTTGTACTCTGTCAGGCCCTCACGGGATTGAGCAGAGAGAAATGCGATACTGCCAACAAGCAGCAGAGCGCTAAGTAAAATCTTTTTCATACTTTTAATTATTTAGTTTTTCCCTAGTTTATCTAGTTTACCAGTCGAACTAGCTTATCTAGTTTTCTTTTACCATTCCAGTAACACTTTACCGCATTGGCCGGATACCATAACATCGAAGCCTTTCTGGAAGTCATCGAATTTGAAGCGGTGGGTGATCACCGGGCTCAAATCCAGTCCTCCGAGCAGCATCTGCTCCATCTGATACCATGTCTCCCACATGCGGCGACCCGTGATACCTTTAATCGTCAGGGCGTTAAAGATCACATCCGACCAGTTAACCTGCGTGTTGGACGGCAGGATGCCGAGTTGGGCGATGTTGGCGCCTTTGTACATATGCTCAATCATATCGTTGAACGCCGCCGGTGCACCGGACATCTCCAGTCCCACATCGAATCCCTTTATTCCCAGTTGCTCCATCGCCCCTTGGATCGTCTCGCCTTTTGAACCGTCCACGGTAAGCGTAGCACCCATTTTCTTAGCTATCTCCAACCGCAAAGGATTGATGTCTGTCACCACGATATGCTTGGCTCCCGCGTAGCGGCAAATACCTGCTGCCATCGTTCCTATCAATCCTGCACCTGTAATCAGTACATCTTCTCCCAACAGCGGGAAAGCGAGTGCCGTATGGGTGGCATTGCCGAACGGATCCATGATAGCTGCAAAATCATCGGGTATCTCGTCGCGCAGTTTGACTACGTTCGACTCCGGAATCGTCACATACTCCGCGAAACAACCGTCTTTGCCCATAATACCGACGGATATCGTGTTTTCGCACACATGCCCCATGCCTCGACGGCAGTTGCGACAGTGTCCGCAGGTAATATGCCCTTCCGCCGTGACGCGCTCGCCTACCTTGAAGTTCTTCACACCTACTCCAACCCAAGCCACTTCTCCGACGAACTCATGTCCCATCGTGTAAGGCGGTTTGCAGTGGCTCTGCGACCATGCGTCCCACTTGTACATATGCAGGTCGGTGCCGCAGATAGCTGCTTTCTTCACCTTGATCAATACATCATTTACGCCAACCTCCGGCATAGGAACATCTTCCATCCAGATTCCCGGTTCGGCGTATTTCTTAACTAATGCTTTCATTTTTTCTAGGATACTAGTTTCCTAGGGT
>AUXO016127996.1_pt1 | contig 11042 bp, 6 predicted proteins | sample 768731 | NCBI WGS metagenome assembly AUXO01 (sample SAMN02715735, study PRJNA202380) | gut metagenome | biome: sheep rumen | host: Ovis aries | place: New Zealand: Palmerston North
AAACTTTTTGGAGTATAATCCGAAAAATTATATTATTTTTTGGAATATAATCCAAAAATTTGCACTATATTATGGAATTGTAGTGTATGTTAATCCTCTTGTTCCGTTGTGTTTTGTGTTAATCGAAACGTGTTTTATATACCCCTCCATATAGATGTCAAAAAAGAGCCCGAATCTATCACCTTAAAAGCAACTTTTTACAATGTAAAAGAAGTTAAAAGTAATTTTGTGTTTTTTAATCATGTACTAATGGTTTGCATTGAGTTTTGTTGACCACAAGATCGCGCATGAGTCTCATATCTGTGAAATTTCGGCTAATGTTTTGTATTATCTCTATATAATTGTCAGTACCATCTTCTTTTTTATAGTAGTAAGGCTTGATAGAGATACAATTTTTATGTTCGAATATTGTATTCAGTAATGTTCTATCTGAATTACCACACGAATGTCCCATGATTAGCACTTGGAAAGGAGCCATTTCCATGAATCCCAACACATTCCTATAATTGACACTTTCCAAATACCGAATAGATTTTACATTCTTTAGGCACTCGCCGTTATTTCGTTTCTGAAGTCTCTTAAAATCTTCATCCAGTTCATCTCCATAACCAAAAATGACCCCTTGGGGTTCATCCAATCTGCCATGAATATGGATTAAAGAGGCAACATTTGTATTCAAATATAGGTTATCAGTATGAGTGTAGTTGAAATTTACCAGACAAATGTTATCAGGAATTCGAAAAATACTTGGGCAATCAACAAAACCATAATAAGTCAAGTTAATCTTCTCTTTGTAGTTATTAACCTCATCTAATGTTTTATCAACATTTAAACCAAAGTTTTCCGCTTTCTGCCTTAAAACTCGTTCACTTTGCTGTAGCCACCAATTATAAGATTCCGTTGCGATATGCTGCTTTTCTATTGAAATATCAAAGGTTGATATTGGTGCATAGATTTCATTATTTATCTGTTCAATATAATTAGTACCTGTTTTTTCAACCTCACATAAGTATTGTACTAACAATTGTTGTATATAAAGTAACTGCTCATTTAAATCTTCCACCCTTTCTTTCTCAAATGACACAGGAAGTACCGGTAGTGCATATTCTTTCAATAACTTATAATATTCATTTTCAATATCCACCCAGCCTTTTGTCTCTATACTTTGAATAATTCTTGAGAAGAAAGGAGAAAAATTAGTCTCATAGTTTTTCTTGTCATCAATAATGGAAGCTATTATATCTTTTCCAATATACTCCCGCCCCAAAGCAGAATTAAAATAATTGTGAGAAAACGCTATCGTACTCCATAATTCGTGACCATCTTCACCAAACTTCACTTTAAAACTGCACAAATTATCTTTTGATTCTGTACTATAAGTGTTAGCGAACATATGCATTCTATAATCCCAATACCAATTGATAAAGTCCGCATAGCTTGTTTTCAAACCATGCGCTAAATCAAAGCCATTTCCTATGAGAACTAATCTATTCATGCTTTATTATGTGGACAGGGCATAATTATTTATTCCGCTCTTTCTCTTCTGCTGACATCATAATTTTCCGAATCAAATCAGGTAATTCGCTATGTTCATCATACCATATCACATTGATACCAAATTCTCGCAACATTTGCTCCTGTACCTTCCAATGCTCCTGATTTACTTTTACTCGTTTGTCTCCCTCTAATGCTTTACGTTGCAAAAATGCAAAATGTGGACATTGGTTTATATCTGCTTTAGAAGGTCCCTCATCTGAGAATGAAAAATCCAGCAATCTTCGTAGATTTGGGTCAGTGAGTGACATTCCAATAAAGAAGCACGTCATTGTGTTCATCGAATACAATTGCACGACATTTGCCCAGTTATGGTTATTCCTATATAAAGTATGATAATCTTTCTCGCTTAATATTGGAGTTGACATAATTCCGAATCGTTGTGTAATCATTCCATGCACATGATAGATTTGCAGATATTTAGATGTATTTCTATTCTTTCCATATACGGAATAATAGTCTTTATATCCATGATCATCCAAGCCCATTTCTATCAAATCATCATAATTATAGGTGATGATATTTGCAATTCTTTTTTCTTTATCAGAAGCTATTGCCTCACAAATTGCATTAACCAATTCAGAAGATGACTTTTTTGATTTATATAGAACTTCTTTGATTCTTCTCCGAAAAGGATCCTCGTCACCAAATCCATTATACGCATACCTTCCGGCAATGATATTGGAATTGTCACATGTTTTAAGAATAGCATCAATATTTCTATCTGATAAATATGAATATGGCTTTTCTTCCTTATTTTCAAACACACCTTTCAATAAATCATTCCAATTGGGCAATCCTGCATCAATTGAAACTCCTGCCCCTAAAAATAAAGAAACTCGTCCTTTTTCAAAAGCAACTTTGGCACGTTTTAGTAAATTTTCTCTACTATCAAATAGCTGATGCAAATACTCCGTTTGTGTTCTTTTGATTTTCTTTTTCTCACGTTCTTTGAGTATTTTCTCTTGATTCTGGATGATAGTATCTGCATATGCTAAAAAGTCTCTATCATTATAGAAGATAATATTCGGCTCTATTCTTATTCCACCATCCTTCTTTTTGCGACCGTTAATAGTATCTTTACTAATAATAACGATAGTCAACGGTTTTGATTGTTTGTCTAATTTCCATCTCTTTGCGGTCTCAATAGATTGATATATCGTATCCGGCATTAACCTATATTTGAATTCTATAACTGTATTGGATGCCCAATTCAATAAGGAACATCCATCTGGTAACGATAAATCAAAAATAAATTTTCCAGCTTTATTAAATATCTCAGAATGATGAGCAAGACACTCGTTGTTCATCAAACAAAATGCGATTCTATCTGCGACATCTATTTCTAATAGTCGGGCATCATTCCTAATAGCGGCTTCGCTCACTTCATCTGGGCGTGCTTTTACTATTACGTCTCCGCTTTGTGCAGTGTCCCCAACTTTAATAACTTTATATTCTATTGCTATATTTCGCATTGTAAAATTGCCAAGAGCATTGTGATTTCTTTATTCTATTTATTTAATTTACCGATAGTGCTGGGTGCAACCTACTTTTGTTTCACATTCAAATAATTTATAAATGCGCAACAGGAAATAATCATAAACATTGCTTCTTCTGCTTTGGGCGTGTATGTTCCTGTTTCGTCCATTAATGCGTGACGTATACCCGTTTCTTTATGATTTGTATAGATATATAATTTATCAAATGCTTGTTTAAGCATAGGATGAAGAACTATACCGTTTTTCTCTAATTTACTCAATGCAGGTCCCAATGTTGACTCTCCTGTTTTTTCGCGACACCAAGCCTCTACCGCAGATATTGATTCCTTGATGGAGTTTCGATAGTCTCCTTCTGGTCTTTTTGAATAATGCTCTAAAGCCTTATTTAAATGCTCTCGGATATTTGACGGAGAATCAGCTAATGCTTTTTCTATAGACTCAATTTCTTCTTTAGAACTAATTTCTACAATCTTATTATCAACTATACGATATGCATAATGCAAACGCTCAAAATCAGCATTAAGGCGCTCCGTGAAATCTCTTTTAACAGACCAATAATAGTGCTTTTCAATATTATGACTATATTGTTCTAAATAATTAATAACCTTTTCTAAAAGATCTAATTTTTCATACCATTGTTTTGTCGAGTCCTCAATAAACCAAGTCGAAACTATACGATAATTACGACCTTCTGAAAATTTACTTTCCCTTTCATTCAAGACTTGAGTCCATAAAAATCTCTCCAGATCAATATAATCAAATTCTCCATATGGAGCACCTGCTTTAGTAAATAAACTCGCCAAAACATCAAATGCAGAACATATTGCATTCTGAATTTCCTTTGTTATTTGTTCTCTTATAATTACATCTGAGGGCTTTGTATAACCATATCGTTCAGAAAACCATTTCATAATATTTCGCCTAATAAGTTAATTATTCAATATTGCTTCTAAAGTCGTATCCTTGAACGTTTGCCAAATATCAAGGCGTACTTTCTTGTAATTTGGGAATAACTGCTTAACAAATTCAATTTCAAACACAAGTCTGAAATCGTTCGGATCATTATCCGGCTGTCCTTCTTTGCGAGTGCCAACACGTGCAATCTTGATGAAGTACAAATCGCGCACTCCTTGTCCCTTAATATACGGCATAAAGTAGTACAACTTATTAAGAGCAACTGTTGAAGGGAACTTCTTGCCGGTGTAGTATATCTTTGCGGTCTGATCCAGATACTGCTCCATATTGTCTGCCTTAACCAAAGATATAAGCAGATTCTTTGAAACATCTAAATCTTCTTCATCTGGTTGTCTCTCTTCTGTTGTATTGTTGACAATCTCATCCGGGTATTGTTCTAACACCGAGAATAAATCCAATGCCTCAATCAGTTCTTTCGGCTTTTTCTCTTTCTTCGCAGGTTCAAGTGCTTCACGAGTAAGCCGCCTTTCGATGAGCTTTTTCCATATTGAGCGTGCTGTTTTTACTTCATCTTCTGAGAAGCCCATACCTTGACGCAATAAGATTTCGTCGGTAATATCCAGAATCTCATCGGGCGTTTTCTTATCTCGTAACAATTGGTCTATTCTGTCAAATAACGCAGCATTCTCCTCGCGATAAGGTAAATAAATGCCTTCCACTTCACTCGGCATCATCTCCAAACAACCGCCACCAAAATTTCGACCAAGAATCTCAGCAAAAGCAAATGAAAGAGAATTATAATAACTAGCTACCAATGCTTTTTTATTCACACCTTCATGGATGAAGACGCGGTGCATAGTATCAGTTGTATATGCTTTTGCTTCATTCAGTACAAACTTCGGATACATATAATTCCTACGTAGGAACAAAGCATCCGACAGTTTGATAGATGGTATTACATACCAGTCATCACGGATGCCGGTTTTATATCCCTTGTTTATACCTTCTGCTTCTCCGTTTTCGAGATATGTTCTTACACCATCGTTACCTTTCGTTTTAGCATCGGGAGAGAATACAAGCAGATGTGCTTTTGCTTCGGCAGTAACATTGTTTTGCCAATCCTTCGGAGTGAAGCATAAACTATTCACTTGTACGCTTCTTCCCACCATGGGACGTGCATACTCTTGTAGTTGATACATCTTCACTACAGAATCAGGTACGGTAAAATAGTTATTGGCTCCTGTTGTAATTCCGACCTCAACATCTGCAAACGAAGAGATGGTCGGCATATCTGAATTCCTGACTTTCTCTAATAATGCCAACTCTTTAGCGTCCAAGAAATAGTAAGTCCATTTGTCTGTGTGAAAATCTATCTTCTTTGTTGGGAACTTTAATTGATGCGGGTCTAATTGCGATAGTGCATCTGCATCTTTTACCTCAATATGCTCTATCAGGTGCTCGTCCGAGCCATTCTTTTCGCACAACAACAAAACCACTTCCTGTTGAATCTCTTCAAACACTAAATTGGCGAAAGAAATGATGTTGATTTTGTTGAAGGTTGTGGATAGATAGTGTCTCAATTGTTTAGCATAACTCACTTGCAAAAGTTCAGAAGGAAGCACAAAGCCTATTTTACCATGCTCTTTCAACAATAGACTACTGCCTATAACAAATGTCACCCACGAGTTTGTTAAGCGGGAGCGTTTCAGTCCTACATTTTTGAATATCTCTGCTGCTAATTCTTGCTGTTGGTTATCGTAATACTGGTATCTGATAAATGGCGGGTTTCCAACCACCAAATCAAATTTCTTATTGCAATTCAGGCAATATTGATGGAAATCTGAGGTGATTACTTCCGAATCATGCAATCCAATCGTGCGAGCTTTCTGTGCTTCCGGCTCTTCGAACTCCACAGCTGTTACCGAGTGGAAAAGCATCTGCTCATCGCGCATACATTCAAGGAAAACGCCATCTCCGCAACTGGGTTCAAGGATATCAGCATCATGTCCTCCATTGATACCCCAATGAAGGATGAAAGAAGCTATTTTAGGAGGAGTGTAATATGCTCCTCTCAGCTTTTCAGATGATGCTTCGTTAATCAGTTGCATATAAATCTTTAATTACAGGGATAAGTGATGCAGTTTGTTCGTCCATGCCATAAAGGGCATTGATGGCTTGCTGCTGTTCTGTCTTTAGCGCGTCAAACTGTCTTTGCAGCGGCGTCAACTTGCGTGCGTTTCCTGCATTTTGTGCTATCTTGTCACCTAATGCAATCAAGCGCTTTTGTCTGTCGACTATACTATCATGTGCTTGTTTTTCTACTACGTTGCTAAAATCAATGGTGCGAATAGGCATTTGTTTAAGAACCTTTGTGCCACGTGCAATAAATCCTCCGCGGAATATTTCTCCGTATAGAGAAGCCAACCATTCGCCTTGCACCGAACCAAGTATGGCTTGAATATAATAAATGGAGTATGGGTTACCATCCGGTACACTAACCAAGCAATATCCAGCGGTGCCACCGGAAGAAACCAGTGTGCCTTTGGTGTCAACGGCATATTTCTCGCTTTGAGACAATACACCCACAATCATTTTTTCGTTGATCTCACAAGCTTCGAGGCTCTGATGCCTGCCATAACGATGCCATTCATTGTTAGTGCTTGGTGCGGGTTGTATATCACGAGAAGGACTATTTAGTTTGCTCTTAATTACTTGCAAATAATGATATAGATTTGGATATTGCCTTTGAATGGTTGTTAACGGAATAATATCCAAGTGTTGATTGCGCTTTTTATAGGGGAAGATTACTCGTGCATTGGGTTTGAATATCCGATACGTATTCAATGCATCAATACCGCGTGCCGTTTTGAAATATGGTTTTGTAACAGCCTTTTCAACTTTGTATTCTTGACCCTGATATGTAAAGTAATAGCATTTCGTGTCTTCGCGCGTCGGCTGGAAGATATATTCATTGTTGGCGCTTGTCTGAATACCATTGAAAATATGATCGTCACCTACTATTTCTGCAAGGCTTCGACTTTGTCCCTGAATAGACGCTAATACTTGCGTCAATGTATCGGAACATAGCACCCATGTATCGCCATTAAATGCAGCAGTATTTCTTGTCCCCGTACTTGCTCCATTTGCATTATCACGCACTTTCCATTTGGTAAAATTCGTGATTTCTGTATAGGCAAATTGGTTTTGAGCTTTCTTCTGGAGGATAAGAATACATGTGTAGTTGGATTTATCGGCAAAAACTTGATAAGCACCAAACGATGTGATGGATTTCAAACTTTGCGTACGTATTATGTGCGCACGTAGTTTTTGTCCGGCACCAACTTTCATAAACTTACTCGGAACGATATAGCCTAAGATGCCATCATTTTTGAGTAGTTCATATGCTCTTTCTATGAAAAGGAAATACTTATCGTATTGTTTATATGCGCTTTGATATTTTGACGGATACAAGCGATATTCCTGTGGAGTAAATAGTTTTATGTCCTCTGTCTTCATATATGGCGGATTGCCAACGATGAAGTCAAACTGCATAGTGCCAAAATCAAACGGATTGATATTGACGGCCAAATCGTCGGACACCTCTTGGGAAGACAATAAACTATTGCCAAAAAAGATGTTTGCCTCTAAGTTCGGCAAAATCGGATGATAAGTCGCTAATGTGGCGTCATCTTCTCCTTCCAATAGTTTCAATAACAAGCCGAATTTACACGCCTCTACTGCATTATAGTCTTTATCTACGCCAAAAATACACTGCGTCAATAAAGCCCGCTTGAGGTCAAACGGTAACTTGTACGTGTTTGTACCAACCTGAATCAATTTATTCGGGTCGTGGATTATATACCAATCTACAAGGGTATCGCAAAGCAACTGATAAGCTTCGAGTAAAAAAGCACCCGAACCGCAAGCAATATCCGCGCATTTAGTCAATAAGATTCCTGCTTTATCCTTGCGTGAAAGAGGCTCTTGCATGGATTGACGAAGTATCTCCTTGACGATAAATGTGGGAGTGGTAACAATATCCCTATCCACATTTTCCGGTTTATTGACCAGTACTAACTCATTGCCCGATTTTGCTAATTTCTGAGAAATGAAGATCTCATAAATGCGTCCTAAAATATCGGATGACAATACTGCAAAAGAATATGCGCTTGCAGGGAAATATAATTGCCGGATAATAGTCCAAAATGATGAACTTACATTACCGATAACTTCATCTGATAGCTTTTGCTCAAATAGACCGGAATTATATTTCCTGTCAGCCTCTCGGAATTTGGCGACCAGTTCCAAGTGGCTTTGATTATCGGCAATTTGTAACAGTCGTTGATATACCTCAATGTTGCGATCTTCACAAACGCGCAAGAATAATATTTTGTTGATATAACTTTGAACGACATCGCCAAGTTCATCCATATCAATGTTTGGGAGATAGGTTACAATTTCCTTACCTAACAGCAATCGCCAATCATTGATTTGATGGAGGAATAATTTATCAACAGAAATATAGTCTATGTTTGAAGCAATATTTTTCCACTGCTCATCGAAAGCGCCACTATATACTGCCTCTTTGCCAAGAAGAGTCTTCAATTCATCGGCGGCATCCACATAGTCAGTATAATGATAGTGTTTTATTTGAGCAGTTTGGTTCGTGTCGGTATCTTTTACCGCCGCTGATGTGTCATAGATATACAGGTCTTCAAAATTTGACAGAACGGATATTTTCAGTCCGGCAGTAAAACCATATCTACGCACCTGTTTGGCAGGATCGTTTTCTTCGTCAATATGAACACAAGGTTTCTTCGCTTCCAAGAAGAACTTACGCTCGCTAAATAGTCTGAAAGTGTAATCCGGCTTTTTGCTATGCGTGGCAGCATTAGCACGGAGAGCCTCCTCTAACAAAACTTCACGTTCAGCAGTACTTTTGCCGGCGGCATTCGTGATATCCCAACCCAATGCGGCAAAAAGCGGATCAAGAAATTCTTGCCGTAACATAGTTTCGTTAAACCGAGCCGAACGATAGTACGATCTGTTTTGCTCGTACTTAGTTACTAATGCTAGAATAGTATCTTTTAACATAAATGTATTTTTATTCTTATTTAGCACTTATTTATCCATGATTGAGCGTATATCGAACTTGAAAAGGTTATTCGCCTTTAAGTTCTCCATAAATGCATTTATAATCTCCTTATAACGTGCATCGATATCGGCTTCTGTGTAGTCTGTCTTGGTGGCTACAAGATTCAGTAACTCATAGTTGCATGTGGCCTGCTTAATCTCATTGCGGCTATTCGTGTAGCCATTATAATACTGCTTCTTGTCGCTCAACCGATAGTCTGCCGCACGGATGTTGATTCGTTTCTCCAAGATAGCCTTATTACCCAGCGATTCCAGTTTGTTATTCGAGCTCAATGATTTCTCAGCCTCTTGTCTGCGACGCGGGAAAATGTGCTCAATCTCGAAAGTCGTATCCAAGTCAGGAAGACCTTGTTTTGGGTTCTCCATTGCCCACCATACCAACATCGATTTGGTAATAGGACGACCGTTAAAGAAATTGTAGTTGTTGATTTGATTGAATGTTTGTGCCTCCGGGAATTGGAATTCTGCAAATTCCACTTCTAAGCCATTCACTATGTTCACCATCTCCGCATAAACCGGTGTACGCAACGCATTCACACCTGGGTTCGTGATAGCGTACGCCCAGATGAAAGCAGTGACGCGACAGAGGAAATTATAGAACTTTTCATCATCCAGCATATTCTGCTCGTCTTTATTCTGCAAGAAATAAACCGATACAAAGAACGTCCACATGCTGTTTGGCGCATAGTTGAGCACAAACAAGCGGCGAAGTACTCTATCTGAGAATCTATCTTCGTCTTGCTCTTGTACGGATTTCCAGAAGTCAGCCAGCAACTCCATATTGCCGAGTGTCGTATCATTCTTCAAGAGTTTGTAGTTATTCTCACTATAGAAAGAACGCAAAGCCTTAGTGGTTGTCAGTTTATTACCCTGCAAGGCACGCTCATAGTACATGTAGCGCGTGAATAACTCATCCATCGGAGTGCCGCTTTGCGGGTTGAAGATCTTATCGCATATCTCTTCCAACTTGCGCCAACGTTCAATGAACTTGTCTTTCTCACCTTGCTTGGAATAGTATTTATAGAACTCCGACTTAAAGATGTCAGCATCAGAAAGCGCCTTACCTCGGTTGTTCAGGGTAGAGAAGATGCGCAGAGCCGTATCTTGCTTGTCGGCTTCAATAGGCAGTATAATGCAGTTATTCAGAATACGACTTGGCAGAGCGGGGAAATATGAAGGATAGTCTTGCACGAACTCCTCAATCTTCTGCTGGAAATAACGGTAGTTCTCCGCGTAGCGGCTTTTCATCTTCTCGCCTACAACACCTTCACGCAAGATATACAGGAATTCTTCCTTGTCATTGTCCGTCGCTACCTGCGAGTCGATACGCAAACGATTGAAATCAGGTCTGTCATATTCATCCGTTTTCCAGATGCAGCGACCGATATTCTTCTCCAACTGACGAGCCAACTCATCCTTCATCTTACCGAAGCGGGAGTAGAACGCACGCAGCAGAAGCATGATAGTCGTCAAACGTTGCTGACCATCTATTACTTCCAGTTTGTTGTCATCGTTCTTAAACGTCACTATCGGACCCAAATAGTACTCCTCGGTGTCCTTGTTGAACAACTCCGCATTGCCATTCGGTATAGCGAACTCAAACAAATCTTCCCACAGCGTCAGACACTCTTTGTTGGCCTCCCACGCATAGGGACGCTGATAGTCAGGAATCAAGAAATCCGCCTTGCTCGCGTCAAGCAATTCCTTAATAGTCTTTTTACTTACGTTTAATTCTGCCATAGCTTAATTTTATTTTGTTTCGCCTCTGCACGCAAAACTGCGTGCGAAGATACGAAAAATTTCTGAGATATGCAAGGAAAATCATAGATTTTCGTTCTGCACGATTCTTTTTGTGTCTCGGTCTTGTCTCGGCTTTAAGGAGTTCTTATTTCACTACGTTCGAACGATTATTCCTATGTT
>AUXO012169107.1_pt1 | contig 11041 bp, 7 predicted proteins | sample 768731 | NCBI WGS metagenome assembly AUXO01 (sample SAMN02715735, study PRJNA202380) | gut metagenome | biome: sheep rumen | host: Ovis aries | place: New Zealand: Palmerston North
GGGTGGTACATTGATGAGGCGGGGGAAAAGACGCTGTTTGCCCCGGATGTACATAGGGGAACGTATAAGAATGAGAATTACATAATTTGGAGGTAGATATGGAAAAATATATTAAGTCGGCATGTATTATAAGCGGAGTTTTACTGCTTTTAAGTCTAGCATCTTTACCCATTGGCTTCTATATGTTCCTAAGAATTGTTGTTTTCATTTCCGCTATCCTCTGCGTATATGCCGAATATCGGAATGTCGGTGGAGATTTTTCATATTGGATGTTAGTTTTTGGCATCATTGCTATCATCTTCAACCCTTTACTCAAGGTTTATTTTGGGAGTAAAGCAATATGGGTGCCAATAGATATTATTTCAGCAACCGTATTCTTTGTCTACTCCATTGCCAATAACTATGCACATAATTAGTTCTTCCTATGCATAAGAAATACAAAAAAATGTCTCTCCTCTCTGATTTGCTAGGAGACGAACTGTATATGACACTAAAAAAGATTTCCAAGCCGGTAGTCGTTTATGGCTCATTGATTGTTGGGGCATCTCTGCTTCTGTCTTTTTTATTTCACTCATCCTTTGTGTGTTGGCTACTAAATTGGTTTACAGGAACATCTATTCTTTTCATTGTCTACATTGTTGCATTACTTGTATATTTAGATCGACAAGCGGACGTCGAACTTCCCTGGAATTATGAGTGGGATAGCGAGCAAAGAATAGAAAAGCCCATTCAGTATAAAAGAACGATTGTTTTGGGTAGTATTCTCATGTTCCTCGGAATTGTAGTTGTCATTGTAACCAATATTCATAGGAGGCAATACAATTTCGAATGTGACACTTTTTATGTGGATAAATCAAGAATGGTTTACCATATCCCTAATTCAGGCTGCCCGTTTATACAACCCGATGATATGGAACTTGAACACGGTTATGAAATCGAGAATGATTATTCGCTTTGCCCATCTTGTAAAGATTGGGAGGATTATGCTAAAGACGCTTCTCTACATGACCGTTTTTAGGTATCATCACATCACTATCATCAGAACAGTTTAAGATAATCATTCTTTTTTTCTTATATTTGTATAATCAAAACGCCCGGAAATGGTCGACAATAGCATTCTCCCGTCACTCATTTAGTTCGCATTTTGATAAAGAGCCACAATAGCACTATGAAAGATTGTTTTAACGTCGAATTCTCTGAAGACCGAAGTGAATTAATAAAAGCCCCTAAGGAGCTAAATGGTGCATATGTGATTCCAGAAGGAGTTACGATTATTTGTACATCCGCGTTTGATGGTTGTGCATCGCTAAACAAGCTCACCATACCCCGCTCTTTAAAGACGGTCGAAAAAAATGCTTTCTCCGGATGTAAAGCCTTGACGTCACTTTTCTATGATGGTGATATGCTCTCTTGGCTTGGTATTTCATGGAAATCATGGATTGAATGCGGTCATCGTCTTTTTTTTAAAAATGGTGTTGACTATCAACAAATAACTTGCGCTGAGATTCCTGAATCGGTTGTTGAACTTCCTGCTTTATGTTTCTACTATTGTAAAGATTTAAAGCGAGTGATTTTTCATGATGGCATCACATCAATTGGTGCGAGTGCGTTTAATAAGAGTGACCTTTCAGGAGAAATAGAACTTCCGAATAGTCTTGAAAAGTTAGGAAATTATGTGTTCCTTTCTTGCAAACATCTTAACTCTATTTTTATTCCAGATTCCGTAAAAGCCATAGGCAACGGCTGTTTCGCCTATTGCGATAATCTTTCAAAAATTATAGTGGATGATGAAAATAGCATGTTTACGGGAAATCCCCAACGCAATGCAATTTTTGACAAGTTTCAGACGAAGTTAATTGCATGTGCACCAGTGGGTGAAGGTTTTTTATTATTGAGTAAGACATGTCAATCCATTGCTGACTTAACTTTTGGTGGATGTAAACTTAGTCGTGTTTTCTTACGTAATGTTTCTACTCCCGTAACGGGTTTTCAGTCTTGCAAGAGTTTATTTTTTGTACCTGCAGGAACAAAACCACACTATATAAAGATGGGATTTCCGGAGGGGCAGATTACTGAAGAATGTGATCCCGAAAAGCTCAGCAAGAAAAAGGAGTTTAGTATAATTGACGAGAATCCTTATAGGACTCTTGGCGCTTATGCCAACGACTCTGCTAGAACTATCTCTGCTAATGCCACTCGAATTAAGCGGTATTCGGATGTTGGGAAGGCTATTACATTCCCGATAGATGGTGTCCTTTCAACAGAAGTTAAGCGTTCAGTCGATTCTGTTGAGGACGCTTTGGCTTCAATTAATCTTCCATTGGATAAAGTAAAAAATGCTTTATTTTGGCTCGGTAAGCCGGAAGATGATAATGATGCCCTTTTACAACATATTTTAAAGCAAGAGTGGAAGGAGATCTCGTCCGAATACACTAACGATTCTAGTAAATACCCTAATGGACTTAATAGAGCACTTGCAAAGTATTTCAAAGGGAATAAGCCGTTTTTCATTACGAGCTTTTTAAGGTGCGTTCATTCGGATGCTTTCAGAGATGGTTTCCTTCGTGAAATTGTAGATGACGCGAGCATAATTAGCAAAGAGGATTTCCAGCAGACTGCTATCAATTGCCTCTTAGAGGAATGCGACTCTAAGCAACTATACGCGTTATTGCGTGCGTATGATGAGTTTTCAGATGATGCGTTGTATGTTAAAAATAGAATAGTTGGAGAGTTTACTTCTGCAATATATACGGAAATCCAAAGGGCTAAGAAAGTTGATGAGGATAAATCCGAGTCTAATTTATCGGTGGCCCGTGCTTTGATAGATAAGACGAGAGAGCCATTGGCAAGAATCTCGGAATTCCTTGGAGAATCGGACACTCAATATGTTGTGATTGCTGATGCTCTGGCTAAACAAATTCTACAGTCCGGAATCAACTATTTCAATTCTTCATCAGATAAGGGTGCCGCATTCAATGCATTTGAGATTCAGTCCTATGCTACAGATATTGCTAAGGGAAAACTTGTTAAAGAACGTTGTGAAGAGAATTTGTCTATATTAAAAAAGATTCTTTCATCTTTGCCCCCTAAAGGTTTGCTGGAGCTAGACGAACGAATTAGGGAGTTCATAGAATCGTATGAAGATGATTACATGATTTCCCGTAGCATGTTTATGTATGGCGTTGATAATGCTATTAACGGATTCGCTTCTTTAATAGGTGAGATTGATTGCTACCGCAAAACAGTTACCACAGAAAAAGAAAGACAGAACGTTGATTTATATCAAGCGCATTTGTCCACTCGATTCATCGAGTCTGTTTTAGCCCCTTTGATTGATTCTGTCAACGAAAGAATGAAAATGAAGAGCATCTTTGATGATGATATGTATGGATATGGCGGACTTTCAGGGATGGGGCATTTAATTAATTCAAAAGAGATGTTCCTAGGTTCAGCAAAAGATATTATGTCTCTTTTGGCATCTCTACCGATGGAAGAAGAGTACCGGAAAAAGAGGTTTGAGCCTAATATGAATACACTTTGCAAAATGTATGTTAGTTATGGTGGTTACGTGACTTCATCTGAGAAAAAGGCAGATCGTCGAACAGAAGATGAACTTTTTTCAGAATGTTCACGTAGTGTTAAAAACTGCCATTACTATCTGGAACGACATCCTAAAGGAAAATACCGGGAAGAAGTTTATTCGCTAATTGACGAATTCGACTGGTTGGATTGTAATTCAATAGATAAGTACAAGTATTATGCTCAGATTCATAAAAATGGCAAACATATAGCAGAAGCTCAAGCGAAGATTGATTCATACAATCAAATGGACAAGGCAGCGTGGGAGAACTGTTCCGATATTAAGTCTTTAGAAAAATATATTGCGGATTATCCTAAAGGCGCTTTTGTGACACAAGCCAAAGCAGAAATAAAGAAGAAAGAAGAAAGACTTACCACTTTTAAGGTCATAGGAGGTATTGTTATTGGCGCTATCGTCATCTTACTAATCTCTTTATAATCATAACTGTATGAAAAAAATCGTTGCGACTATCGCTATAATCGTTATAACTTGGCCGTTAATATATGCAAATAACACTTCTGAATTCATAGATTCAACCACTATTGCAAGTCAAGAGACCAGTATTAATCGGTTACAAGAACAAGTGAAAGAATTATCGGGCACAATTAATGCTTTGCGTCATAGTCTTTCTCAGGTGAAAAGTGAACAAGATTCTTTTAGTGTTTCTCTGGGCAGTGTTCAGAGGCAGATTACTAAAAACGATGAGACGCTAAATGTGTCAATAAGTTCTCTATGTGCAGAAATCGATAAGACTAAAGATACAGTCAACTCTCTAGCGCGAGTCGCGGATAAGAAGATTGCTAATTGTACTCTTTGGGGAGGATTGTTATGTTTTGTTCTTATATTCGCTTTTTCTCTTGTCTTTCTGTTTTTGAGAAAAAAACTATCGAGTGCTTCTAAGGCAATTGAATCCATAAAAAGGGCGCAGACTGCACTACAATCAGAAAGTATTAAACTAGATGAGGAATTGGTCCGCATGTTTGATTTACAGTTGTCAAATAGTGCAAATATTAATGCAGAACAACATTCTCTCGTTCTCACAATTGCTAATGAGTTGGCTAGGATGGAAACTAATCTTTCTCGTATGGATTCCTCGGTAAAAGGATATAGACAACTTTCTTCTGCATTAAAACGTATGAAAGAAAATCTTTCCGCAAATGGATACGAGTTTGTCGATATGCTTGGGAAATCATACCATGAGGGGATGGTTGTTGATGCAGATTTCGTAGCAGATGATAGCATTGAAGATGGGCAGCAGATTATAACTGGCGTTACTAAGCCCCAAGTTAACTATAATGGTAAAATGATTCAGTCCGCTAAGATAACAGTTAGTCAGAATTTATAAACATGAATAATATGACACGCTTGAAAATTGATTATGGTATTGACTTAGGCACTACTAATTCGGCTATTTGCCGAATGGACCGTGGTGAAGTTAATGTTATCAAATGCGATACAACCGATGATACTATGCCTTCTTGCGTTCAATTTACTAAGCGCAAAGGAATTAAAGTGGGGAAAACAGCTTATAATGCACTAAAAAGTGACAAACGCTCTGCCACCAAGACATGGGAAACTGAAGATTCAAATATTTTTATTGAATTCAAACGAGAGATGGGGACGGATGTTGCGTATAAAGGGAGTTATATGGATGCCAAGTATACACCCGAGCAACTTTCCGCTGAAGTGCTAAAAACTTTAAAGTCTTTTGTTTCAGATGATGAGGTTTCCTCGGTTGTTATTACTGTTCCAGCAATGTTCAAAATGAACCAGAAAGATGCAACAATAAAGGCTGCCAAACTTGCTGGTTTTTCTCATTGTGAACTTTTACAGGAGCCTATCGCTGCTGCTATGGCATACGGGCTATCAGCTAATCAAAAAGATGGGTATTGGCTGGTTTTTGACTTTGGAGGAGGCACCTTTGATGCCGCTCTCTTAAAAGTTGAAGATGGAATAATGCAGGTATTCGATACTGAGGGCAATAATTATCTTGGAGGAAAAGATTTGGATAATGCTATGGTAGAACGTATCATTATTCCATATCTACAAAAGAACAATTTGATTGATGAAATTCTTGCTGATACGAGGAAACGAGATATTCTAAAGGCAGCTTTAAAAACATATGCCGAGGAGACCAAGAATCAACTATCGTTCAAAGATAGCTACGACATCATAACTAATTTGGGGGACCTTGGTGAAGACGATGAAGGAAATGAGATTGAACTGGACCTTACAATTACTCAAGAGCAAATAGAAGGCGTTTTTTCTCCTGTATTTCAGGAGGCAATCGATATTTGCAAAAAGCTTTTAGAAAGGAATAAAATGGGCGCGGATAAACTTGACAAGATTATACTCGTTGGAGGTCCGACTCATTCACCAGTTCTAAGAGGGATGCTGAAAGAACAATTCGGCAATATTATTGATACCAGCATAGATCCGATGACTGTCGTTGCAAAAGGCGCTGCGCTATATGCTTCTACTCTTGATAATTCCGTAAAAACGGAGATCGAAATGGGAACGATAGCTCTTTCTGTCGCGTATGAAGCTACAACTGTTGAAACAATTGAGGTCGTGACCGTCAAGCTTAATACAGTTGATTCAGTAGGAGACATCCCGACAGTTTTAAAAGCAAAGGTCTCCCGTTCGGATGGAGCATGGACTAGTGAGCTGTTCGAGCTAACCGAAAGGGGAGATGTTGTAGACTGCTTATTACAGGAAAATAAGTCAAATAGCTTTATGATTAGCGTATTTGATGAAATGGGGAATCCGATTCCATGCGCACCTAATGAATTCACAATCATTCAAGGTTCAAAAATTGGAAGCGCCACAATTCCATATAACATAGGTATTGAAGTATGGAATGAAGAGACCGGTAAAGCTGTTTTTAAGAGTATAAAAGGACTAGAAAAGAATAAAACGCTCCCTGCCACAGGTATAGAAAACGGCCTCAAGACCAGCAATGATATCAGACCTGGTTTAGCTACAGATTTTATAAAGATTCCTATCTACCAGGCCGAATACGCTGGAGATGGCTTACCAGCAGTGTACTTCCAATATGTTTCTGAAATCCGACTTAGCGGTGATAATTTGCCTGCATTCTTGCCCGCTGGAAGTGATATTGAACTTACGGTCAAGGTAGACAGGTCTGAAAATCTTTCTGTGGATATTTATATTCCTCAATTAGATCATACCGAGGAAATCGAGGTGCATACTTTAAAAGAAACTATAACAAGAGACTATCTAAAAGACGAAATAGATAAAGCTCATGCCGAATTGCGTCGGTTAAAAAAGGAAGGGACTGATGTGGAAGAATTAGACGCATGTCTTGACCAGGTAGAACAAGGTTTTAAAGACGGGAACGAAGAGGGAAAAATACTCAAAGGACTTCGGGATACGTTACAAGAAGCTGCTCGTAAAGATAAAAGTGGTGAGTGGGATCGTTATGATAAAAAACTAGATGCCGCACTTTCCATGTTGGCCAAGGACAATGAAAAATATGGTAATGCTGAAACTTCAAAACAGGTTGAAGAGATTCGACGGCAAGTGTCAAGTGTTAAATCGAAGCATAATATCTCTATGGCCAAGGAACTTCTTGATCTTATGCATGCACTTAATTTCAAACTTGCAACTGTTGAGTATTTTGTCTCGTGGATTTTAGATTGGGATATGCGTTTTGCATTCATCAGTTGGCGGAATCGAAACCAGGCCAGGCAACTTATTGATAGCGGAAAAACCATCGTTATGGATAAACCAACAGCTGAGCGCCTTCGCCCTATTGTTCATAGTTTAATCGAACTCCTACCGCAGACCGAAATGCCCGCTGGCGCGGAAGGATTACTAACAAGTTAATTAGTCGATATGGCTTTCAATAAAGGAGATATAATTGGTGACTACGTTATCACTTTTCAAATTAAGAAAAGTGATTATGCGGAGACATTTCGTGCTAAAAGTATTTCGGGTAAAAACTGTTTTCTGAAGATTATCAACACGGCAAAGCTCAATCGTTCTCAGTTTGATTCGGAGGGAAATATTACTGAAATAGAAATCCTAAAGACGATAGATCATCCTAATATCTGTCATTTTCGTGAAGGTGGGGAGCTAATCTACGAAGGTCGTAGATATGATTATTTCGTCACTGACTTCATTAGTGGTGAGACGGTCGCAGAAAAAGCTGCGCGGGACAAAGGAATATCTTTTCTGGATGCAAAAATGATTGCCTTGGCCGTACTCGATGCTCTTAAATACTTGCATTCACTTTCTCGCCCCATACTCCACAATGAGGTGACTCCACAGAATGTTATGTTGGATCTTGGGGATGGCCTTCCCTTACCCAAATTAATAGATTTTGGACACGCTAGGTTTTTGAACGCTCCCAAAAACACTTTTGATAGAGAAGGGAACAACCCTTTTTATATGGCTCCTGAAACATACAATGGAGTATTTACGCCGCAAAGTGACATTTTCTCTGTAGGCGCTATGCTTTATCACATGTTGTTTGGTTTACCGCCTTATTATGTCGATTTGTCTAATAACACCACAGGTAAAAAAGAGATTAGAGATATTATCGAAAAGGAGCGAGAAAAGCCACTTCAAATGCCCATTTTAGAAGGCCCTGCTGGGGAGTCAAATTTTGTTAAAACAATCGCTAAAGCCTTGGCATTAGATGTTGACGAGAGGTTTAAGACTGCGGACGAGTTTATCAAAGCACTTAATGGGATTTTGAAAGTTGACGCACCTCAAGGCATAGTCTTCAATGATTCTTCAAAATCACCTGTAGAACAGAAAAGAACAAAGGCTTCTCAACAAGAGGACATAGACAAGGCTACTTTTAAGAAACTTAAAGGACCTGGGTTCGCCGACGTTGGGGGGATGGAGGAACTAAAAGAACAGATTTATACTGATTTCATTGAAGTTTTAGAGAATGCAGAAGAAGCCAAAAGATTGGGAGTAACAATTCCCAATGGAATACTGCTATATGGGCCTCCTGGATGCGGGAAGTCATATTTCTCGGAAAAACTGGCCGAGGAACTCGGGTGGAATTATAGATGTGTTCATTGTTCCGATTTGGCAACCCCCTTCATTCATGGCGCTCAAGCAAACATCGCAAACTTGTTTAATGAAGCACGTTCTTGTGCCCCTTCAATTATCTGCCTTGAGGAGATTGAGGCACTTGTTATGAATAGAAATTCATCAAAACAGAACAACGTAAGTGAATCTGGTGAAGTAAATGAATTTCTGGTTCAACTTAACAATTGTGGTCGGGATAATGTATTTGTTATCGGGTCAACTAACAATGTGGAAGATATAGACCCTGCGGCTCTCAGATCTGGGCGTCTTGAATACCATTACTATATCGGACCTCCCGACAAGGATGCTCGGGAGAAGATCTTCCGTATTTATCTGAAAGATGATATAATTGATTCATCTATTAGTTTTGTGGCACTGGCAGAGAAAACAGAAGGCTTTGTTTCAGCCGATATAGAGAAGATTTTCAAAACCGCAGGACGTCTTGTCTTAAAACGTAAAGAACGTTTATATACACAATCTGTCCTTGAAGAAGCCATTTCAAAGACACACCCGAGTGTTACCCGAGCGCAGATTATGTATCACGAGGAAATTCGGGATAAATTGGAGGGTAAATCATCTTCAAGAACACGTATCGGCTTTAAATAGAGATTACTATGAATTATAATGATTTGCTTCTTAAAACAGTGTTCAGCTGTATGGCGTGCGATGGCTCCATCGCTTCTGAAGAAATAGAACTTGTGCGGAACTTTGCCCAAGAACAAGAGGAGTTCCAAGGAATGGACGTGGAGTCTGTCATCAATGGTCTTATTAGTCAGATTAATGTATCCGGGTCGGCTTTTCTGTCAAGTTTTTTAAACGAGATTAACGAGGCCTGTTTATCAGAGGAAGAGTCCCTTCTGATTGTTGAAATGGCGATTAAGACTATTGAGGCTGACAATAATATTGAGTATTCCGAAGTTAAGTTTTTCAAAAAGCTTCGGAAAGAGCTGAAAATATCCGATGAGAAAATTCTTGAGAGAATGCCCGACAAGGAGGATTATTTGCTGCCGGATATTATCACACCTGAGGACTCTAGCTGGATCATTCATTTAGAGGAGATAAAACTGTATTAAATGGAATTCCTAAAAAACAAAGGTTGTCTCGCAGAGATTTTCATTGCCTTCGGCCTTCTAATCGGGGTTGGCGTTAAATTTTGTAGTGGGAATGTAAAGAGCTTAGAGATGAAGGATGCCAAGGCAAAAGGGACAGTAGAAGCGTACCAGGCGATTATTGAAAAGTACAGCGGAAGCAAATATGCTATAGAAGCTTCCGATTCCCTTCTGAGTCTTTATAAAAGGAAGAATCTATCGGTCTATGAGTTATTGGAGGTATATAATACCTACAAAGGACGTGGAGTCTATTACGCGTTGTCGAACAACCTTAAACAAACAACTGAATCCCGCATAAATCAACTATACCAAACGGCATTGGAGAAAAACACCTTGGATGCCTGGAGGTCTTATTGTGAAAAAGTTCCCGAGAGTTATTGGAAAGATGCTAGGAGTAGGATGATATACCTTACTCCTGCTTATCAAAGAGCAACTAAATCAAATTCTATTTCGGGCTGGCAGAAATACATTGCATCTGTTAGTTCGGAAGAATTAGCAGATGCTCAGGTTCGACTAGAGAATCTATGCCGAGCAGAATATAACAAGGCTAAAAGAGATAATACGGTTGCTGCGTGGAAATCTTTTAAACAGACTGTCCCCAAGGCGTATTGGCAAGATGCGGACAAGCAACTGGAGAATGCTCAGATGGACTATTACAGGAATAATCAACTAAGTACAGGCGCAAAGCCCTGGGCAAAGTATTACGGCTCTGGCTCCGGCGGAAGTTCATGGATAACGGTTAATGCATCTTCTTCCAGTGATGTCGTTGTCGTTGTAAAGTATAATAATTCCAATGGCCGCGTGGCCAATCATGCATACGTTCGCAAAGGTGGGCGGCATACAATGTCGCTTCCAAGTGGGTATCGTTACCAGGTATTTTTTTATGCGGGTAATGGATGGTATCCTGATAAGCAGATGAAGGGGGATGTCAAAGGAGGATTCTTGTCAGGATCATGGACAAAAGATGGCACTCCTTACGTCCTTGAGTATGGAGAAGAGATGACATATACTCTAACGGCAACGGTCAACGGTAACTTCTCTACTTCGGGAAGCAATGCATATGAAGGCTTATAGAGAACGTTTCGAAAATCTTCTATAATAACTACAGTGTACTTGATGTATCATCAAATACCATAAGGGGGATTGTAGATTGTGTTCAATTAATTGGATTAATGGCTCGTCAGTTCAACTGTCTTCCGGGAATTCTTTCAACGGACCAGGCTTCTCCAAACTCTTCGCTATAACGGCGGAAGGCACAAAGGCTTGTCAATTCAGCACCAATTTC
>AUXO011569360.1_pt1 | contig 11040 bp, 14 predicted proteins | sample 768731 | NCBI WGS metagenome assembly AUXO01 (sample SAMN02715735, study PRJNA202380) | gut metagenome | biome: sheep rumen | host: Ovis aries | place: New Zealand: Palmerston North
CAAATCTTTTCAAATCTTACGAAATTTTGTGGCTTGTATATCAATAATTTATGATTTGTTAGATTTGGACAGATTTGTAAGATTTCTCGCCGTTAGGCGACTAATATTAATTAAGACACACCCTCGAATAAAGTTATAATACCATTTTTATAGAATATAATGAAATGAAACAAGTCATGTTTGTTTATGTAATGATATAACATTAGTCCTTGGACTGAACCAATTATAATAATCTTCAGAATTTATTTTCATTACTTGCATTATGTCCGAATCTGAATATCCAAGTTCTTCTTTGTACAATTTTAAAGTATCACTCATTAATGTAGGATTTTCATAAGGTAAATCAATTGGTTCCCTTTTTGTGTATCCTTTTTTCGAAAACAAGATTTGATAATTTCTATATTGTTGATAGGATATTGCATCAATATCCCTAGCCTTTCTTATGAGTGAACGCATGGATACACGATATTTCCTTTTTAACTGAGACAAAATTGTAAGACCATTTAGATGCTGAAGATATGGCTTAATTTCTTTTTCTGGCATTAATAACTGAGATGCAAACAAATCAGCTTCCATCTCTGCAATTTCAGCTGACTGGGGAGTTTGTGAGATATGCATAATGAGATGACCTAATTCATGCGCTAACGAAAAACGAGTTCTGTCATTAGGCATTCTTGTATTAAGGAACATTATTTTTCGGTTTGATGCTGTTACTGATGTTATTCCATCTATTTTATCTGTACCAAAGTCAATCTTTATTATTATTATACCGCTGTTTTCAAGAAGTTTAGTTAAATTGGGGATTGGTCCATATGAGATACCTAAATCATGTCGGATTATATCTGCTATTTCTTGAGGAGAATGTTCACTTGAATTATATGAATTCAAATTATATTCTGGTAATTCTACTGCGGTCATAATTTCATCCACAATCATTTTTATTATCTCGATTTTGGCTTCAAAAGCATTAATTATCTTTTCAGAAATGGTTAGTTTTTTTCTATAATAGTAATATCCATTTGGAGTTAATCGGCTTTGGATACTAAAAAATGATATTGGAACTTGTAATAAACTACATATTCGATTCATTACTTCATCTGTTAATCCTTGTAATCCATGTTCAGCTTTTGATAGCTGAGCTTGTGATATACCTACACCTGAGGCTACATCTTTTTGAGAGAGTGACCTCAGGTGTCTAGCGACTTGAATTAATTCGAAATTATATTTCATCATCTTTTTTCTTTTTTAAGCAAGGCTTAAGACGAGGCTTAATCTGTTCTGGTTCTGTTTGAGGAATATTGTTGTCAATTTCATTTACATCTATGGACGTTGGCAAAGATCTTGAATATGTTACACAACCGTTTTTAATGTATTGTAATTCTATCATATTGACATTTTCTCTAGATTCGTCAAGGTCATACATAATTGTAATTATATGGTTTTCCGCAGTTTGGGTGTTAATCGTAGTATTAACTTTGGAATCTCTCAATTTTACACCCTTTCGCCTTATCACAAACCAATAATTTTTAAATATTATATATGATTTTTCATTTCCACTTAAAGTTGTGTATACTTCTAATTTATCGTCCACCATATTTGATAAAGATGCATTTTCAATACTGCCTACTATAATGTCTTGAATTACATCTCCCTGAACTCTTAATGAAAGAGTCATAGAAGATGTACAGTTGGAAACAGTCAATATTGCATCTAAAATACCCTGTGTAATACTTTCGAATAAACCAGTATTTTCCACTTCCGAATTAAAATCATCTACATTGAATGCATTTTTTGGCTCAAATAAAGATAACTGCCGAATTTCGTTCATAAAATATAAATATTTAATGATTAAATAAATATTTTTAAATTTGGAAACAAAGTTACAAAAAATATTCTAAATAAATGCAACAATTTATCAAAAAATATTCATACAATATTATAATTGATTTTATTCTATAACAATATCAGTGAAATCATCATATACAAGTTCCACAAAATCACCCTCTTCGAAGCACAATTTATTATCAAAGAAATCAGAAAATCTGATTTGTTTGCCATGTTTCTTCCAATCTTCTATTTTATCTGGTTCCAGCCAGTTGCTTTCCTCGATGTACTTACGTGAACGGACATATTCTTTCAATTCGTCGGCTGAATAATCAGCCTTGTCATAAATTGCCATTGTCGGTCCCTGGTCTGCGCAGTTTATCACCTCGACACATCCAAATATTTTTGCCCTGTCGTATACCCGCATACGATATTCCTGCAGATATTCTCTACATTCATCAGGTTCCTTAAATTCTCTAGCCCAGTTGAACCATCTCTCATTCACATATACATCTAAAGTCACATTTTCCTTAAAGATAGTTATCCACATTTTCTCATCTTTATCTTCAAGTTTGTAACTTGGGCTTGGCTCTTCTAAATCATCCAGAATCATTTCTGCCGTTTCATTGTTTTTTGATAATTCCTTAATTTTTTCTATGCCCAGGCTATCCCTTATCAGCTGTGCATGGTAATTCGATATAGTCAGATAAATGTAATCATCAGAGTCGTTCACTTTGAATTTCTCTAACTCAACTAAATCATAATGATTTGCCCAATCTAATTCCTCCGTCTCGCTATTATAATCATATTCCATTCGATAAGCCAGACAGACATTGAGATTCATCCTTTCAGCTATGACTTTAGCCGTTTCTCTTAAACTTACCACTGGCAAATTGTGTCTTAACCCTATTTGAACTACATCCCATCCCATATTATTATGTGGTTTTATTGTTGAGATATTTTTTGTTTTCTCTTTTCTTTGGATATTTCTCTTTTTGTGGTCTTTCCATGATAATATCAGAGAAATCATCATGATAATAACTATATACGGAATTTCCGGCTAAGACATCCAGATTGAGTTCCGCCACCAGATGGCTTTTCTCGTTTCTTAATGTTTCTATCCATTGATCAAATGAAAAATCTGCATCTGTCATATAATCTGTTATTAATTCCTCTACATACCATACCTCATCGGCACCCACAGCCTTTGCGATTTCATAAATACCGGCTCTAATCCAATTATATCCGTCTCTACACCCCGTAAAAGCCGATTGCCTGTAGCATGTGTTGACCATCAGAAAGTCTTCAAACAGAATCAGGCTTTCTTCTTCCGTGAACTCATTTGACACATTTTCCAATTCTAGAATGCATGGATTCCACCATCCCTGTTCTTTATCCTTTTTTGAGAAATGGATTCCACTTTTATATGGTATAATTGCATAAATATAAGCTGACATTTCTGATATGCTTAAAACCGTTTATAATATTCCTTACCCAGCAGCCAAAGGTACTGGTCCAATTGCTTGATGTTGAAATCTTCTAATCTATAATGTCGCTTGAAATCATGAATGACTTTCATATAGATAGCATAGTTTTTAAGTTCCTCTCTCTTGAAAGAGCTGAACTTGTCTTTTTTCTGGAAATGCCAAAGCGCTTTCTCCACATAGTTGTCAAATATTGCAAACTTCATAGGCTGATGATGGCTGCAATATTTTGTGGCAAAGGAGTAGAACACACGATCTTCTTTCTTCGCTCCGACTCTGACATGAGATATATCATGCACCAACGAGATGTCTCCACTCCTCAAACGTTCGTCAATATTAAGTGAAAGAATATGTTTTGCGACTGAATGGACATCAAAAATGTTGGTGCTGTAGAAATCGTTCAGTGATGAACATTTCAGAAGTATGTCCTCAATACAGACGTTTTGAGAACAAAGTTCAAAGAAGAGCTTATCAAGAGCGTGCTCCTGATTGACATAGTTTTCAAGACCGTTCCATATTGAGATGTACCTTACAACTTCCTCTGGTGACGGCTTGTAAGTTGATGGTATTCCTTTCATGACTCTTTATATTTTTATGCTCGATATAATATCAATATGTCTTATTACGTTGTTCATGCTGATTGAGTAAGAAACACCTTGATTAATATAATAATCAAAAGCTTCAGAGAAAAGCTCTTTATTCAAAACTGTACAATTTGAAATTATTTCATCCTTGTGCTCTTTTATGTTCTCTATCTCGTATAAATTATCATTAGTATTATAACATATAAGGAAATGAACAAGAACGAACATCATTGTCTTAATGATATATTCATTATTGGCTGATGTTTTTTCAAGCAATGGCTTTGGTAGTTTTGATTCGAAAGTTTTTATTAATTCTTTAATGGAATAATTATGGTGTTTTATATTATCGTATAAATCAAAGTCTGTAATTTTCCAAAATACAAGTAAAGTTAATAAATCTGGAATTATATTTTCCATGGGATCAAACGTATATAGAACTAGCCTTAAGTAAGAGAATATTTTATCTGTCAATCTTAAATTACAGTTATTGAAAGAAATAAGATATTTAATAATTTGAATGAAATACTCTTCATTGTCTCTCAAAGCTTGATTTCTGTTTCTATCACTGTTTCGGAAGAATGTAGAAAAGTTGTATTGCTGTAATAGGTAATCAATAAATTTATCCATATCCGGATTAGGTAAACTACACTCCACATCAATAAATCTTCTTAGATATTCATTCGCATCCATTTTCGAGGATCCATAATATCCCTGAATTGCACATTCCAGTTGTTTTTTATTGATTGAGAGAATAAATACTATGTTTGGAATTTCAAATAAGTGTTTGATTTGTTCCAATGTTTTAACAGCAAATAACGGATTACACCTATCAAGTTCATCTATAAAGAATACTATTGGCTTTTCATTGTCTTTGTTTGCAACAAATTCGATTAAAGATTTCTTGAAATCATCTATAGCTGCTTTTTGTTTTTGGTATTCTTTTATTGAGTCTTCACATAATTTAGAAAAGCCATCAACAGTATCATTTATTACTTCATTATCTATGCCAGTATATTTTTTTAATAGATGTTTACCAAATGCTTTTCCAAAGGTTGTAATTATACGACCTGCATTAGCTTTCAATTGTTTATTGTCATTAATACTTATTCCTTCTATTTCTGATAATAAGGCTATCATTGGATTATCCACGAAATCCGATTCCCATGAATTGTAATAAATTGTTCTATACCCTTTATTTGTCAGTTTTTGTTGCCACATTTTGACAAAGGTGGTTTTTCCACCCCCCCATTCACCATTTAATGCAATTACACAACCTGTATCACTATATAAATTAATAACATCAGTAATGATGTTTGCAAAGTTTTCTCTACCTAAAACACAATTATTAAACGGATTATCAGCAGGTATTTCTATATCCTGTAGATGATTTCTTAATTGATTTTTCATATTATACGATTCGGCTTACAATATATTATCTATTTTATTATCCCTTCCTTATTCAATATATCATATCCTTTGAACAAAGCTTTCTCCTCATCGCCATACTCTTCATACCAATCTTCTACTAAGTTATGCTCGGTGCCCCATTCATTAAGATATTCTCGCATTTCATCCTGGGTGGAGTTGCCAACCATATAGAGAGGACAGCTGTTTTCATTCATGAACCGAAATGCATTATACATTTCTTCCTGTTTTATTTTGCTCACTGCATATCTGGCTGCCTCTTCGAATGGTGAGAGGTTTACTGCGCATATTTCAAATTCCGTATAACCTTTTCGAATGAGTACATCCTTTTCTGCATTCAATTTCTTGCAGATTTCTTGAGCGGTAACACAATCATACTCCTTCGCTTCAGATATGTGCATTACTACTTCTGTATTGAGCACTGTAGACTTTTCACTATCCTTAGCAATACTTTTATAATAGAATATTACATTGGGATTATCTATTAATCTAGTCCTTATAACATATTTTTCCATATTACTGTTTTTTGCAAAAATAGTTTTTTTTATTGACTTAAACAACAGACTAAAGATAGCATTTAAACATTTTAAAAAAACATCCTAAATATGTAACTTATTTGTCCTATATTTGCAATTTTTTTATCCAAAAGCCCAATACTCTCAAAATGAGAAACTCATTTTGAGAGTAAAAAATTACTTTTGCTAAAACATAAATAATTTATGAAAACAGATTATCAACTACAAGTGATTTCTTCTATTAAAAAAATTAGAGAAGATAAAGGTATCACTCAGTTAACACTTGCTCAGTATTTGGGTATTAGCCCTGGTCAAATCGGAAATATTGACAGTTCAAAACAACCGCATAAATTCACCTTAAAACAATTAGTGCATATATGTGATTGGTTTGATATATCCATAGAGCAAATTTTGTTTCCTAAAGATAAAAGAAGACATTCAACTCACGAGATTATTAACGCTATAATTAAATATCAAGAAAATCATTGATTGAATATGAAAAGAGTACAAGAATTATTGGAGCTACCAGAAGGAAAGTTTTATACTAATGTTGATAAGTTTGAACCTTCTGATTGCAATGCTTTCAAACAGATTTATGATAGTTGGAGAATCTTATGTAACCAACTAGAATCTATTGGTGCACGTAAGGTAAATTTACCTGACGGATTATCTGAATGTGGCTTTTGCTATTTCTTTAATTTCTGGAGAACAAATGATGGTGTTCCTGGCGCCACTCATAGTTCGTTTGATGCTTATGATCCAATTAGTCATAATAGAATTCAAATTAAGGGATGTAGTGTCGAAAAAGATTTAACATCTTTTGGTCCTGATTCTGTTTGGGATATTTTGTATTTTGTGGACTTCTATAAAGAAGGAAAATGGGATTATACTTTTGATGTATATATAATTCCTAATGATGACATATATAATATGAAAGTCAATCAAAACCAAACTTTCTTAGAGCAACAATCTCAGGCAAGACGCCCAAGGTTTTCAATTATTGAAAAAATTATAAAACCTAAAAACTTATTGCCAAAATATACTTGTAATTTACATACAGGCATTTTAACTCAAAATTTTTAATATATGAATAGGATGAGTATTTCAGGTAATAATTATACAATTACCAGTAAAAGATTCTTTTCTGCAAATTCTATATCACCCTCATTACTTGCTTCTGTAACAGACTTTGCCTATAACATGTGTTTTGGCGAAGGACATCATAGAAGTCATCGTACTGGTGGGCAAATAATTAGAAGAGGTGGCGAAAAGTTCTGCAATACATTTCAGGGCAAGCTTGCAGAAGTTTCTTTGAGGAAATTATTGATTTCCAATGGATTGCCATGCGGAGAGCCCGATTTCTCTATTTACGGAGAAGGTATGTGGGATGATTGTGATCTTATGGTAAACGGAAAATCATTAAGTGTTAAATCTGCCGCTTTTTTTTCCAATCTGCTTTTAATGGAAGAACATGATTATGATGAAAATGGTAATTATTTACCAAATTTATTAAGTGGTGATACAGCAAGTTACGATTATTACATTCTAGTCCGTATTAAACCAGATATTAAAGCTTTATTTAGGAAACAGCGTTTAATGTATTCGGATAATATTGGAAGAAATCAAATAGATAATATTATAAATAGTGAGACATGGAATTATGATATTGGCGGATGGGTTGATCATAATGAATTTGTATATGCAATCAGAAATAAATTTATTATTCCGCAAAATTCCACTTTAAATGTATATACAAAAATGGATGCAGATAATTTCTACATCCAATCTGGTGATATGCATTCTATCAGTGAATTATATCCTCGTTTAAAATAGTGACAGCTGTTGGTTGATTTGTTCTCCTTTAAGTGCCTTTAATATATTATCGGCAATTGCTTTTATTACAGGTACACTAACAGAATTACCCGCTTGTTTATACAGGTGGTTATTTGCTATTTGTGGTAATTTGTATTCTCCACATTTAACTGGAAATCCCTGAAATTCGAAACATTCTGTCGGCGTTAACTTTCTAAATCCGAAATCTGTAAAAATAATTGGAACATTATTGCCTCCTGTGCCCATATTTGCTGTTAATGTGGGACAGCATCCGTTTTTATTTTCTCTAACATATTTTCTACGCCATTGATAAATTGTGTTCTTATTTGTTATTTTCGTTTTAAATTCGTTATAGAACCACTTGTCATCCTTATAATAATATATATCTTCAACCTTATCTTTAATAATTATATCATGTATTGATTTGGATAATTTTATTTTCGGAGGGAAGTCAAATCTATTGCACGCTTGTCCTGTTGCTTCTTTGTCAAACGCTACTATAAATATTCTTTCTCTATTGTGCGGTATGTTTCCATAATCTTTAGTGTTTAAAACCTTATAAGCAAATGAGTATCCTCTTTCAATAATAGAATTATATATTACCTGAAAGGTTTTTCCATTATCATGTGAAACTAAATTCTTAACATTTTCAAGAAAAATAACTTTCGGACGCATTACATCAACAAAATCCATTACTTTAAAAAAATGATTTCCACGATGATCATTAAATCCTTTTCTATATCCAGCAACAGAGAAAGGTTGGCATGGAAATCCGGCACATAAAATATCGACGGGTTGTAGAAGTGATATGTCTAAACTTAACACATCACCTTCTATCAACTCGTGAGTGAAATTATTTCTATAAGTTATACATGCATATTTATCATATTCGTTTGCCCATGTTAGGACAAAACCTGCTTTTTTAAAGCCCAAACAGATTCCACCAACTCCTGCATATAAACTGCCAACAGTATAATTCATAATTAATAATCCGTATATTTTGTTGCATTACCTTTTGCTTTTTCTACAGGATATTTTTGTGCATTTTTTGAAATTTTGTTTCTGACAATTTCTGCCACATCTAGATTATATTGCCTTGCTATATCTAAAGAATATATTATTACATCAGCTAATTCTTCCTTTATCTTATCCACATTGGCTTCTTCTGATTTTTTCCATAAAAAAACTTCATTTAATTCTGATGCTTCAATAGATAAAGCTAGCGCAGTATCTTTAGGATTATGAAATTGTTCCCAATCTCTTTCTTGTATAAATTCCACAATCTCTTTTGTTAATTGTTTCAATATGTCCATTTTATCAACTTTTTTTTAATACTTTTATAATTTCTTCTGCCACCTTGGTCATCATTGGAACTACTACTGAATTTCCTGCTTGCATATATTTTGCGCTCTCAGAAATAGAATCTGGGAAATTAAATTTTTCAGGATACCCCATAAAGTTTAAGCATTCTTTCGGAGTGAGTTTTCTAATACCATAATCTGTAAGAATTAAAGGAACGTTATGGCCACCTCCACCCATATTAGCTGTTAAGGTAGGGCACAAATTACTTTTGTTTTCTCTTACATAAACTCTTCTCCATTGATATAGTGTATCTTTTGATGTCATTCCTTCAGTCAGTTTCTTGTAATAGATTTGTCCTTCTCTATAATAATATTTTTCTTCTTGCCTTTTATTATCTATACAGTCATGGATTGTTGCTGATAACTTAATTGGCTGAGGGAATTTAAAATCTGAATAATTCGGGACAAGCTCTTTGTTAAAGCAAACAATAAGAATTCTTTCTCTTGTTTGAGGTATATTTGCATATTCACATGCATTTAAGACCTTATAATAAACAGCGTATCCTAATTCTACTAATGTATTATATATTACTTGGAATGTTTTACCTTTATCATGTGCTTGAAGATTTCTTACATTCTCTAAGAATGCTACTTTCGGACGGTGCTTTTGCAGTATTTCTGCTATATCAAAAAACAATGTGCCCCTCGTATCTTCAAATCCTTTTTGGTTACCAGCAATAGAGAATGCCTGACAAGGGAATCCTCCACATAACACATCAAACTTTTCGGGTATTATACTTTTAATATTTGGATCTGTTATATCGCCAAATGGCACTTCACCGTAATTATAGCTATAGGTTTTTTGCGCAGCAGGATTAAACTCTGATGAAAAAACGCATTTACCTCCTTGTGCTTGCATAGCCAATCTAAAACCACCTATTCCTGCAAATAAATCGATAAAAGAAAAACTAGGATTATTCTCATGAGAAAAATATAAATTTAAGCCGTGAAAAAATTTTTCACGGATTTTACCTTTATCAATATTATCTCCAAATAATTCTTCTATATATTGTTTACCAACTTCATAATTATCTTCATAATCACTATTCTGATTAAGAAGATAATGAGAAATATAAGCCATTTTCCTAGCTATCAGTAGTTTTTCTTCATCATTCTTTGATGCTTTTTTATTGTCAATATATTCTTTGATATTTTTGATATTCATATAATTATTGTTTTAAAAAATCTTTAATTGAAATTTTAGTTAAACCAGTATCAAGAGCCCTATATAAATATTTGCTTGCCAAGGATGAAAACGGACTCCATTTTTTACATCTTGTACAAACTTTGTCTTTTTCTATATTCTTAGTGTTATAAAGCCATTTATATGATTGTAAGAAAGCTCCGTCCTCATAAGGCAGAATATCAGGCCTTTTTAAATAGAACAGAAGAAACATTTTCGAAGTCCATTTTCCTATTCCTTTAATAGCAGTAAGGTATTCTATAACTTCTTCATCAGTGAGTTCATACAATGAATTTAAATCTATTAACTTATCAACAGACAAGGCTGATAAATTTTTTATATATTCACTTTTGGAATATGATAATCCTATGCTTCTTAAATCTTCTATAGTTAAATTGTTTATAACCTCTGGTTCAATATTGTTATTACAAATTTCTATAAGCCTATTGAATAACACTTGTCTTACTTTAGATGAAATCATTTGACCTACAATTTCACCAACTAGAAATTGAAATGGACTAATGACTAAGTCATTTGATATGGAATCTATTTCACCTATTTTTTTGATTACTTTTGAAAGTCTCTTGTCAACTTTCATCAAGTAATCAATTGGATTATTTATTTCTTTCTTTTTATTCATAAACAATGGCATAATAGCTATTAAGAACGAAAAGTCTATTCTTTTATTTTTCGCTATGTTCTCTTTCTTCCTCTGGAATTTTATTCTGGTGCTTCACCCACTCATACGCCATCCTAAGCGCATGCTCTAGTTGCTTGCGCGTACAATCAGCGTCCAAGACTCGGATTTGGATAATATCCCAATCGCGGCTG
>AUXO012314705.1_pt1 | contig 11040 bp, 13 predicted proteins | sample 768731 | NCBI WGS metagenome assembly AUXO01 (sample SAMN02715735, study PRJNA202380) | gut metagenome | biome: sheep rumen | host: Ovis aries | place: New Zealand: Palmerston North
GGAATTAGAAAGCAATTATATAGTAAGTGATATTGGAGATATTTATAGTGTAGATTTAAAGAGAATGTGGGAAGATATGTTTTCTAAAATGTCTTTTGCATCATTCAAATATCAATTCTACTCTGAAAAAGAGAAAATTCTTGGAAAATATAGTGAATTTATATATCCCAGAATGAAAGTTGCAATACAAATGATAAATGACGAAGATACTTTTGTCGGAATAAGAGATAAAATACTAAATTGTATAAATAAAGTAAGTGATATATTAACAAGACTACAAAGACAGCAAGGAGAATTTACAATGATACAATTTAAACAAAAACTGAATGAAGTCTTTAAAAATTCTGTAATATCTGAAAATATTGCTAATGGTTATTTTAGATGTATAGAAGATAAGGAAAATTCTATTTACTCAAGACCATTTTATGTTACTAAAACAATTGGAGATATTGTTAAGTACAGAATAGTAAATTCTTCATATAGACAAAAGGCAGAAACATTAATATATAAAAGTCAGATTATACGAGAATTAAATAATATAAAAGCAAATAAAGTAGAAAAATATAAAACGGCTGATAGAGATAAAATGAAAAGAATGACAAAAGTTTTGACATTGTTATCTATGTTTAATATTATCCAATATGATATGTATGGAGGACAAAATCCTGAAATTTTTATTCGTATTAATGATCCAGCAAGAATAAAAGCTATAGCAGAAAAAACCATAACATATAAGAACAACATAGTAAAAAAAGCTATAGAAAAACATAGCAGAGATTGTGAAGTGCTTGAAAAATTCATACTAGAGCTTAATACAGATGAAGAAAGATGGAATTATATTGAGGACTATTTTTTAGGTAAAGATGTATTAAAATGATAGTATGGGAAGAAGAGCTACGGAATCATAATAATATAATTTGGTGTTTAGAATCAAAATTTGAAATAGCCTAGAGCAAAAAAGTACAGTTATTTATAAAATAATTGTACTTTTTTTATAGAAATTTTATAAATAGAGGCAAAAGACATATTAATATAGATATAAATATAATTTTAAATGAAAGGGTATATTTTTGCTCCGAAAACATAAGTGGAATAAAAAACAAAAAATGGAATATATTAATAAGAAATACAATATGTCAGGTGACACGAGATCTAATCCTTATGTAATCCAAAGGAGAATTTGTTTATGGAAGAAAGATTTGAGAAAGAGTATAAAATTTTTGATCTTAGTGAGGATGAGAAAAATACTCAATTGATAAAAAGTATAATAAAAACAAAAGAACATTTGATGCAATCTCATCAAAATTTTGAGCATGCAGATAGTGATTTAATTGACTATTATTCTTATAATATAAAGGCTGATACTGCAAAATTAAATTATTTAATTAAGCAAGCAAAGTTAAGAGGTTTAATTGTAAATAGTAATTTGCAGGTAAATTTAGATAAAAAAGAAGTAGGGTAAAAAATTTAGTATTGACAAAATACTTGTAGATAATATAAAATTGTAATAATAATAGAAAGATTTAAGGAGAACAATTAATGGCAAAAGTAGCTAAAACAATATTTGTGTGTAATGAATGTGGGTATGAAAGTGCAAAATGGCTTGGAAAGTGCCCAGCATGCAATAGTTGGAATACTTTTTTTGAACAAAAACTAGAAAAGATAACTGAAAATGGTGTTAAAAAAATAAAAGAAAGAGTAGAGCCTAAGGCTCTTAATACATATAAAGGACAAGATGTAGCTAGAACATCAACTGGCTTTGATGAGCTTGATAGAGTTTTAGGCGGTGGATTAGTTAAAGGCTCACTTGTCTTACTTGGTGGAGAGCCAGGAATTGGAAAATCTACTTTAATTCTAGAGCTTTGTGATAAAATAAAAGGGGAAGGAAAGGTTTTATATGTATCTGGAGAAGAATCTGCAGAACAAATAAAACTAAGAGCAGACAGACTTTCAATAAATAATGATGATATTTTATTTCTTGGAGAAACTGATATTTCAGTTATTAATGAAACAATAGAAAAATTAAAACCAAAACTTGTAATTATAGATTCAATTCAAACAATGTATTCTGATGAGCTATCAGCGGCAGCTGGGAGCGTAAGCCAGGTAAGAGAAATAACGTCACAAATTATGAGAACATGTAAATCGAAAGCAATTACAACAATAATAATTGGACATGTTACAAAAGACCGGAACAATTGCAGGACCTAGAGTTTTAGAACATATGGTAGATACTGTTATATATTTAGAGGGGGAAAGGTATTTTTCTTATAGAATTTTAAGAGGAGTAAAAAATAGATTTGGTTCAACGAATGAAATAGGGATGTTTGAGATGAAAGGAGAAGGACTAGTTGAAATAAAAAATCCTTCAGAAATATTAATATCGGAAAGAGATGATAATCCTTCTGGTTCATGTGTAGTTGCAAGTATGGAAGGAACAAGACCAATGTTAATTGAACTTCAGGCATTAACAACACTTTCAGTATTTGGAATACCAAAAAGAACTGCAAATGGTCTGGATTACAATAGATTAGCAGTTTTAATTGCAGTCCTAGAAAAGAGAGCAAACATGAATATTGGTGGGCAAGATATATATGTAAATATAGTAAGTGGAATAAAATTAAATGAGCCATCAATAGATCTAGGAATTATATGTGTTTGTGCTTCAAGTTTTAAAAATATACCAATTTCCAAAGATACAGTAATAATGGGAGAAGTACGGCTTAACAGGAGAAGTAAGGAGAATAAATATGATAGAAAAGCGTTTAAAAGAAGCAGAAAAATTAGGTTTTAAAAGATGCATAATTCCAGAAAATAATAAAAAATATTTAGAAGAAAAGTATAAAATGGAAATTATTGGTGTAAAAAATATAAATGAAGCTTTAAAAGTTTTAGGTTTAAAAAATTAGGTGAAGTTTAGAAGTAGGAGGGTTTAGTATTATAATAAGCAGAATTTTAGATATAGTTTATCCGCCCAAATGTGGAATTTGTGGTAAAATAGGCTACAAAGACCTTTGTATTAAATGTGAAAAAAAACTTGAAAATGTAGCTATATTTGGCAAGGATAATTATATAGAGAATTATTTTGATACACATTTCTATCTATTTAAATATGAAGGGCTAATAAGAAATTTATTAATTCAATATAAATTCAATGAAAAACCATATTTGTATAAAAGTTTTTCAAAATTTTTAAAAAAATATGAAAAAAAACTTTTCAAAAATGAACTTTATGATATAATAATAGCAATTCCGATAAGTAAAAATAGACTAAAGACAAGAGGATATAACCAAAGTGAGCTTTTAGCAAGAGAAATTGCTAAAAATTTTGGACTTAAATTAGAGCAAAACATTATAAAAAAAGTAAAAAATAATATAGCACAAAGTACTCTAAGTAAAGAAGAAAGAGAAAAAAATGTTAAAAATGTTTATAAAATTATAAATAAAGAAACTATGCAAAATAAAAATATATTATTAATAGATGATATTTTTACAACAGGAGCTACAGTAAATGAATGTAGCAAAATGCTTAAACAAAATGGAGTAAAAAAAATAGATGTATTTACAATTGCAAAAGATTAGGAAGGAAGGTTTTATAAATGGAAGATTTAATTGAAAGTATTTTAGACTATGTTCGTTCAGACTATACAGATTATGCAATAATGATAAATGGTGAATGGGGTTCTGGTAAAACTTATTTTTGGAATAATCAAATAAAAAAGAAAATAGATACGATGAAACTTAATGGTAAAAGATTTACTACAATATATATGTCTTTATATGGTATCTCGAATTTAGAAGAAATTAGTAAAAAGATATTTATGGAAACATCTCAACTTATGAACAAAAGCATTAGAAAATATATGGAAACAACAGGAAAAGACTCGATTCCAGAATATGCAAAAACTGGAATGGATATGGCAAATCTTTTTGGAAATGCAACAAATGCGAGTAGAATAGATTATGCAGACTTTTTTTCAACAGATGATAAAGTACTTTGTTTTGATGACTTAGAAAGAGCAAATGTGGATGTTATAGATATTTTAGGTTATATTAATAACTTTGTTGAGCATGACCATATTAAAACAATAATTATATGTAATGAAAAAGAACTTTCAACCAAAATAAAAAACTCAAATTTGGAAATGAAAACATTTATTGCAACATACCTTTTAGATAAGCAAGGAGAATTGGATAATAGAAATATGCCTATGGTTGAAAAGATTCAAGATAAAATTGAAACAGTATTTGATAAAGCTATAGATTATGAAAGAATAAAAGAAAAGCTAATAGGTGAAACATTTGAATATGCACCACAATTTGACTATATTATAAATGGAATTTTAATGAGGTATGAGCATAACAGAGAACTAATTAGATTTTTAAGAGAAAATACAGAATTAATAATAAGTACATTTAAAAAGAGTGGAACAAGGAATTTACGTATTTTAAAACATGCATTAAATGATTTTAGCAAAATATATAATGAAGTAAATAAGGCATATCCAAACACTAATAATAGAGTGATGCAGACAATGCTTATTTTTACAATAGCAGTATCTTTTGAAATAAAGACTGGTAAAATAATAAAAGAAAAATTTAAAAATATTCAAAGTAATGAAGAATATAAATCACTTTTAGTTTCATCTAGAGTTTTAATGGAAGATAGGCAGTTTTATATAAAAGAATTTGATGGAAACTATTATTATAATTTTAAAGCAGATTATAGATTTTTCAAATTTATAGAATACTATGTAAGAACTCGTATTTTTGATATGAAATATTTTAAGGCTGATATGGAAATAATTAATTCTGAATTATCAGAAAAAAAGATACCGTCATATAAAAAAATATTAGTTGAAGAATATTGGAAATTGCAAGATGATAAATTTATTCAAACCGTACAAGAAATTATCGAAGAAGTAAAAAATGGTGATCCTGAATTAATAGATATAGTCAAATTATTTGAATATTTTGTTTACTTTTCAAAAAGTAAATTAATTAATTATGATGTTAGAACTATAAAAGATATTTTTTTAAGTGGAATGAGTTTTTCGTCTTTACACTCTAAGTTTTGCCCAAATGTTGATGAGGAATTAGGAAAGGTTGTAATTAGAGGAGAAGAAGAAAATGCAACTCAAGAAGAAATGAAAGAAATTTTAGAAAGATTCCAAGAATTAAATGAACAACTTTTAGAAAAAGAATACAAAACTAAGGCAGAAGAAATATTTAAATGTATACCAATTCAAATGGAACAATTTTATGAAAGATTTGATAAAGAATGTTCAGATATACCAATTTTAAAATACTATGATGCATTCCAAATGTTTCAAAGAATATCGTGTGCAAGCCATGAGGATATAGTTGCAATAAAAGAAAAATTAGCTCAAAGAGCAAAAGAAAATAAAGGAGTGGCAGCTGAAGAAATAAATAATTTAAGAAGATTAAAAAATGTTATGGATGGATATTTGGAGGGAAAAGAAACTTCAATAAAAGTTGTATTATTAAAAGAGTTTTCAAAAGAGCTAAGTGATATAATTAAACGCTAGAATAGAGAAGATAGAAGATAGAGGCTATTATCTATCTTCTATTTCTTTTAATTTCTTTATGCTAAGTATAAAATTTAAAATTTCACTTGTAAAAATAGAAACTATAAAGCCTGTAATTCCATACCTTGGTACAAAAAAGAAAATAAAACTAATTGAGACTAGTAAATCTACTATATTGATAAATAATACGCCCATTTGAGCATCTAATCCTTTTAAAATGCTATCAACTATAATATCTAAATACATAAAAGGTACAACTGGTGCAAAAATTTTAATATATTCTCCGTACAGATTCATCATGATATATAATAATACCTAGTGTATTTCCAAAAACAAAAAAGAAAATACTTAAAATAAGAGAAACAAAAAAAGTTAACTTTAGCATTTTTTTAGAATACCTTCTTATTTTTGCGTAATCTTTTTTTACCAAAAACCTAGAAAACTCAGGGACTAGAAGACTAGTTAATGCATACAAAAATGTTGAAGGAAATGTAATAATTGGCATTACCATACTTGTAACTATCCCATATTCCTCTAAAGCAGATTTACAATTAATTCCATTTTTTTCTAAGCTATTTGGAATTAAAAGCTGTTTAAATGTCGAAAGACCTGAACGTATGTAAGATGTAAAACATATAGGAGCTAAAATTCTAAATATTCTATGTAAATAAGAATCTTTATTTTTAAAATTACTTTTAAGATATGTGTTTACGTCATTAATAAAAGTAAAAATATTAAAAGTAAAGGAAAATAGCTCAGATAAAACATCACCTAAAATTAAAGCAAAACATATATTCTGAACCCCTCCTAGAGGTATATATTTTTTTAGTAAAAAAATGGTTAAAATAATTTTAGCTACATATTCTAAAAAATTGGCAATAATATATTTATAAACTCTTCTTACAGCTGTAAAATACCCAGAGATACAGCTTGATATAGAAATCATTGGAAGAGCAGCAGCTATTAAATATACAATACTACTTTGTACTTTATTATGTAGACATTTTTCTATAATAAAGTTTTTGGTAAAGACAAAAAACAAGCTTGATACAGTTCCAAATAATAAGCTTATAAAAATACACTTATAAACATATTTTATTATTCCACTTTTATTGCTTAGACTAGCTTCTTCAGAAATAATTCTAGTTGTAGTAATATTAATTCCGAGATGCTGCTAAGGTAATTCCAAATAAATATACAGTCATAATTAATTGAAATATTCCTAATGCTTCTTTATCAATTTTGTTAGATATATAAATATTGAAAACAAGTCTTATTACTTGAAGTGCAAAAGTACTTCCTACCATAAGAATAGAATTTAATAAAAATATTTTAAACTTATTCATATTAGAATAGTATTAAAAAAAATATAAAAAAGAACTAATAGTTACAAGATAAATTTATATATATCAATTTTTTTAAGAAAAACTATTATATAGTAACAACTAATAAAAAAAATCCGGTAAATATATTGATATTTTTTGAATTCTATAATAAAATACTAAAAAACATTGGAGGAAAAATTTTGGGAAAATTTGTGCACTTACATATACATAGTGAATATAGTTTATTAGATGGAGCAAATAGAATAAAAGATTTACCTGTCAGAGCTAGAGAGCTTGGGATGGATGCACTTGCTTTAACAGACCATGGCGTAATGTACCGGAGTAATTGATTTTTATAAAGCTTGTAAAAAGGAAGGTATAAAGCCAATAATTGGATGTGAAGTATATCTTGCACCACGTTCTAGATTTGATAAAGAACCTGGAATAGATAGCAAAAATAATCATTTGATTTTACTTGCAAAAAATAATCAGGGTTATAAAAATTTAAGTAAATTAGTATCATTAGGTTTTATTGATGGATATTATTATAAGCCTAGAATAGATTTAGAAATATTAGAAAAATATAGTGAAGGACTAATTTGTTTAAGTGCATGTATGGCAGGAGCTGTTCCACAAGATCTGATTAATGGAAAAGAAGAAGACGCTGAAGAAAAAGCTAAATGGTATAAAAAAGTATTTGGGGATGATTACTATATTGAAATTCAGAATAATGGATATAAAGAGCAAATTTTATTAAATCAAAAACTAATCAAACTTGCAAGAAAACTAAATATCCCACTGGTAGCTACAAATGATGCACATTATTTAAAAAAAGAAGACAAATATAACCATGAAGTACTATTATGTATTCAAACAGGAAAAAGAATAAGCGATACCGATAGAATGAGTTTTGCAGAAGGTGAGTTATATGTTAAATCACCAGAAGAAATGATAGAATATTTTAAAGCTTTTCCAGAGGCAATAGAAAATACTGTAAAGATTGCAGATAAATGTAATGTGGAATTTGAATTTGGTCACACTATACTTCCAAATTATGAAGTGCCAAAAGAATTTAATTCACATTATGATTACTTAGAAATGCTATGTAGAGATGGCTTAAAAAAACGTTATGGTGAAAATATTCCAAAGGAATATATAGATAGAGCAAATTATGAACTAGGAATAATAAAAAAGATGGGTTATGTTGACTATTATTTAATAGTATGGGATTATATTCATTATGCTAAAACACACAATATTCCTGTAGGACCAGGGCGTGGTTCTGGAGCGGGTTCGATTTTGGCATATGCAATAGAAATTACAGATGTTGACCCTATGAAATATAATCTGCTTTTTGAAAGGTTCCTTAATCCCGAAAGAATTAGTATGCCAGATTTTGACGTTGACTTTAGTGATGAACAAAGACAAGAAGTAATAGATTATGTGTGTGAAAAATATGGTAGTGACCATGTTTCACAAATAATAACATTTGGAACTTTAGCTGCAAAAAATGCAATAAGAAATGTTGCTAAGGCACTAGATATTTCACTTCCTGAAACTGATAAAATAGCAAAAATGATTCCAAATGAACTTCACATAACTATCAAAAAAGCATTAGAGCAAAATATAGAATTAAGAAATCTTTATGAAAATGATGATAAAATAAAAAAATTATTAGATGTATCTATAGCATTAGAAGGAATGCCGAAAAATACATCTACACACGCATGTCGGAATTGTAATTACAAAAGACCCAGTAGACACATATGTTCCTCTATATGTAAGAGATGGACAAAATGCAACACAATTTGTAATGACTACTTTAGAAGAATTAGGACTTTTGAAAATGGATTTTCTAGGCTTAAGAACACTTACAGTTATAAAAGATACAAAAGAAATGGTAAAAAAAGACTTTAATATAGATGTGCAATATGATAAAGATATGAATGACCCAAAAGTATATAAACTTTGGCAAGAAGGTAAAACGTGTGGAATATTTCAGTTTGAAAGCCAAGGAATGAAAAATTTTATGCAAGAACTAAAGCCAGACTGTTTAGAAGACTTAATTGCAGGAGTTTCTTTATATAGACCAGGTCCTATGGATCAAATTCCGCGTTATGTTAAAGGAAAATTAAATCCGGGGCACAATGAATATACTCATCCGAGTTTAGAGCCAATACTTAATGTAACATATGGTTGTATGGTTTACCAAGAACAAGTTATGCAGATTGTAAGAGACCTAGCAGGCTATTCTCTTGGAAGGGCAGATTTAGTGCGCCGTGCAATGGGAAAGAAAAAGTTAGATGTAATGGCAAAAGAAAGAGAAGTTTTTATTCATGGTCAGGTAGACGAAAATGGTAATGTTGAAGTCCCTGGGTGTGTCCGAAATGGAATAGACGAGGAGTCTGCAAATAAAATATTTGATGAAATGGCTGAGTTTGCAAAATATGCATTTAATAAATCTCATGCTGCATGTTATGCAGTAGTAGCATATCAAACAGCATATTTAAAATGTTATTATCCATCAGAATTTATGGCTGCGATGCTAAATAGCTATCTTGGAAACTTAGATAAAGTCCCTGTTTATATAGATGAATGTAAATCTCTTAATATACAAATTTTAAAACCAGATATAAATATAAGTGAACTTAAATTTACTGTAGATTCTGGAAATATAAGATTTGGTTTAGGAAGTGTTAAAAATGTTGGAATAGAGCCAATAAACATAATAGTAAAAGAAAGAGAAGAAAACGGAGTATTTAAAAGCTTTACAGATTTCTGCGAAAGAATTGCAGACAAAGGCATTAATAAAAAATGTATTGAAAGTTTAATTAAAGCAGGAGCATTTGATAATTTTGGAAAAACGAGAGCTACACTTTTGACATCATTTGAAGATATAATAGACTTGATTTTAAGTTCAAAGAAAAAGGGTTTAGAAGGTCAATTTTCAATGTTTGATTTTAGCACCAAAGACGATGAAAATGATTTAGAGAAATTAAAATACAAATATAATGAACTTGAAGAATTTTCAGAAAAAGAATTATTTTCACTTGAAAAGGAAATGCTTGGAATATACCTAACAGGGCATCCACTTGCAAAATTAAAAGATGAAATAAAGAATAAAACTACAATTTCATCAAAAGACATTATTGCAATAGATAGTAAAAATTTAGAAGATGAGGAAGAAAGAATTGTAGAACCTGAAATTTCAAATTTAATTGAAAATCAAAAAAATGTTGATTTTAAAGATGGACAAGAAGTAACTTTTGCAGGAATAATCACATCTATAAAGAAAAAATATACGAAAACTAATAAAATAATGGCATTTATAACAATCGAAGATTTATATGGTCAAGTTGAAGTATTAGCTTTTGAGAATACTTACCTTAATTCAAAAGAAAGTTTAATAGAAGAAAATATTGTACTAGTAAAAGGGAGATTAAGCATAAGAGATGAAGAAAAAACTACAATAATTGCAAGTAATATATCAAATTTTGAACCTCAAAAAAGAAAAGTTTTAGTTATAAATATAACTAATTTAGATGAACTTGCAAGAGTTAAGCTAAGAGGAGCTATAAAATTTTTTAATGGTACAATGAACAATATCCTTGTAGATGTAATAGATGGAGAAAAAGAATTAAAATGTGGTGCAATATATATAACAGATCAAATTTATAACATATTTCAAGAAATAGTAGGCATTCAAAGTGTGAAAATAGAAGAAATGAAGTATTAATTTATAGGAGTATATACTTTAAAAATATAATAATAAAAGGTGTAATAATTTATGAATAGTAATGGTTTTAAAGAAAGAATAAATTATTCAAAAGACAAAAAAGAAAAAGAACTGCAAGAGTTAATGGAAGAAAGAAATAAACTTTTGAAAAGATCTGATCAATTAAATCTTGAGGAGGAGAAATTGCAAAAAGAAAGAGAACGTATAAATCATATACTTATGATGTGGTACAACAGCAGAACTATAGATAAAAAAGAAATAGAAATACATAAAATAGATATAGTAAGAGATAGAATAAAAAAAATAGGTATTGAAAAAGATGAATTAAGGATAGCTTTAAGGCAAAATAGAAAAAGAATGGGGGAATTACAACAAACATCCAAAATAGGTATACCAGATATTGTTTCACATTTTCCTTCATTGTAATGTG
>AUXO017470459.1_pt1 | contig 11040 bp, 7 predicted proteins | sample 768731 | NCBI WGS metagenome assembly AUXO01 (sample SAMN02715735, study PRJNA202380) | gut metagenome | biome: sheep rumen | host: Ovis aries | place: New Zealand: Palmerston North
ATATTTCACCATGAAGGAAGAAGAGGATGTCTGCCGGAAGCTGCGCAGGCTGCTCATGGATGGAGTGGAAAAACGGCTTGACGCGGATGCGCCTATCGGGTTTCTGCTCTCAGGCGGGCTGGACTCCTCTCTGGTCTGCGCAATTGCCCAGAAGATGCTGCCGCATCCCATCTGCACCTTTGCCATAGGGATGGATGTGGATGCCATAGACCTGAAGTATGCCAGGAAGGTTGCGGAGTATATTGGAAGCGATCATACGGAGGTCATTATCACAGAGCAGGATGTGCTCTCTGCGCTGCCGACGGTGGTTGAACTGCTGGCAACGTGGGACATTACTACAATCCGGGCATCCATCGGGATGTATCTGGTATGCAAGTGGATTCATGAGCATACGGATATCCGGGTGCTGCTGACCGGGGAAATATCAGATGAACTCTTTGGGTATAAATATACGGACTTTGCGCCGTCAGCGTCAGCCTTCCAGGAAGAGGCGGAAAAGCGCATCCGGGAACTGCATGTCTATGATGTGCTGAGGGCAGACCGTTGCATTTCCGTAAACAGTCTGGAGGCAAGGGTGCCCTTCGGGGATCTCAAATTTGTGCGGTATGCCATGAGCATCGATCCGGAACTCAAAATGAACCGCCATGATATGGGAAAATACCTCATTCGAAAGGCGTTTGAGGAGGACCATATACTGCCCGATGAGATTCTCTGGAGGCAGAAGGCGGCGTTTTCAGATGCTGTAGGCCACAGCATGGTCAATGACCTGAAGGCGCTGGCAGAACGGACGTACAGCGATGAAGCGTTCCGCGAGAAAGCGGAAAAATATGAGTACTGCCGCCCGTTTACCAAGGAAAGCCTCTTATACCGGGAGCTGTTTGAACGGTATTATCCCGGACAGGCACATATGATTCCGGATTATTGGATGCCGAATAAAACGTGGCCGGGATGCAATGTGGATGATCCCTCCGCGCGGGTGCTTTCAAACTATGGGGAAAGCGGAAAATGAACAGCTCATCGTCAGTAAGTTCGGGATACTCTTGTCCTTTTGTAAATCAAAGGTTTATTTCGGCGCGGTGAAGGCCGCGCCTTTTTGTTATTTGGCAATATGAGAGCACATTTAAAGGAATTGTTCCCCGTGCTGTGCTTTTAAAGGAAGGAGTACAGGCGGGTTGAACGAAAAGATGGGGAAATGATATACTTTTAGATATAAGACGAGAAAGCATGTAATGAACTGAGAATACAGAACAGGCCGAGAAATCGGAGATGGATGAGAAGGACAAGATAATGCCAAGTGAAAGTTATGATGCGCTTCTTGAACAATGCCGTCGTCTGAAGGAAGAGAATGAACATCTGAAGGCCCTGCTGGAAGCCCATAAGATCCCTCTGGAAGGAAAAGAGAAGAGAGCCCGGGCAGAGGAGGCGGTGCCGCGGCAAACAGAGGAGAGATCGCTGCCGGACTGCAGAAAAGGTCTGAGCAAGCACAGCAGCTTGTCAGAGAAGATTCAGCTGTATATGTCCCTGTTCCATGGGAGGGAGGACGTATATGCAAAGCGTTGGGAAAGTCCCAAGACAGGGAAGAAGGGGTACAGCCCTGCATGCAGAAATGAATGGATCCCGGGAATTTGCAGCAAGCCCTGTGGGAAATGCACCCATGCATCCTATTATCCTTATACCGAAGAAGCTGTCAGGCGTCATCTTGCAAAAGACAACAGCGAAGTACTGGGCATCTATGCAATTCAACCGGATGATACCTGCTGGTTTCTGGCTATTGATCTGGATGAAGCAGAATGGAAAAACGATGTCCGTTCTCTATGGAAAGTATGCCTGGAGATGGAACTGCCCTGTGCAGTAGAGAAATCCCGCAGCGGAGAAGGTGCCCATGTATGGTTCTTCTTCAGTGAACGCATTCCCGCATTCTTGGCAAGGAAAATGGGGACCTCTGTCATCACGCTTGCGATGAAAAGAAATGCGAGACTTTCATTCGCGTCATATGACCGTATGTTTCCAAATCAGGATACGATGCCGGAAGGCGGATTTGGCAATCTCATTGCGCTTCCGCTTCAGCCTGAAGCGGCACGTAAATGCGGGGGCAGTCTGTTTATTGATGAGCTGGGGGAGGCCTATCCGGATCAATGGGCGTATCTTTCAACGCTAAGGCGGATGTCACTGGTGGATGTTGAAGCCGCTGTTTCTAAAATGCGTCTGGAGATCGGAGAAGGGTCTCTGGGAAAACTGGCAGAAGAGGAAGAAGAAAAGCCCTGGAAAAGGAAAAAAGAGGATGGTATTTCTGCAGAGGATCCGACCAAAGAATTCGAATGTGTGATTTCGGACCGGATCTACATCAATACGGAGAGAATCTCAAACTCGGTTTTAAACTGCGTGAAAAGACTGGCTGCGTTTCGAAACCCGGAGTTTTATAAAAAGCAGGCACGCAGGCTGCGGATAGCGGAAACAACGCCCCGCATTATCTGCTGTGCGGAATATGATGGAAGCTATCTCTGCATGCCGAGAGGAATGGCGGATGAAATCAATGCCTTTGCAAAAGAAAATGGGATTAGGGTGCAATGGAAAAACGAGCAGTGCCGGGGACGGAGCATTGATGTGGCATTCCGTGGAGAACTGTATACGGAGCAGCAGATTGCCTTTGAGATACTGCGACAATTTGATAAAGGTGTTTTATCCGCGACGACAGCCTTCGGAAAGACGGTAATAGGGGCAGCCCTGATTGCGGAGAAAAAGACAACTGCTCTGATCCTGGTACACAGGAAGCAGCTTCTTGAACAATGGAAAGAACGGCTGGAACACTTCCTGGACATCCGGGAAACGGTGCCGCAACAGCCCAAAAGAAGAGGAAAAAGGATTGAAAGAACGCCTATAGGGGTTTATGGCAATGGAAAAGATGCACGCAGCGGAATTATAGATATTGCCATGATGCAGTCGATTGAAAAGAAGAAAGAAGTTCCGGCATGGATTGGGGAATATGGACTGGTGATTGTAGATGAATGCCACCATGTTCCTGCAGCCAGTTTTGAGGCGATACTGAAGGAAATCCGAGCTGAATATACATACGGACTTACCGCAACACCAAAGAGACGAGACGGACGCCATCCCCTCATTCCGATGTATTTGGGACCGATTCGATACAGGGTGAATGCCAAAGAGCAGGCGGCGTTAAGGCCTTTTTCTCATATTATGGTTCCAAGATTTACCGGAATGATCTTTGGCACAGAACCGGAAGGGGAAGCAGGGGGAATTGCCTGGTATTACAGCCGGATTGCAGAAGATGACCTGAGGAATCATATGATCGTAGATGATGTGCTCTCCTGCGTAGAGGAAGGCAGAAATTGCCTGGTTCTAAGCGAAAGAGTGCTGCATGTACAGAAATTATCGGAATTGATTCGTGAGAAATATTCAGAGGTTTTCATACTTGTCGGGGGACAAAGTCCTGCTGAAGGGAAAAACCAGCTGCATAAAGTTCACGATGCTCCGCATGATAAGCCTATTGTTGTGTGTGCCACAGGGAAATATATCGGGGAAGGCTTTGATGAATCCAGACTGGATACGCTCTTTTTGACAATGCCGATTTCATGGGAGGGCATTCTGGCGCAATACGCAGGAAGGCTGCACAGGCTTTATCAGGGAAAGAGGGAGGTTCGGGTCTATGATTATATCGATGACCAGGCTATCATGCTGGAGCGGATGTATAACAAAAGACTCCATACCTATGCAAGCCTTGGCTATGAGGTATGCGGGGAGCAGAGCGATGCGTATGTGCACAGGGACATCATCTATGATCAGAGAACATTTGTGGAACCGTTCCTCCAGGATATCCGTGAAGCGCGACGAAGCATCGTTATTGTAAGCCCGTTTATCAAGGAAAGCAGGGTAAACTGGCTGTATAACACGGTGCAGATGAATGCGCATCCCCTGAAGGTAACGATTATAACCAGGCCGAGTGAAAGCTTTCATAGTCCATCCTGCATGGAAGTACAGCGGGCGATAGCACGGCTAAAGGAAGTACATGCCGATGTTGTCTGTAAAAATGCCATTCATCAGAAATTTGCGGTGATTGATAATAAGATCGTCTGGTATGGAAGCATTAATCTGCTGTCCTTTGGAGCATCGCAGGAAAGCATCATTCGGATTGTAACGGGAAGCGTTGCAAAAACGCTGATTGAATCAGCGCTGTCGAAAAAATAAATACCAGAATGAATGAACCCTATAATTAAAAGAAGAGCGGCGTTGGCCGCTCTTCTTTTGGAATATTGTTATTTATGCCCAGGTGCCATTGCGGAAGATGGGTGTTGCAGAACCATCCGGACGGATGCCGTCAATGGAGAGATCGTCTGCACCGACCATGAAATCCACGTGGATAATGGAGTCGTTGATGCCTTTTTCCTGTGCCTGTGCAGGGGTCAGGTCATCTCCGTCGGGGAGCACTTCCTTGAATCCCATTCCAAGGGCACAGTGGCAGCAGGCATTCTCATCAAAGAGGGTTTCGTAGAACAGGAAGCCGCACTGATTGACCGGGCTTTCCTTGGGAACAAGGGCTACTTCACCCAACATGGAAGCACCGTCATCCATTTTAATCATGTTCTCAAGCAGCTCCTGGCCCTTTGCGGCGCGGCAGGAAACGGCCCTGCCGTCATGGAAGGTAATGGAAAAGTCTTCAATCAGCTGGCTGTTCCAGGACAGCGGTTTCACAGCGACGAGCGTGCCTTCGCATCTGCCGGCCATGGGGGAGGTGAAAATTTCTTCTGTAGGCATGTTGGGAATATAGAAAGCTCCGTTTACGGAATTAGTCGCACCGGCCCCCTCCCATTTTGCCTCCGGGATCAGGTCAACGGTGAAATCCGTCCCGTTTTTGCTGGAATAGTGCAGGGAGGAAAAGCCCTGTGCATTCAGCCACTGAGCTTTCTTTTCAATAAAATCGGTATGGGCCTTCCAGTCCGCGACGGGATCGTTGTCCTCATGCACGCGCACGGTATTGAGAATAGCCTCCCACAATTTGGCGACGGCTGTTTCGTCATCCGCTTCCGGGAAACACTTTTTGGCCCACTTGACGGAAGGATAAGCTGCAATAACCCACTGATGCTTGCCGTCGATGGCATTTCTGTAAGGCTTAAAGACGGAAGAGCGGCTCTGCGTTACCGCAGACAGCTTTTGAGGATTCACTCCGTTCATGGCGTCCGGGTCTTCAGAGACGACATAGATGCGGCAGGGCAGATCTTCCACCATCTGCTTCATCTTTGCCTCTTCCCAGGGCAGAACGGTTGAAAGGGTATCCTGAGAGGCGTTCAGATAATTGAGCCGGCTGAGGGTGTCAAAGGTCCAGTCGACATTGACCTTTTTTGCGCCGGCTTTGTAGCATTCCTCGATCACAAGGGCGGCAAAATCGTGCTGCTCAACAGAGATGGTCAGCTGCACAACCTGGCCGGACTGCACGTTGACTCCGGTGCGGACGATCAGTTCCGCATATTTTTGAAGGATCTCTTTGGAAATCTGCATGATAGTCTCCTATACTATGAATTTTAGAAACGAAGGTGCCCATTGCGTTGGGTTTCATGGCGGTGCCGGTAAAACAGGACCTACAGAAAGATGCAGCGCAGCAGGCTGAGTATAACATATATGGGCGGAAAAAGAACCTTCTTTTTTAAGCCGCGGTGTGCAGCCCCCTTGGCTGACGGGCAGACAGGACAGATGCGCAGAACGTGCCCCATGCACCGGTGAGACAGGGATTAAATCCGAAACCGTTTTCTTCAGGAAGTAACTTTTGCTTGCCAAAGTTCAAAATAGGATTATAATTAAGAATGTTTTAACATGCTAACATTCTGAACCCGCTCTGTGAGACTGCGGAAAAGGATACAGGAAACGCAGAGCGGCTGTCTGCATATAGAGAGTAGGATGCGGACTGGTTTCTGAACAGGCGGGATCAGTCAAAGGACAGGAGGAAGGAACAGATGAAGATTACAGAGATAGGCAATCCGAACGGGAAGACGCTGCTGCTGTTGCCTGGAACTGCCTGCACATGGCAGATCAATTTCCATCCGGTAATAGATGCCCTGGCGGAGTGCTACCACCTGCTCTGCGTCAATTATGATGGTTTTGACGGGGACAACAGCAGGCCGTTTACCGACATGCTGACCGTAACGGAAAAAATAGAAAACTATATCCTGGAAAAGCACAGGGGACACGTGGACGGTGCCTATGGATCTTCATTGGGCGGAAGCTTTGTGGGACTGCTGATCCAGAGAAAGCGGATTCATATTGACCATGGGTTTATAGGAAGCTCGGATCTGGATCAGGGCAGCCCGATCGTGGCGCGGATAATGACCTGGATCGTGGGCGGCTGGATTGCGGGCGCAGCCAAGAGTGAGAAGAAGCAGGAAAAGCTGAAAAACATGCTTGTAAAAAACTTTGGCATGGAGATGGATGAGGAAACAAGCGCTTTTATGGATGGCTTTGTAAAGAGCATGGTTGGGCTGCATCCTCAAACGATAGCCAGAGAGTTTTATTCGGATTATGTCACCCCGCTGGAAAAGGACATCAGCGTGGACGGGACAACAGTCCATGTCATTTATGCCCTCAAAATGGGGCCGAAGTACGAAAAAAGATATCTGGATCATTTCCGCAATCCGGATATTCGGCGCTTTGATATGCAGCATGAAGCTTGGATTTTTCAAAAGAAATGGACCGTGCCGATTTTGAATACCATTGCTGAATGCATGGAAGGATAAGAAAACGGCCGTCACTGGAAAGGAGAAGAGCATGGCAGCGGCAGAACAGATTATGAAAGGAAAGGCGTTTATCCGCAGAGAGATGGAAAGGCAGCTTCCAAAGCAGCAAAGCGATGCGCTGTGGGAGAAGGCGGAAAAGAGGCTGGCTGTAATCCTGGACCAGTATGCGGGAATTCCCAAGGGAGAGCATATGCATACGGACCGCTATATTTTTCCTGCCGCAGCCATTTACCTGACGGCAAAAGAAGCAGTTGGGCAGGAGCAGGCCTACAGCATTATAGAAAATGCAGCTGTCGTGAGCACAAGGGCCATGGGAGAAAGGCTGGCGAAAATGATGCGGATCCCGGGATTCGGCAGGCTGTTTTTATGGCTTTGGGATCCCATCAGCCGAAAGATGTTTGGGCCGGACAGAGGGTTCAGGAATGTCTTCTATCCCAGGGAAAAAGATGGATACCGGATGGATATCACATCCTGCCCCTATGACCGGTACTTTTCAGAACTGGGCTGCCCGGAACTGACACGGATATTCTGCGATAACGATGAACGGACGTATGGCAATCTGCCCGGATTGAAATTCAGCCGGAGCACGACTCTGGGAAAGGGCGGAAAGCGGTGCGATTTCTATCTGAAAAAAACGAAATAAGGAACACAGTCCCGTCTGAACCGCCGCATTCGGCGGTTTTTTTCAGCCTGAAGAGCTTTTTCAAGACTATTTCCATAGTTTTCTGATACAATGGCCATGACAGGAAAGATGCGGAAGAAAAAAGAGGAAACGGAAATGAAACTACTGGTCATTGAAGACGAAGAAGGTCTGCGCGAGGCGCTGATAACCGCACTGCAGAGTGAAGGATATGAGGCGGAAGGAACCGAAGACGGGGAAGATGGGCTGGAGATGATCTGCACCGGGCTGTACGATCTGATTATCCTGGATGTCATGCTGCCCGGAATGGACGGCTTTGAAATCCTTCGTCGGGTGCGCGGAGAAAAAAGAACCGTGCCCATCCTTCTTCTGACGGCACGCTCAGCGGTTGAGGACAAAGTGGAAGGACTGGATCTTGGCGCGGATGATTATCTGACCAAGCCATTTGCCCTGGAGGAACTGATGGCCCGGGTGCGCGTCCTGCTCAGGAGGGGCGATAAACAGGCAGCGGATGACAGACTGCGCTTCGGGGAGCTGCTTTTTGATATCAAATCCTATACGATCATGAGGGAAGGAGGGACAAGGTCTGTCCGCCTGAGCGCCAAGGAGTACCGGATGCTGGAATATCTGATGCTCAATGCAGGCCAGGTGCTGACCCGGGAACAGATTACACAGCGCGTCTGGGGATATGATTCCGACGCAGAGTACAACAATGTGGATGTCTATATTTCCTTCCTTCGCAAGAAAATCCAATATACACAGGCCAAGGTGAAAATCCGCCTGATCCGCGGCGTGGGATATCAGCTGGAGGCAGACAATGATTGAAAGACTTCGAAAGAGGGTTTTCTGGAGCATTTTCCTGAGTGCGGCAAGCGTGCTGCTTGTGATCCTGATTGCGCTCAATGTACTCAATGCGGTGCAGACTTTTCGAAAGGCCGATGAGATTCTCCATTCTGCTTCGGACGTGATGCCCATGGACGGCCAGGACCGGGGCATGCAGCGTGGGAAAAATGACCGGAAACGGGGACGGTCGGATTTTCTCCGTTCTGTCGCCAAAGGAGAACTGGGAATGCTGCAGCTGGACGAAGAGGGCGCCATTGTGTCGGTATTCGGAGTCGCTGAGTCGGATACGGAAAGCTTTGCTGCTGTGATCCATCAGGCGCTGTCGGATGAGGACGGGGAGGGGACCTGTGACGGGTGGATGTACCGGATTCAGAAAGGACAGGAAGGGACGCTGCTCTTTGTCTTTGATCCGGGTTCACTGTATGCGGAAATCTGGGCAGAAATAGCGCTGTCTCTGGCGGGCTTTTTTCTGGCCTGCCTGCTGTTTGCGCTGCTGGCGCATTTCCTTTCCGGACGGATTACGCTGCCGGCAGAACGGGCCATGGAGTCGCAGAAGCGCTTCATTGCAGATGCCAGCCATGAACTGAAGACCCCTCTTGCGGTGATTGATGCCAATGCAGCGCTTCTGGAAAAGAGCATTGGGAAGAACAAGTGGCTCGGCTATATTGAAAGCGAATCCCAGAGAATGGCCGGACTGGTTGCGGCACTTCTCAAACTGTCGGAACTGGATGAAGGGAAGGGACAGAAGCAGAGGCAGGCTGGTTCATTTGATGCGGCGGAAACCCTGACAGAGGCCATCCTCCCTTTTGAAAGCGTTGCGTTTGAAAAGGGAGCCATGCTGATCATGGACATTCCGGATACGCTGCCGGTGACCGGCTTTTCTCAGGATCTGGGGCAGATTACGGGAATTTTACTGGACAATGCCATTAAACATACGGAAGAAGGGGGAAGCGTCCAGGTCAGCGCAAAGCAGGTGCAGCGCCGCATGGGACGCACAGAGCAGGACGCCGTGCAGGTGAAGGTTTCCAATACTGGCAGTGAGATTCCAAAGGAAGCCCTGCCGCATATCTTTGAGCGGTTTTATAAAGCGGATCCTTCCCGCAGATACAGCGAAAACAGTTATGGACTTGGGCTGGCGATTGCCAAAGGGATTGCGGACCAGCACGACTGGCATCTGTCGGTGTCGTCTGAAGACGGCGTGACGGCCTTTACGCTGGAGCTGCCGAAGGGATGAACGAAACAGGAATAGGAAGAAAGCTGTTCTTTGGGAACAGCTTTTTTTCTTTTTGGAAGAATCCTGTCAAGGGCCTGCAGGTGCTGTCTCTGTCTGCCGGGAAAGGAAAAGTTCACAGGCTGTTCACAATTGAAGCGGTTTTTTCAATTTTATTTCAACAGACGGATGATAAGATTTGCAGCGTACCGGGGAACCGGTCCAATAAAAACAGGAGGAACGCGATGATTCAGAAAAAGAAAAGGCGCATCTGGCGGAACATTCTGATTGACCTGGGATGCACAGGCATCGCTTTAGTTGTATTTGCTCTGTTCCATCATGTGCTGCCGAGACAGCAGGAGAGCATCGGGATCGTGAGTGTGGTCCAGGCGGAAGCGGAGACAGAAGAAAAGACAGAGGAGAACGTTCAGGCCTCTGAAGAACCGGATGCAACGGCAGCGCCTACCGCAGAACCGGAAAAAGAGAGGAAAAGCGGCTCTGCAGGCGGCAGAAACCGGTCAGCGGCCGCTCCGGGGAAAAGCAGTTCAGGAAGAAGCGGAGCGGGAAGCCGGAAAAGCAGCAGATCCGGCGGCGGGACAGAGCGCACGATGAACGCAAAAGGCGGAAGCGCCCTGTCTCAGTCGGATGTGGAATCGACTGGGGAGGTGTCCGGCACCGCGCTGTCGGAAAAGTTTGCCGACAGGTACAGCGATACGGTGGTGGTGACAGAGCAAAGCTACACCAGCCCGGACATCTCCATTACGGTAAGCGAGGAGACGCTGGATGACGGGAAAATCACCTATTATCTGGCGGACATCTATGTAAGGGATATTACCTGTTTCCAGACGACGCTGGCAGAGGATACCTACGGAACAGGGTACCGGGACAGCATCGAAGAAATGGCCAGTGAAGGAAATGCGCTGCTGGCGGTCAACGGGGACTATTACGGCAATACGACAGAAGGCGTTGTCGTTCGCAACGGCGTCATTTACCGGGCAAATCCGACAGACTGCGATGTCTGTGTGCTGTATCAGGACGGGACCATGCAGGTGATGCCCGGATCTGCCTTCAGTGTGGAGGAAGCGGTTGCAGAAGGTGCCTGGCAGGCCTGGACCTTCGGGCCGGCGCTCCTTGATGCGGATGGCAGCGTGCTCACGTCTTTTGCCAGCTCGAGCCGGATCATATCGGCCAATCCTCGGACAGCGATCGGGTATTATGAGCCCGGACATTACTGCCTGGTGGTGGTGGACGGAAGAGGAGAATCAGCCGGCATTACCCTGCAGCGGCTGTCGGAGTTGTTTAACAGCCTGGGCTGCAAGGCGGCCTACAATCTGGACGGCGGCAAATCTTCCATAATGGTCTGGCAGGATGAAATTATCAACACGCCTTCCGGAGGAGGAAGGGAATCCAGTGATGCGCTTCTGATTGCGGAGGTGAAAAACCATGATTAAACTGCAGGGGCTGCTTCGGCATGCGATGGTCATTCTGGCGCTGATGTTTCTGGTATTTCTGGTGTTGGATCAATACAATCCAATGATGAATTTTGTGAATAACAACATTTCAAGAACCCTGCTGGCTTTGTTCTGCGTGTGCGGCATTGCCCGCAG
>AUXO011732453.1_pt1 | contig 11038 bp, 22 predicted proteins | sample 768731 | NCBI WGS metagenome assembly AUXO01 (sample SAMN02715735, study PRJNA202380) | gut metagenome | biome: sheep rumen | host: Ovis aries | place: New Zealand: Palmerston North
ACGGTGTTTGCGTTCCTGGCTTGGGTGCGGATATACTGCCCCCAGCCCCCCGGCAATGCCAATGCGCTGCCGGTTGGCTGGAGTATCAAAACCGCGTTCCCGTATTTGGTATGCGTCTTTGACCGCCCCCCGCAACGATAGCCCGCCGCCGCTTTTACGGCCATTGCGGCGGAGTTTGTCCGCGCGCGGGTTCGCTACGTGTCGGCCCAGTTCCTCGTGTCACCTATTGCGCCGTGTCGCACATGTGCGTGTGTGTGCGGCTTATTCGCAATGGTCAAGCGTTAGTAGAGAACATCCCCCGCGACGATTAGCCAGGCAAACCAGCCCCGCGGCGGCCGTTACCTCGCCGCGGATAGTTATAAACTACAAAAAAAAACGCATTTTGTGCGGTTTGCGTTTGGTTTTGGGGTTGTTTTTGCTGGGGTAATTAGTTATTTTTGAAAACAGAAAAACACCGCGCTTTGATGCGTGTCAAAAAAGATGGCGGTGCGTTCCTGGCTCAACCGTAACGGAGTGTTAAACCTGGAACTATTTTATTTTGCCCCCGACAAAACCAGCCGTTGGCAAATCGTTGGGCCCCGCGTCATGAATTTGGCGCGGGGTTCGCGTTTAATACGCGTATTAGGAATCCTTGACGAGCCGAACCGAGTAACCGCCGTCCTTGCGGAACACATCCATGTTCATCGCAGCATCCGTACCAAAGCCTTGGCGATAGGCATCACTACCACTCTCTGTAATAGTCCAAAAGTTAGTGCGGGAACCAACACCGTCAAAAACACCACTGTAGCGACCTGCGGGGAGAACTCCGAAACCGTAATCGTCAGTACCGCCCCAAGAGGTAGCCCAAGAAACATTAGCTGCCTTTAGTTTAGTTCCTGCCGTAGATGCCCCACCAACGGCGTTAGCCAATGCCGTCCACTCGTCATTTGTAGGCACGTGCCAACCCGGACAGAGCGTTGCCCTGTTGTCATTCAGCAACTTTACGGCGTACCAATTATACAATAGTCCACACTTCCTAGTGCCGTCAATGCCATAGGTTGCTTCGTCATTATTGTAATACCAAGCATTAGGCGTTGACGGTAAACCGCTACCCCCTATATTGCAACCGCTGAACTTGTAGTCAAGATTTTCGTCAAGCCATTCAACTCCACCTATGTTTACTGTCCTATACTTCCTTCCAACAATATCAACAGACCCGCCGCCTTCTGCTCCTATCTTGTAAATACCCGCGCCCTTGTAAATACTCGGTTTATAAATTGTCGGTTCCATGCGCGCCCCCTATTAGAATAAACTAAAGTTGTAACTATCAACCATGCCGCCGGTTGCCTCTACATCCAACTCCAAAATTGGCGTAAAGGTTTTCCCAACATAAGCGGATTGTAGATTGTAGTCATCAAGGCAATATAGACTATTCATATATTTCGGGCAAAAATAAACCGGCTTATTATTCTGTAATTCAAAACTATTCCATGTTGGCTTGGTTTTGTACGGTTTCAAAGTCGCATTGATATTCGTCCACTCGTTCCAATTCTGAATTTTTAATTGTACGCTGTCAAGTTCCGCACCATCTTGTTTACAAAGAACCAAATAAATATTTGCGGCGCGCTTCAATTCGGGCGGCTGCAATCCAGGTGCCCCGCTGGAAATAATGCGGGCGCGCTTGATAACAAAATTGCTCTCACCGTTTGCCAACGCCTGGGCACCGTAATTGAAAACTTGGGCGCAATTTGCCGCAACAATAATATCTGGGCTTTGCGGTGTAAAACTTGCATCGCGGTCATTATCAGTAAATGTATATTGTGCGTTGGTAATGTTGATAGTTAAGCCATAACGGCCCGCAATATTAGCCATTTTTAACCACCTTTATTGTGCCGCGGCCGCATCGGGCTGGGCGGGTTGTTGCTGGGGGATTTGCGGCGGCTGCTGGGCCGCATCGCCATCGTTGAAGTCTATTTGAACGCCAAAGCCGTTGGCCAGCTGCATGGCCGCATCCTTTCCGTATTTCTCGGCCGCAACGGCAAAGAAATTGTTTGTTAAGTCTGGGTCACTCTTGATAAGGTTTTGCACAAAGATATTTTTTGATGCCTCGGCCCCGGCGGCATTGTAATTGTTGTTATGCTTTGCCAGCAATTCAGGCAAATACTTTAAGCCCATTTCTATAAGCATGTCCATTTTATCGCTACCCCTATTAGAATTTTCACCGCCCGCGAAATCGCCCGCAAAGGCATCGCGCACGGCCTTAAGATTGTTTATTTGCTCCATGACCGTTGGAGCCGGCGCGGCGGGCTTGTTGGCCTGCTTCAACGCCTCAATTACTACCGCATCGCCAACGGTTTGGCCGCGCTGGGTTTCCAACATCATTTTAAAAAGCGGCGTGTAGTCCGGTGCCGGCGGCGGTGCCAAAAACTTTTTTACACCCTCAAGAATAGCAAAGCCGGCCGCAACCTTATCGGCTGTCAAGTTCCCCAGCAAATTGCCCAGCAAACCGCCGGCGGCGGGTGCCTGGGGGGCAATAACCGCGGGCGCGTTTGGAGTACCCACCGCCGCGCCCGCGGCCCCCTCTTCGGTTTTGTCTATGCGTTTAAAAATTTCGTTGCTTATCGTATATACGCGGCTTGTGTCTTGGCGGTTTCCATCTTTATCCCGCCAAAAATATTTTACGGAATAGTCACCGCCCCCGAAATTATCGGCAATTTCCTCTTCCTTGATAATGCGGTCAAATACGCCGCAATATTCTTGTTTTACTTTTCCATTTTCGGCCGTCCTCACATACCGATAAACGCGGCTTTTAATGTTGGTGAGTTTTTCACCGCCCGCCGCCTCAATTTCGTCTAAAATATCATCCGATGTTATCGGCAATCCTTGAGGGTTGTCCGTGTCAATGTTGTATTTTTTAGCCATTTGGTTACCCCTTTTTTTATTTGGTTATAAAGTAAATACTTGCGGCCGCAATCCCTAAAATTAGCGGCCAATTTGTCGGATTTTTTACTGTTACCGTAACGGCCTCGCCCGCATCCATCGCGGGCCGCACGGTGTTGTAAAGTTCCGTGCTGGCATCGCCTTGGATGTAATCGGCCGACAACTTGCGCGCGGCCGTCAAGACGCATCCCGCGCTATCATCTACCGCGACATTGCCACCGTGGAACATGATGTATTGGCGGCCAGGCACATCAATGGCGATTTTGTTGGCCATCAACTTGGGCGAAAACCGCCAATAAATAGGGAACGTGCCTGCCGGTATCATCTTGGCGGCGTTTTCCATGGTGTAAGCAAAAAACTGGCCATCCATGTACAAACGGCCAGGCACATTGCCCGCTTGGGTTGTCTTTTCTCGCTTAATCACCAGGCGCATTTTTTACCTATTCAAAATACTCGGCATCGTTTGCTTTTACGCCGTATTGGTCGGCCAAAGCATATGCCAATGTGGTAAAAAGTTTATCACAAAATTTGCGATGCTTTTTTAAAATTCTAACCTTTTTTTTAGGCTTGCGGCCGGTGTAATTATAAAACGCCTCGCAAACAAACGCCAATTCCTTGGGCGAAAATTCAACAACAATTTTTTCATTTTTAGCCATAAATCACCCCCTCTATTTAACCGCGTTTTTGTTCGCGCGGATAAAGTTAAACGCGATTTTCAAAACAAGTTCATTTTGCGTCATGCCAGGCAATTGGTTTACCTCGCCGGTGACCTGCAAATAGAAATCATCCTTGCGGCTGCTTTCCGCGGCGGTTATTTCCCAATCGGCCAAAAAGTTATCACCGTGCGCAAACGTAGAAAAAGGGAACGCGCGCATGTTGATGGCGGTTTGGTTGCCACCGTGCAGTATTTGCAATTTTAGCGGCGTATCAACCGCGGCCGCGAAATTTTCCGGCGTTGTGTTTGCGGAAAGCATCACGCCGGCTACAAATCCGTGTTCGGCCTGCAACAGTTCGCCAAAGACCTTGGCGGGCGTTGTGCTGGGGCTAAAGACGTATTTACCGGCCACCAGCGGCGCGCGAAATTCAACGCTAACCGGATAAACTGTAAAATCCTTTTTTGAAATCGTGCTAAAGGGGAACAAAGAATATTTTGTGTTTGCCATCTTTTTTACACCCCGTCAAAATTCAAAAATTCGTTTTCGTTGATTTCAACGCCGGTCAAAAGCACCGCACCAAAGCACGGTTTTGTGACGCCCTTGGCCTCCAGCATCGTTGTAAAACGCTGGCCCAAATCAATGAAAATGTTTTTTTGTTCCTCATAATGGTTTTTTTGGCCCTGCAATCCCTCGCGGCCAAATACCAGGTTTGCGGGCACGCGGTTCACATCGCGGTGTGCCGCGCCAAACGGTGACGAAAGCGCAAAATTTTCAAAATTAACGCTTACCGTTGGCCATGCAGCTGGAGCAAGCGCGCCGGCATCGTCCCAAAAATATGCGCTAATACCGCACAAAAGAAAATGCCAATTTGCCGTGGTTGTCACGGCATCGCGCACGGCATCGCCCGCCGCAATCTGGAATTTATAAATATAGTCTTTTGCGCGCGCGTTCTTGCACGTTTCAAGGATGTGCCGCACCTGGTCGGCACTCGCTATTGTGCAGCCGGTTTTTAATCCGGTCAAACGCTGGCAAAATGCTTCAACGTAAGATTTGAGCATGATGCCCCCCGCGCTTTACTTGATGCTTTGGCCTGGGAAAAGATAACCGGTGAAAACGATTTCAATCTCTTCATTTTCCATGGCGTACACATCGCCAGCAACGGCGGGCACGGCGGGCGCGCGGTTGTCATATTCAATCGTAAGCGCATCGCCCTCGGGGTAAAGGTGCTGCCACGGCCTTTCACCATAACGCACGCCATCAACATCGCCAGGCGTTGCAATGAGCTGCACCGGCACATAGTCATTGCTTTGTGCGCTATTGTCGCTGTCCGCGGTGAAACGCAACCCCACGCGGTTAATGTTCGTGGTAACGCCGCCGCGGGTAACCGTGGAATTTTTTGTAAACTTGATGTTGTAACCGGTGCAAAGGAACGGCCCTTCATTTGTAAGCGGGATGACCTCTTTTCCGGCCGTGTCCTTATTTGCGATAATCTTGCGCGTAAAGTCAAAACGTTTCTTAAATGTTTGCGTTTTCTTTATGGCCATCAATTCGGCTTTAACTGTTGTTCTTGCATCCATTGTTGTTTATCCTTTTTTATGGTTGAACGTGTTTATTTTTTCCAACGAAATACAAACACTTGTTTATACTTTGTTGGGAAAAATGCGCGGGGGCAAGTGTCCGCCCCCGCGCTGGGGTAGCCTTTCGCGGCTAACTACTTGACCTGCTTGTAACCGGCCAAAATCACCTTAAAGGCAAATTTCGGTTCCTCGTCAACACCAGGCAGCAAAGCGGCCGGAACCGGCAACGTAAAGCGCACGGTGCCGCCAATGTTGACATTGGGCTGCATCGGGATGGATACCGGCAAGTTAATCCAACTTGTGCAATTGATGCCGCCGGCCTGGCTCATGGCCGTGGCCGTGGTGTCTGAACAAAGATTGTCAACCGGTGCCATGATGTGCTGGCCCGCAAATTCACCGATAACGGTGTCATTACTGCCATAGGTAAGTTTAACGCGGGCACTTGCAAGTAGTGCCTTCATGGCGGCCACCTCGGCGGGGCTGCATGCGGTGCCGTCAATCTTGGATACGCGGAAACCCAGCTGCACAACATCAACCGCCATAGTGCTGCCAATCTTCTTGGCCTCGGTCAAGTTGGTAAGAAATTCGGCATTAGCCACACTCTTGTCGGTGCTGCTAAAATCGAAAATCGGGTTTGTGCGTTCGCTGGAAACCATGAAACCGGTTTCCATGTCGTAGATGTACCCCTGGCCACCAGGGCCGAAAGATACGATAGATGCGGGCGCGGCGGGGTTTACGTTTCCCCATATTCTCTGTGCCATTTTGTTACCTCTCTTTTTTTTGTTTAAATTTTTTTGTTTAAATCATCGCCTTGTTAAGTCCGGCCAATTCGGCATCAATGGGCGCATTGAGCGCGGCGGCCTCGTCAAAAGCGATGGCCGAAAGCGGGGCCGAAAGCGGGGCCGAAACGGTTGCGGCCGTGCTGGCTGCTGCTGCACTCTTTGCGCTTGCCACCAGGCCAGCGGCACCAACGGACGCGGCACCGATGCCGGCACCGATAAGGGCCTTGTTACGCTTTTTAAATCCCTTGTATGCTGCAAAAGCACCCACCGCAACGATGATGGCGTTTTTACCAATGTCGGGCACGCTTTCGGGCATCTTGGAAACCAGGAACGCGGAACCGATAGCACCGGCACCACCGGCGGCGCATGTTACGATAATGTCCTTTTTGGAAACATTGACCGAAACGGCACGGCGGGCACGCTTTGCGGCACGCTTTGCGCCAACCGTCACGCGTTTGACCTTTGTAATTACGCGGGTCTTTGCCCCGCCCCTCTTCTTGGCTTTGATAATCTTGGCCATGGTTTTACCTCTCTTTTTTTATGCTTTAATTGCTTTGATAATTTTTGATGCGCCCCAAATGATTGCGGCCCATTTTACCGCCGGCGTCAACTTTGCCACCAGGCCGGCGGCATCGCTTGGCGTTGTCAAAATGTTTTTCACGGCATCGGCCGCGGTGCTGGCCGCGCTTGTAACCTTTTCCTTTGTGTCAACAAATACATTGGTCAAGTCACCGTAAACGCCGCCCGCGAAATAATCCAGGATTGCCGGCACGCCCTTGGCCGCCACAAAGCACCAGTTTTCAAACGTGATTATGCCGGCAATGTCGCATGTGCGTCCCTGCTTCATCCACACATCTGACGCAATCTCGGCAAATGCCGCCGCGCGCTGCACATTGTTTGACGTGTACCAATCCAGGCCCCAATTATTGCGCATGGCGTCAATTGTTACCAGGCAAACCGTTTTTGTAACGCCGGCATATCCCTTAAATACGCCGCTTTCATCGGCGGGCAAATTGCGCGCCGATTGGGAACCGTAAAAACTCCTTATACGGTTGTAAACGTTGTTTGCCTCGCTCAACCAATACGCCATGTTAATTGCTCTTTAGAACCGATGCGAGAACCAGGCCAACGCCGACAACGGCGGCGGCGGTCAAAATGGTTTTTGTTGTTTGCTGCTGCTGCATAACGGCGGCGGCGGCAACATCCTTGTAAACGCCGGTTTGCTGGCTCTTGACAAACGTATTTATGCCCCAATTGCCGATGGATTTAATGCCATCCCAAATGCCGCCCCAACTCCAGCCCAATTGCTGGCCGTTGGCTGCCTTGATGGCCTCCCAACGCTGTGGGCCGTACATCAGAACGCCGTATTGTTCATTAGTCATTTCAACCTCTCTTTTTAAATGCTCATTATGCCTAGCACGATGGCCGCCAAAATCGCCCACCCAAATGCACTCTTTGGTGCATCGCCATATTTTGCAACGGCCTCGGCCTTGGGTATGATTTTTAATTCTCCATACTCATTTTGCAAAGCCAAAGTTTCACCGGCATCGGAAATAATTTTCCATTCGTTACCGGAATATATGACAACATCACCAACGTGCATATATTACCCCATGAAAGCCAGCGCGGCGGCGGCTGCAATTCCCAAAATTGGCAAAAGGCTGGAACCGGTGCCGGTTTCCGTTTGCGGCAAATTCTGTTTTGTTTGCTGCTGCATTTGGTTGTATTCGTCCGCAATTTGCTTTTCTTGCTCGGCTTTCTTACGCATGGCCTCGGCATATGCCTTGGCCGCCGCGCTTGCCTGGGCTTGTGCTACCGCCCCTTGCTTGCCTCGGCTTTCCTCGGCGCGGGCTTTAATCACTCCATCCCACCAGCCCATACCGGCCAAAAATTCATTAAGCGCATTTACTTTTGCATCCCATGCGGCTTGCAAACGGTAATCATCAGGTTTTGGATTGTTGGCCAGCCATGCAAAATAAGCCTTTGTGGCTGCCCCTTGTGTGGTCAAGTCGGGGTAATTAATTAGGGTTTGCCAAAGATAATTTAAAAAGTTTTGAACCGGTAAAAGCCAGGTGTTAACAGTTACTTTGTTTATAACATCCTGCAATCCATAAGATACAATAGATGCGGACGCACCAAATGCGGCCGCACTAACCCCCATTTCTTGAGCAATTTTTCGCTCCACATCGCTTGTGATTGCGTTAAAACCGTTTGTATAGTCTAAATCGGGGATATAAAAATTGTCACTAGATTTGAAAATCTTTTTTTGGGCGATTGCACCCAGGCAGCCGCGCACCGTGCTGGCCACCATTTCGCACGCACCCAGGCACGCGCCAAAAATGCCGCCGCGGTTTTGTTCAATGCCTTCTAACGTTGCCAACATAGCCATTTATTTAATCCTCTTTTTTTTATTAAATATATCTTAAAACCAATCACAAAGCAACACCGCGTTTGTGACTTTTGCCATATATGGGTAAATTCCAATGCAATTTTCATGACTTTTGTATGTCGCATCTATGAAAATGCCAGGAATTTGGCAAAAAACGTGATGCAATTGGCCATCTTTTTTGCACGATGTTGCAACGAAACGCACCGGCACGCCATGCGCGTGCCACCAGGCAGCACAAAGCACGCTTTTATCGTCACAATCACGCGGGCCATAATCCGGCCGCAACGTGAACGCCGGCCGGCTAACGGTTTCAACGTTGTCGGGGTCGGGCACATAGGGCAGCCGGCACACATGCCGGTAAAAATCCACGAACGGCACCGCCAACCATGCCCCCAGGTCGCCCGCATATTGCTGGGTAATCCGGCGCATTTCGGCACCGGTCAAAAATACACTCTCAAGCGGTTGCACTTTCCTTATCATGTCAATAAATATATAATAAAAGGCAGCCAACAGGCTGCCATGGTTCAATCTTGCTTTTGTAATTCAACGTTGCATTTGGGGCATTTTTTTATAAAAGGCATCAATATTTGCCCCGCCGGCACGCTCAATTGATAAAAGCATATTGGGCATTTATAAAAATCTTGCTGCATTATAAAACGCATTTTTCACCCCCTTTATTTTTTTCCCATTTGCTCAAAATTTCTTTTTCTCTTTCATATGATTTTTTTGTCAAAATGTGGTCATACCTTAAACAAATTTCGCTTTCTATTTTGGCGCGCGTATAACACCAACTTTGCGGCGGCTTTTCGTTTGGCGAAAATCGTGTAATAAATTCTTTGCGGCCAAAGTTGTAAGCTTCGGCAATATGCCAGCCCCACAACTGCAAATTTGGCTTGTATGCCTTTATCTGTTCAATTGTCAAACGGCCCTCATTTATAATCATCCTTTTCAAGTCTTTTCTATCGCCGTTCAAAATCTTGTTCACGTTTATGTATCTATCTAATTTTATCCATCCGGTAACGGCGAAAATTGGCGCGGTTTCATATAAAAAAATATAGTCATCCCATGGTGCTGGCTCTTCTAATAAATTGTATTTGCGCGGGATGTTTGTGCGGAACTCAATTATTTTTTCACCCGCATAAATCATGGCCGCATATTCGGGATGGATTGAAAGTAAAATATTCATTTGTCACCCCCTTGTAATATCGGGCAATCACCTTTTATTTGATGTATGCAACCAAAATAAAAACAGTTCATTGTATAGCCTTTATTTGCGCGCACCTCGGCGGCAAATTCACATTTAAATTTTTTTTCTCGCGTTTCCTTTTTCATTTGTACGCCTCCATTTTTTTATTTGTTTTAGTTGGTTATACCATTCTTTACAACTATCTAAAAACAATGTATTTTTAAATACAATTTTTCGTTCATTGAAACTAATTATTTCATCAAAATCTATTACTGTTTCTAATTTAATATCGGTTTCATCTAGTACAATAAAAAACATTATTTACCCCCTTGTTAGTTTTTCAACCGTTGACAAATCCAGCAGCGGCGCGCGCTTGTGCCGTTGTGCTTTTGCCGGCACCGCATCGGCATGGCCCTGGAGCGCATCGCACGCGACAACGGCGGCATCCATGTAAATGGCGCGGTCAAGTGTGCGAGAAAAAATGTAGTTCAATTTTTGCGCATGGTACTCCCTGCAACTCAAATCCAGGCAAATGCGCGTGCCATCGCGCTGTGTGATTATCGCTTTGTATTTAGCCATGTGTGCCCCCTTTTTTCTTTGCGGCTGCCTTGACTACCTCGGCCAGCAAGTCGCGCACAAATGCGCTATCGCTGGCCATGGCAAACGTTCCGCCCTTGTATTTTGTTTTGGCGGCGTTGAACGCGGCCGCGGATAAGTAGAGCAATTTCTGTTTAATATCTTTCATTTGAAAACCTCTTCTTTTAAGAATTTTTCACCGTTGAATTTATAGACGCATCGCACCGTGCAATTTTCATTGAACGTTACTAATTCGCCAATGTCCATGCCGGTAATCTTGACAAACTTTTTAAAATTTCTTTTCGCCTCGCTAATCGTTCCTCTATGCTTGTAAAATTTGATTTCATCGGGGCAATATTCAACGCCGCGTTTTTGGTCAATAGTTATCATGTAGGAATATTCCTTCATTTTATACCCCACTTTTATATTATAAAGCCCAATGAAATAGAAGAATTAAATTTAAAATCATTACCGCAAAGTTCGCGCATATCTTTAAATAACATTTTTTTTGTAGCTTCGGTAACATTCCAAACGGTAAAAATATAACCGCCTACATGTTTGCCGCAAGTTTCATAGTTAAAACTAATTTTATGAAAACGTAAGTATTCAAAAACTTTCTTTTTAATCTCTAGATTTGTCACATAGAAATTAATTCTAAAAACTTGTTTCATAATTTAACCAGCCTTTTTTATGCGCGGCAACATCGCCCCGCATGATATAATATACTATCATTTGATATTATCGGCAAGAAAAATTTTGTTTTCATTATTCCAGGCTGGAACATGCCGGCCGCCCTCGGCCATCGCGGCCGCTGCTGGGCATCTATCGGCCTACGATTTACGCACGCACGCCGCAACGCCGCCCCGCGTACCGTGCCCCACGGCCCCCGCCCCGATGGCGCGGGGCCAACCGCGGCACCAATCTCCCGCACGCCGGCACGCCATGCGCATGGC
>AUXO011192585.1_pt1 | contig 11037 bp, 9 predicted proteins | sample 768731 | NCBI WGS metagenome assembly AUXO01 (sample SAMN02715735, study PRJNA202380) | gut metagenome | biome: sheep rumen | host: Ovis aries | place: New Zealand: Palmerston North
CCTGACAAAGGTACGGCATCCATAGTAGCGGCAAACGGTAAGAAGATAGATATGAATGCGGACACACGCCATCTGTTCGCATATGTGCCGCAGGGAAATACGATCCTTCAGGGTACAATTTCCGAGAACATGCGTATGGTAAAGGAAGACGCTACGGATGAGGAAATCATTGAAGCGTTGAAGATCGCATGTGCATGGGATTTTGTAAAAAAGATGCCTGATACGATTGACTGCACGATCGGCGAGAGAGGCCGTGGCTTCTCAGAGGGACAGGCACAGAGAATAGCCATCGCCAGAGCAATCATGCGCGACGCGCCGGTGCTTCTCCTGGACGAGGCGACATCCGCTTTGGACGTAACGACAGAGCGAAAGGTCCTCAGAAACATCATTCAGCAGAAACCAAACAAAGTATGTATCGTCACGACACATCGCCCCTCAGTGCTGAATATGTGTCAGAGAGTATACCGCGTCATGGAAACACATGTCACAGAACTTTCCGAGGAAGAATCCTCTAAAATGGCGATAGATTTTTAAAAATGGGTAGTAGAAGGATAATAATGAGAGATTTTGATTTAAGAAAACTGCAATTAATTGAACTTGATATGTTGAAAGATGTTGCGAAGTTCTGTGATGAGAATGAAATTAACTATTTTTTGGATTCTGGAACATTGCTTGGTGCTGTGAGGCATAAAGGATTTATTCCGTGGGATGACGATATTGATATCTGCATGGACATAAAGAATTATAAAAGGTTTTTGAAATTAGCACCAAAAGGTCTAAATGAAAAGTATTTTGTCCAGAATTATAAAACAGATCATAAATCCAGTATCAGATGGACAAAAGTGCGTATTAATGGAACAACTTCAATGGAAGCAGACATGACAAATTATGATATACACTATGGTATATGTATGGATATTTTTGCAATATGTGGTGTTTCTGATTTTAAATTAAGAAGGAGAATACAGAATAGAGCCAGTGTTTGGGAGTCCACCCTATTGGAAAAACATGTGCTTGCAGCAAAAAAATGTAAGTTATCAAAAAAACTGAGACTTATTTATGCAGCAGTACCTGAAATAATAAGATTATTTATAATTAAACTGGCAGAGGCGTTGGCACAGATCGATCCATATAAGTGTCAGAATTGTTATAATAACTTTTTTATGAGTTCAGATGCAAAAGAGGTTCAATTATATCCGTCTTCATTATACAGAGAACGAGAGAAGTATCTTTTTGAAGATACCTGGTTTTGGGGAGTTAAAGATGCGGAGAAATATCTGCAGATAACATATGGTGATTGGAGAAAACTACCGCCTGAGAATCAGAGAGAAGGCCATGGAGATATTATAGTTGATTTCGAAAATGATTATTCTCGCTACTATACTGGGGGGAGTAAACATTAAAATTCAAGTAATAGTTAATAATTCATCCTTTCGAGTTTTCAAAAGAAGAGGTTATATATTTAAAGAGTAGAAAGAGGATTACCAATGGAACATAAAAGAAATCTATTCGATAAATGGTCTGCTATTGCAATAATTCTATTTATAGGTTTATGTATAAGTGTTCTACCTATTTTATATGCAGGCTTTTTTTCTCATCCTGTTGCCGATGATTATAGCTTTTCTTATCACGTACATAATGCCTTTCTAAATGGGGACAGCATATTAAAAGCGGTTTATGAAACAGTTTTTCATAATTATTTTACTTGGCAAGGTACATTTTCAGCGATTTCTATTTTTTCCCTTCAGCCAGGAGCATTTTCCGGTTCATTTTATTATTTAACTACTTTTTTAATGATTGGATTTCTCTCGGGTTCAACTTTTTTTCTATTTGAAACTATAATAAGAAGAATTCTTAAAGGGAGGTTGTCTCATACTGTTATCATTTCATGTCTCACACTCATAATGAGTATTCAATTTGTGCCGGATGTTGAAGAAGCTTTTTATTGGTTCAATGGGAGTTCTTATTATACTTTGTTTTATTCATTTGCGTTGATATTTTTTCTTTTGTTTTACGTTTAGCAATAACAGAAAAATATAAGGGCAAGTATGTACTTTTTGTATTATCTTTATTCCTTGGAATTATTATTGGTGGTGGCAACTATACAACAGCATTGGTTACAGCAGAATTGCTAACTTTGATAGTATTAATAGAGTTTCTAAAGAAATCGGAAAGGAAATGGCTCTTTTTCATACTATTATTAGTGTATCTTGCAGCGTTCATTATTAATATAATAGCACCTGGGAATTCAGTCAGAGCTGAAGCTGTAATAGGCACCAGCCCCATTATGGCAATAGCAAAATCGCTGTTTTATGCATTGTTAAAAATAGGAGAGTGGACAAACTTACCTCAGTTAGCATATATAGTTGCTGTGGCCATTTTGTCCGTTTTCCTTGTCCCAGAGTGTTCCATGAAGTTTGAACGGCCTATTCTGGCGTTGGGAATGGCTTTTGCGCTATTTGCTTCTCAATTAACGCCGCCTTTGTATGCAATGTCGAGCATAGGTTCAGGCAGACAAATTAATATTTATTATTATTCATATTATTTACTAATTACATTTTTTGTGTTCTATTTGTGCGGCTGGATCTATCGTAGTCTGCAAGAGCAGAACACAAAAGATAATAATTCTAAAACACTTGGCATGGGAAAGTTTGTTTATAAGCATGTTTTAATGATTTCGATTGTGCTATGTATCATATGGGGTACGGGGTGTCTTGATTTTCCGCTTGTTAACATGGCAAGTGCGCAGATACTTTCATCAATCATAGACGGCACATTAGTTCAATATGACCAGGAGTATAAGAGTATCGTAGACACCCTTAAGTCACAATCGGGAGACATTGAATTAGAAGACATCCAAACGGTTCCGCCATTTCTTTCAAATTTGGGTTTATCGAAAGATGCTGGCTACTGGACTAACAAAGCAGTGGCAAGATATTTTGAAGTGGGAAGTATAAAAATTCCATCAAAATGAGTAAAAGGGGAGTTATAATCCCCTTTTAAAAAACTAGAGTGTTCACAAAAATAGGAAATGGTCAAGTTCATGAATTTTCAGGAAGCGGATATTTTACGAATATTACTACAAAAACCTTACACCAATCAACGTATCTTAGCAGAAATTTCAGGTCATAGCCTGGGAGTGGTAAACAGGTCAATAAAGAAATTAATAGCAGATGGGTATATTGATAAAAAGTCACATCTGACATTAAAAGCAAGACGGGAGATAAAAGAAAAAGCGCCCCAAAATGCGATTATTCTCGCGGCAGGATTCGGTATGCGCATGGTGCCAATCAATCTTTCCAGTCCTAAAGCGCTAATCGAAGTAAAGGGAGAAAGACTAATAGATCGTCTCATTAATCAGATCAAAGCTGTTGGTATTTCAGATATTACTGTGGTAGTTGGATTCATGAAGGATAGTTTTGAGTACCTGATCGATGAGTATGGAGTGGATTTGGTAGTCAATTCAGATTATGCAACGTATAATAACCTTCACTCGCTGGCACTCGTTTCTGATCGCATTCATAATACCTATATTATTCCTTGCGATATTTGGTGTAGATATAATCCATTTGAAAGAACAGAACTTTACTCCTGGTACATGGTTGGGAATCAGAACACAAAAGATAGTAATGTCAGAGTAAATCGCAAAACCGAGTTAGTTACGATCCCAGAGAAAGATGCCGGTAATGCTATGATAGGAATCAGTTATCTTCTGGAATCGGAGGCAGGGGTTGTAAGAGAAAAACTAAGAACTTTAGATGATGAGAAACACGCAGAGGATTTCTGGGAAACTACACTCTATGATAAAGATCGTATGATAGTTCAAGCCAGAGTAGTCAGCAGCTTAGATATTGTGGAAATCAATACTTATGAACAGTTAAGAGATCTTGATGCTGATTCTAATCATCTGAAATCGGATGAGATTTGCATAATCACAGAAATATTAGGATGCAAAGAAGAGAATATTACGAATATCACTGTGCTTAAGAAGGGGATGACGAACAGGTCATTTTTGTTTACAGTGTCAGGAAATAAGTATATTATGCGTATTCCGGGTGAAGGTACAGACCAACTAATTAACCGGAAGCATGAAGCTGAGGTGTTTAGGACAATAAGTGGACTTGGCCTATGCGACGATCCGGTTTATATTAATCCGGCTAATGGATATAAGATAACCAAATATCTGGAAGGAATCAGGGTGTGCGACAGTCGAAATATATCTGATTTAAAGAAATGTATGGATAAACTTCGACAATTCCATATGTTGAAGTTAAAGGTGGATCATGTTTTCGATATATTTGGACAGATTGATTTTTATGAAACACTATGGGAAGACAGCCCATCTGTTTATCGGGATTATGCTAAGACAAAAGAGAAAATATTTTCATTAAGAAATTTTGTTGATGAAGCGAAAAAGGACTGGTGTCTGACCCATATTGACGCGGTTCCGGATAATTTCCTTTTTTATAAATCAGAAGGCGAAGATGAGGAGAAGCTTCAGCTTACTGACTGGGAGTATTCCGGCATGCAAGATCCTCATGTGGATATTGCAATGTTTTGTATTTACAGCTTATATGATAAGAAGCAGTGTGATCGTGTTATAGATATCTATTTTGAAAATCAGTGTGAACGAATTACCCGAGCCAAGATTTACGCTTATATCGCTATATGCGGTCTTCTCTGGTCGAACTGGTGTGAGTTTAAGCGGAAACTAGGTGTTGAGTTTGGAGAGTATAGTTTGCGTCAATATCGTTTTGCAAAAGATTTCTACAGATATGCGAAGGAACTGATAGGGGAGGAAACGTAAAGAGTATGGGAGAAAAGACACATACTATAAAGCGTGCCATCATCATGGCTGCAGGGACTGGAAAGCGAATGCAGCCCTTGACGCTTCATGTTCCAAAACCGCTTATCAAGGTGAATGGAGTTAGGATGATCGACACTGTAGTAGATGGATTGAGGGAAAATGGCATTACGGAAATCTATGTAGTTGTTGGACATCTAAAAGAACAGTTCTATGATTGGGGTAAGAAAAAGGGTGTATTAATTATTGATAACCCTTTCTATGATACATGTAATAATATTAGCTCATTATATGTTGCACGTGAGTATCTCGAAGACTGTTTCATTATAGACGGAGATCAGATCATCTATAATTCATCAGTTTTTGATCCGCGCTTTACGCTTTCAGGGTATAACGCGGTATGGTGTGAAGGAAAGACTAATGAATGGATATTAGATGTTGCAGATGGCGTAGTTAAATCCTGCTCTCGTTCTGGGGGATCACACGGCTGGCAGTTATATTCCATTTCGAGATGGAGTGCGGAGGATGGAAACAAATTACGGATTCATCTGGAGCAGGAATTTGAATCTGGGAACAAACAGATCTATTGGGATGATGTTGCCTTGTTCTGCCACTTCAGTGATTACAAACTGGGCATTCAGAAGATGAAATGCGACGATGTGATCGAAATTGATACTTTAGATGAGCTGGTGAACATTGATAACAGTTATCAACATTTAATAAGTATAGAGGAGGAAAAGGAGACACAGACCAATGGGAGATAATACTATGAATCACAAGGGAAGAATAGACTGGCCGATCACTCTTGTGCCGTTTATCCTGATTGTGGGATTGGCAGTTTATCTGTTCCGATTTCCGGAGCAGGCGAATGTAGTAATCAGTCAGGTGCGTTTTTTCTTTGGGAATACTCTTGGAATCTATTATTTGATTATAGGTTTGGGAGTCCTAATTATTTCTATATTTCTCTCATTCTCCAAATATGGCAATATCGTGCTTGGAGAACAGAATGAAAAGCCAAAGTACAGTTTTTTTACATGGGGATCTATGATGTTCACCTGCGGTCTTGCTGCTGATATCCTGTTTTATAGTTTCGCTGAATGGGTAATGTATGCGACTAATCCGCACATTGCCAAGATGGGCGGAAGTATTACTGAATGGGCCGGAGTCTTTCCGTTGTTCCATTGGAGTTTTATTCCATGGGCTTTCTATCTGGTTCTCGCGGTGGCTTTTGGTTTCATGCTTCACTGTCGGAAAAGAGATAAGCAACGTTATTCTGAGGCTTGCCTGCCGGTTATTGGGGAGAAGCATGCCCATGGTATTCTGGGGCGAGTGATCGATCTCTTCGCACTTTTTGCTTTGATGGCCGGAACGGCAACCACTTTTTCCGTTGCTACGCCTCTTATGGCAGAGATTATCGTGGTATTATTTGGAATTCAGATTTCCCGAACTGTTGTTACAATTGTTATTTTGCTTGTTACCTGCGTTGTTTATACTTATGCAGTATTACACGGTTTCAAAGGGATTAGTTTTCTGGCCAAGTTATGCATATATCTGTTCTTTGGACTGCAAATTATGGTCTTGTTTTTTGGTGGAGAGGGTCGTTTTATAATTGAAAATGGTCTGCAGAGTTTCGGTAAGATGATCCAAAATTTCATAGAGCTTAGTACCTACACTGATCCGGCGCGAACGAATAATTTTCCACAGGATTGGACTATTTACTACTGGGCGTATTGGATGGTATGGTGCATTGCGGCTCCCTTTTTTATCGGTAATATCAGTAAAGGACGTACGATTAAACAGACCATCTTAGGAGGATATGTGTTCGGGGTTGGAAGTACTATCAGTTCCTTCGTGATCCTTGGTAACTATAGTCTGGGTCTTCAGGCAAAGGGAGAGGCTGACTTTATCGCAATGTATGAGAAAAGTGGTGATTTATATGAACTGATCATTAGTATTATGAAGACGATGCCTGCAAGTACCTGTATCCTTGTTCTTACTACGGTATGCATGATTGCGTTCTATGCTACCAGCTTCGATTCTATCGCATATACAGCGGCATGCTATAGTTACAGAAAACTAGGCGAGAACGAGAAACCTCATACAGCAATTACATTGCTTTGGTGTCTGTTGTTAATAGTGCTGCCCATAGCTTTAGTATTTTCAGAAAGCAGTATGAATAATATTCAGAGTGTTTCAATAATAAGTGCATTTCCAATAGGTATTATTATGGTTTTGATGATATGGAGTTTTATCAAAGATGCTCAAATATATATGAAGGAAAATGGATTATAAATAATAAATACCATCCTAAAATGAGCTTCCTGCTTGTTTTTTGTTAGTTTAAGCCGGTATGATGTGCTATCCATATCCAATATGGATGAGTGGAATGTAAACTGTTCTACTACAATACCTTAAGATGATTTGCGGTTGAATTGTCAGATATGTCACTCTTTTAGTGTATGTATTTGATGACTATATAAAAAATACTTAGTTTTTAAGTATACTATTGAATAGAATTTCCAGTATGCATGTGTATGGGATGAAATGAAAAAAGGAGTCTTATGGAAAATACGGTTTTATATATTGTAATTCCCTGCTACAATGAAGAAAAGGTGTTGCCAATAACAGCGCCAATGTTCAAAGAGAAAATAGAATCATTACAGAAAGATGGGAAAGTATCATCTAAAAGCAGGGTTCTTTTTGTCAACGATGGGAGCAAGGACACAACTTGGGAAATCATTCAGTCTTTAGCATCCATCGATATTGTGTTTGAGGGACTTTCACTCAGCCGGAACAGAGGGCATCAGAATGCTTTGCTGGCGGGACTTATGGAGGCAAAGAATTTCTGCGATATTACGATCTCAATTGACTGTGACGGGCAAGACGATATCAACGCAATGGATGAGATGGTTGATGAGTATATTAAAGGTGCAGAGATTGTTTATGGAGTGAGAAGCAAGCGGGATACTGATACTTTCTTCAAACGGTTTACGGCACAAAGTTACTATAAGCTGCTCAATAAAATGGGCGGTGAAATTGTTTATAATCACGCAGATTATCGAATGGTCTCCTCCAGAGTTCTGAATGAGTTTGCAAATTTCGAAGAAGTAAACATTTTTTTAAGGGGTATGTTCCCGTTAGTTGGATTTAAGAGTACTTGTGTATATTATGAACGTCATGAGCGCATTGCTGGTGAAAGCCATTATCCTCTGTCAAAAATGCTTGCGCTTGCCTTTGACGGAATCACTAGCCTAAGCATAAAGCCAATTCGGTTCATCACAGGAATGGGTGCATTCTTTGCATTAGTATCATTAGTTCTAATCGTTTATGTTCTGGTATCATTCTTTACAGGAAACATCGTGCCGGGCTGGTCCAGCAACCTGATTAGTGTGTGCCTTATTGGTGGAATTCAGCTAATCTCGCTAGGCGTAATCGGAGAATATGTCGGCAAGATTTATCTTGAAACAAAACATCGACCTCGTTACATAATCGGAGAGCGTACGTACGATGTGAATGAGGATAAGAAGGATGATTAGGAAGTTTCTGGATATTACATTTTTAAAATTTGTTCTTGTCGGTGTCATTAATACATTAGTGGGCACTGCAGTAATGTTTCTGTGCTACAATGCTCTTCATTTTAATTATTGGTTTTCATCTGCAATGAATTATGTGATCGGCAGTATTGTGAGTTATTTCTTGAATAAGTATTTTACATTCCAAAACAAAGAGCACAGCTGGAAAATTGTAGCTAAGTTTATTATCAACATTACCATCTGCTATCTTGTGGCCTATGGAGTAGCGAAGCCTCTGGCAGCGCGTGTGCTTTCCGGCCAGACGGTAACTATTCAAGAAAATGGTGCTATGTTGACAGGAATGGTTTTATTTGTGATTTTGAATTATCTCGGACAGCGTTTCTTTGCGTTTAAGGAGACAGCGGGAAAAGAATAATGGGAAAGCATTCAAACCAGATGAAAGTAGATATGACTCAGGCACCACATTGCCCGTCTGTATATATCGATCCTCTAGTGCACGTGCAAGCACTCGCCGTCCGGTATATATACCTGTCAAGATGTTTGTGTAAACCTCTGTGACTTTTATAGCTGTTCAAACTATACTATCGAACCTGTGATCTTTAATTCTAAGAATAGACTAGGTTGCCTGAACAAAAAAGTCGCATGCTCATTGGCCTATTTTTATGGAGTGAATAAACAAAAAACAATGGATACTAAAAAAAGTGCTATACCATATTTATTAGCCGTGGTAGCAATTACAACGGTGATATTTTCAATATGTTCGACAACATCCCCTTTATATACTTTTTGTGATGAGTCCCATTGCTTTTTTAATGTGGGTAAAGCCATATTAAATGGGCAGGTTCTCTACAAAGACATACTTGAGCAAAAGGGGCTTATTATTTATTTGATTCAGATTCCGGCATATTTGATTTCTCATACTACGTTTATAGGCGTATGGGCGATTCAAATTATACTGCTGATTCTTTTCTCCATCTCTGCATATAGATTAAACATTTGCTTGGGGCTGGATGACTTTCAAAGTTTGATAGCGATCGCTATATCTGATCTGATAATTTTTACCAGTCAGTCTTTGGCAAGCGGACAAATTGTCGAAGTATATGCATTACCGTTCTTTATGTATTCTCTATACTCATTAACTAGAAATCTTGAAGAGAGTCGAGATTTTTCATGGCAGATGATACTTCTGAATGGGATATTTGCAGGAATCATATTGTGGATGAAGTATTCTCTGCTTGGGTTTTACTTTGCATGGGCAGCATTTGTTTGTATATATTTATTAATAAAGAAGGGCTTTTGTAAGGCGTTCATAACAGGTCTTGTTTTTCTAGGAGGAATGTTGATAGTAACAATTCCATGTCTGCTGTATTTCTTTTTGAATGGAGCAATAAAGGATTTGTTTGATTGCTACTTCATTAATAATATTAGTGGCTATGGCAATCAGATAACTCTTGGTGGCCTGGTATACAATTATATACATACGCTCTATTCCGAATTGCGTTGGAATCTTCCAGTGATGGCTTTTTTGATTATCGGCGTTTGTACGGTGCTTCTTTCGAGAATGAAGGTAGCCACCAAATTGAGCTTGATAATCATTGCACTTTTAAATGCAATAGTGGTTTTCAGCCATGGACCGATGTTCCCTTATTATTTATTTGCGTTTGCGCCGTTTGTCGTTTTTGGTGGACATGGGATTGCAAAGGTTATTGGCCTGTTGCTTAAGAAACAAACCTTGAGAAAATTGACGGCAGTGCTTGTCAGCCTAGTGGTATGCGTTCTTGCATACGTTTATAAACCATGTCCTCGAGAATTTCTGGCTGACACGGCAGCGCTTTCACAGTATGTATTTGCGGAATATATGAATTCGAAACACGAGTCACCAACCATGCTCAATTATGATTTCTTGGATGGTGGTTTCTATACAGTTGCGGATATCGTTCCAAATACGTGGGCATATTGTGGTCTGAATTGGGATAACCCATTAATGGATCACGATCAACTAGAAACAATTAGAAACAGAAAGGTGGACTTCGTTGTAACAAATAGGAATGATAATCTTCCGAAAGAGCTATTTGAAAATTATGCGCTAGTATATCAAATATCTCAATACCGTGTAGACACCATGTTTACATATTACTTGTATGAGGCGCGATAAAGAATGTATATAACGGACGGCGAGTGCTAAAGGAGCGGTGTATACATGCTAAGAAATCGGGAAAACTGCAAGAATAAAATCAATTTGTTCAAAACCAGAATTATTATTGAACTGGTTTTCAGAAGTACGGGCAGGATTTTCCAGATGAAAACTGAATAACCGCAGCCATGCCGTAGGAGCATGGCCGCGGTGGGAGTTTGCTGAGTATTACAGGTCTTTAATTTTTGCCCTTTCCGTCTCGGTCATCCTCTTTCGCTTGAAATACCAATCTTCAACTTCGCACAGTATCCAAGCCAAAATAATGAAAAAGAGAGGGAAAGCAACCAAGTGAAGCCCGACTGCTGCGCCAATAGGTACGCCGATGACAAAAGCCGCTATGATGGGGATAAACTTACTTATCCTTGTCTTGCGGATCACAAGCCACTCTGCCCAGAACAATGCTACGGAAATCAAAAAGATAATAAATTTCATAACGCTTGCCTTCTTTCTGTTTTTTTGTAGGAGGAAATCAGTTTTTTGGCCGTTTCGTATGACATCTCACCATC
>AUXO013535427.1_pt1 | contig 11036 bp, 17 predicted proteins | sample 768731 | NCBI WGS metagenome assembly AUXO01 (sample SAMN02715735, study PRJNA202380) | gut metagenome | biome: sheep rumen | host: Ovis aries | place: New Zealand: Palmerston North
CCTTAGCAAGGATATCGTCAAAAGGGATTGTCAAACAATTGTGCATACCCACAGCATAGTTATCGAGATCATGAATATAAATCTCATTATTTAAATGCCTTCTTCTCGCAAGTTCCGATACGCAATTATCGAGAGCGTACTTCTTCATTAATACGCTTTCTGCCTCACCTTTACGCCCACCAAAAGACCTCTCGTCTACATTGGCATTTTGATTATCAACGGTGTCGGCTTTAAGTTTACGAGTAACTTCTTTCATAAAGTCTGCATTATATTCTCTAGAACGCGTTCTTCTATTTCGATACAGAATATATTTCTTTGCCACATCCTTATATCTTGACGCCATAAGTTTGTTCTCGATTACGTCCTGAATATCTTCGACTGATAACACCTTATGATCCTTAACTTCCCATGAAGACTTAACCAGCTTTTCAATGCTCTCGGCGACTTGCTCGGCAAACTGTTTAAATTCTTCGTCTACCTCACCGCGTTCTGCTTCATAAGCCTTAACCATAGCATTAATTATTTTCTTTTGATCAAACTCTTGCTGCCTACCATCTCTTTTATCTACTACCATTCATAGGAACCTCCTTGTGTTTATTATTCCATTTACTCCTGTATCTATCCGCTATATCCTTTATGTCGTATTCAATCGTTTCATTACCATCTTTACTAAATCGTGTCACTTTACGAATGTCCGATATCCTACAATGTTCAGGCTCGGTGTCGTATTGCTCTTTGTAAGAAGGATGTTCTTTTTCACTATCCTTCCAATACTTATCAAAGCACTGTTCACACTGGCAATCCACCCAATATCCTTTGCTGATAGCGCTATCAGGGCGTCCGCACCATTGACATACATTGCGTGAAATAACTGAGTATGCATTGATTATGTTATCTATTTCATCAGGCGCTCCATTATGATATGCTCGGATCTCTCCGTACTTTTCTTTAATCTGCTCAAAGAAAAACTTGTCTTGCAGATTATACTTGCGCATAAGAGGTGCAAGATCGGCAATCATCATATGCCAGAGCATACCCCAGCCGCTATCAAATGCGTCGTATTCATTTAAGTAATTATCAGCATATTTATAAAATCCCTTTTTACGATCCCACCATCTGACCCGAATCCAGTTTCCATACTTCTTTACTAGCTTTTTATTTTTGATAAGTTCAGATATCTTCGCTCTCGCCTTCCTTCTTTTCGCGCTCATCCCAAGTCCTCCTCCATCCGTATACCCAAAGCTTTGCTTCGTATTCACTGTATCCAATTTCGATTAAATATTCATACCATCTTTTGCGATAATACTCATGCATAGGACGGTGAATACCTTCGATTGAAGCCTTCTCGCCATCCTTTAATATACGATTAGCAAGTTCAAGTTCCCAGTCGTCGAGCTCTTCTCTGCACCATCCAATAATATGTTTCTTTTTATGAAGATCTTCAATAGTACACGGGATCTTTTTTCGTTTACATTGTTTGTAATATCTAAGGATTTCATTATATGTACCCATAATGAATTCTTCCTCTTCACTATCAATAAAGCATCGACTTGATATGTGTACAAAAGCTTTATTTTTATCAGCTCCGGCAGCGCTAACGAGATAAGGATAATATTTAGCGAGATCTTTTTGATTATTAATGACTAACTGATGATCTCTTCCGTCATTACCGGAAATAAAGAATCTACTGTTTTGAAGGTACTCATTGCTGCGGTCGCCGTAGCAATCACACACGTCACATTTGCCTGAAAATTCTGACATATAATCCTCCTTTCTTATCGATATATATAATAACCGTGCTACGGTTTATTTTTATAGACATTAATAGGGCGAGTCGCCACCCGCCCTATTCTTACGGACTCAGATTCGATAAGGGAATAAGCTTCCTAACTTTGTTATCTGATTGTAACCAACTTTTTATATCTGATGTCCACGTCCTCCGACACTATTATAATATCATATAATTGGTACTATGTCAAGTGCTGTCAAATTCTTTTTGTATATTTTAAATCAATCCAACCGGCGCCGCTTTTAAGCTTGCCCCAACCATTCCTCTCATCTACTATTGTATAAACACCGCCTTTTCTAATGGTAGTCTTTACAGGATAATTCGTACCGGCGCCGGTGCGTACATTAAGTACTTGTGCTGTAACTTTTACAGGATAAGGAATTATAGTATTTACAGGCTGCGTCTCTATTGCGACCGATGTTTTATTAACAGTTATAGGGAACAAGGTAGTAATTGCAGTACCCTTAAACCTATCGTAATATCCTTGGCAACACTGTGCTCTCTTCTGCTGGTTAGCTACACTCTGATCTGCGGGTCTTTCGAACTGCAGAAGAACTATATTACTTGCCTCAAGAACTGACTTGGCAGCGAATAATCCATCCCACGCTCCCTTATACTTAGTCTGAAGTTCCTGAGTAAGGTATGTGAGCTGAAGATTAATATCGCAAATTGACATTTTACACTGTTTTGCGAAATCAAGAAGCCCCTGTTTTCTTGTGTAATATGTCCACTGTGCCAAACCATAGCCAGCGCCATCCTTTACAAAGTTCTTATAAGTGCCGTTATCAACTGCGGCAGTATACTGTTGATCATTCATACCCAACTTTTTCTCAAAACTATTCTGAAGATTGTTAGGTCTTATTGCACTCTCCATAGATATATTTCCTATCAGTCCGGCCACTCCATACTCAGGCATTCCTAACGTTCTGAAGAAATCCCAAAATGCTTTTGAGTAATCAGCGTATGGGTCAGGTGTTCCTGAAGGAAGTGCAGGAGTAGGAACTGGAACAGGCTGAGGAGTAGGTGTTGGTGTGGGCTGTGGCGTAGGTGTGGGAATGTCATCTGCCTCAAGGAGATTATTAACCACCGTACATATATCGGTCATAATACCCTTAAGATAGGGGCCACAACATGCTGTAGGAGCAAAGTCCGAGTGGAAAGTCACATTACAACCATTCCTCTGATTAATCCTGTCGTCCTTATTATCGGAATAAATCAACTTAGGGATACCATTACGTTTACATATGTCCACAAGTAATTCATACAGTGACTTAAGAGCAGCCTCGGATACTGTCCATGTGGGGTCTAGAGTATCATTTGCCACCTCTATCGTAATCGCTCTGAAATCATTATATTTAGAGCTCGAAGTCCACGGTCTGTTTTCTTCACCAACATAACCGGCCTTGCGCCCGTCAGTATCGATTCCGTAGCTTGATGATCCCTTTCTATTGGGATCTGCAAATATTCTACCGCACGTTTCTACCGATAAGTTACCGGCCATATGATGTATTGTAATTCTGTCAATTTTATTATGAGTTACACCATACTGAGCTGCGGTGGATCTAGGGTTGTAGTTTGGACTGGGTATAATTACATCTACCAACGGAGAGAATATAAAGTTATTTGCCGGATTTGCTCCAACGATCTCTGTGTGCTGATGCGCTAAAGCGACAAGCTCCTCGACATCTTCATCTTCTCCAAGGCCGTTACTCAACTCTTCAAGAGCCTCGGGTGCCAAGTGGTACTGTGGTTCATTAGTTTTTCTGTTCTTGTTAAACTTATGTTTGTATCCTTTATTTTTCATTTATTTCTCCTTTATTAATTTTTCGAAAGATATAAGTTATTAATTCGGGAGTGACACCAATCATGTCAGGGAGATCCATTAATTCATTCCCTCCTAATACTTTATTGGACATTATAGCAACATCAGTCCCTTCCTTTATGTATGCCCCCTCTTCTATTGTACGGCACATAATTGATGTCTTCCCTTCATCATAATACGTAGGATGTACCCATAAAGATTCAAGCTTAAGATTGTTATCAACTAATGATGCCACCAACATTAACATATCGTAAGGATAAACTTTATCTCTATATTTATCTAAGGATTCTTCGTTAAGTATATTTCCCCACTCAGGGGTATATGCCTCATCAATAGTTTTAGCATAATTCATCATATCATCGGTACAAATTCCTTTGTAAACATCTAATTCTATTTTCTCAAAATACCTGAGGATCATTAAAGAATCTTCGTGCTTGTAAGGAATTATATTGTTATCCTCAAAATCTCCATAAAGATTAAAGGATATTCCGGCGGTAGGATCAATGTAGCAATACGCTATAACTTTCCCAGTATTAGAATTTTGGAACGGAATTGTTTGCGAATTCATTATGACGAAATGACCTACGATCTCTCTAAAATTATATTCACTAATTGGTTTCATGTATCCTCCTTTATAACTGTCATAAGTTTGTCATTTTCAGCAACAGCTTCAAGACTTAAATCTATTGTCAAATCGCGACTAGTGCACATAGCAAATGATTTGCATCCAAATGGACTATCAGCATATGTATCATGAGATTCTATTGAGACATCCACGTTTTTCAAATAGCATTTTTGTGTGAATATAATGCCTCTTGCGGGATCCTTAATCTTTAAGTAAAAAGGTTTATCTCCTATTTGTAAACAACTTAGATCAAAATAACTTGTTCCACAATAAGGGCATTTGCTTAATTTCACATCATATGGCGCCCCACAATTGGGGCAGTTGCGATCTTCGGACATAATTTCTCCTTCTATTTACTATATCACATTTCTGTTGCTATGTCAAGTACTCTTTTATGTCTAGTTACAGGAGCAATCTTACTGATAATACGTTCTGTCTCTCCAGTCTTTTCAAACTTGGGCTTATGAGTGACTGGATCCTCTCCGCATTTACGCCACTTAGGAGCTTCAGAATATTCGAGTACGTGGATAATATCACCCTCTTTAACAGTATAGTGTTTATCTATCTTAATCTTTTTCGCCGTACCATCGCAGACTTGATAAAGAGTTAGTATATTCTTACTAAATCCTTCAACCGTAACTACGTACCAGTAATCAGATTTTATAGTGGGATCTGTAGTCGTTACGTACCCGAGGCACTCAGCTTCATAATCCATCTTATCAAATAATGTGGTAGGTATATCTTGGCGAATCTTTACCCAATCCTTAAGCATTGGTATCATCTTAACTCCAGAATACTGCTTTGCTGTAATTTTATCTGCATACTTACTAACAATATCAGAAGTGAATAGAATTTCAGCAGCTGATTCTTTCTTTATTGTTTTCTTCTTGCGCCACTCTGACCACTTATCATAGATATCGAGTAAGTTATTTATCTCACCAAACTCTGAGAAGTAGTCCAATGATATAAGGATCTTAATCTGACGACTGTCTGCGGATGTACTGGTTGCTACATCCTCAAGAACATCAATAAAATCTTCATACTGATTGTCACGAAGACCATATAATTCTTGAGACACTTTATCAGATAAGAAAGGTAGTGACGCTACGCCTTTATATATAGTATTGGTATTTTTATCAAAACTATAATCCTTTGTGGAATATCTAAATTTGATTCCTTGTAAATTAATTCCAAAATAATTCAGTTCATTTGTCAGTCGAGCTGTCTTATCGGTATTATTCGCATAAGTATTAAAACATACTGTATAATATTCCAAAGGATAATTTACTTTAAGGTAAGCACCATAGCACATGTCTAGTGATGTTGCAGCAGCATGAGCGCTGCAGAATCCATAGCTAATACAACTTTGAATCATGCCCCAAGTTTCATTAAACATATCTTCGGATCCTGTTTTTTCAATCCAAACTTTTCGAATTCTATTCTCGAGCTTGGCAAAATCCTGAGGCTTGATCTTCTTCTTACTTATTTTCTTTATTAATCCTATAGATTCTGCCGGTGTGATACCAAGCCATTGGAAGTATTCCATAAGGTTTTCTTGAAATAATATATATCCACCGGTCGATACCAATACTTCATCTAACTGTTTAGATCCCGTTGTGTATTCTTCATGATTAAGGAATTTAGTCCTCCAAGAATCAAACGAAGGACGTATAGCGGCGGCAATGAGAGCTCCGTCTTCAAAACTCTTTACTCCATATTTCATTTCTTGTTGTGTTCCGTTTTGTGAATCCACTTGATTAAGAGTGCAAGTCATTCCGTCGGCTAATAATTTCCAAATCCTATCATCATCTTTGATATTATCTAATAATTTCATTGCCGGAAGAATAGGAACTCCGGCCATTTTGAAAGTCTCTGCTATTAAATGCCAGACCTCGACGATAAGAAAATCATCTTTCAATACTTTATATTCGTCTGCTTCTGCTGAAGTAATAAGAACACACAATGAATCACCGAATCTTAAAACACCGTATTCATACCTAATATCTTCATTACTTAAAAGGTGTGCACAAGGATGTACAGATGCAGATATGATCACACCCATATATTTCTCAGCTTCGGCAATTAAATCTTTCCATTTAGGATCGTTTCTATATTTATCAATCTCTGAGCTGATCTGATTACTAGTCTCAAAAGGAATGCCTTTACTCCTGCAGAGATTTTTAAATGCCTCTTTAAGTTGCATATTACCCGCACTATACATAGGATAACATCCATGTTCCCCAAGTAATTCACGAGCCGCTTTAACAAAAGGTTCCTGAGATTCTACATTGTAATCAATGTCCGGCAGTGCTCTATTTTCAAGCAGACGAGCTGTAGAAGCAAATCTATCAGGGAATATTGGAAGATTAATTTTAAATCTATCCAGCTGTGTCATACCGCAAATCTTATTAATATAAAACGATGCGCACGAACCTCTTCCTCCACGAGTAAGTACTCCACCGTATTTGTTCACAGCGAGATCGACGAGTTTAGTGTTGAGTAAGAAGTAATCCGCAGTATGAATTTCTTCATTTGTATCTTCAATAATCTTCATCTCATAGCGGATACCTTCTTTATATTTCTCAAACTCCTCCCCTTCAATATGCTCATCTTTAACTATTTGAGTAAATCTATGATTAACTAACTTCTTAAGTTTATTTACACGCTGCAAAGGAGAAAGATCAGGATCTATAGTTGGCATTTTAATAGAATGATCCAACTGTATTTCTTCCGATTGAGCCAATATCATCGTATTAGCAATGGCTTCTTCTATACGAGATTCAGAAAGAACTTCTTGCTTTTCAAAACGTTCAAACATAGTATTATAATCTGGGTAATCAAGAATGAATCCGGTTTCTTCCGTATAGACCATACCTTTACCACGGAGAAGTTCATCTCTCTGGAGTCTGCCCTCTTCATCTATGTAATGAGAATCATTGGCTGCAATAATTTTGAGCCCATATTTATCTCTAAGTTCAAGCACTTTTTTATTTATGTCAATTTGTTTAGGATCTAAATGGTTCTGGACTTCAAGAAATAAATTATCTCCGAAGTGTTTATATAGAGGCAAGAATATGTCATTAATGCCGTCTTCGTCTCTTAGGATTCCACCCACGCATGACGTTGTAATGTACACATCTTGAGGATCTAATTCAAGGAGATGTTGTACATCTATCCTAGGTTTATAGTAATACCCCCTCATATTGGCTTCAGAAGAGATGTAATTACATTTCTTACGAGCCTCATTTGTTCGGGGAGCAATAATTATATGATAATTTCTTTTATCTTTAAGTTCAGGATCTGAATCTTTTACAATATAAAATTCTGAAACAGGGACGCACCTAAGATTATTGTTATCACATAAGGTACGGCACTCAAAGATATCCCCAAAAGAACCATGTTCACACGTTGAAAGAGCAGTGTGTCCAAGCTCTAATGATCTTTGAACATACTGCGCATTTTTAGTCGTAGAATCTATTGTAAATATATTTGATATATGTGTATGTCTATGATAATTAAAATACTCTTTCATACGCCACCTCGAAATTATATAGAATTATATATTTTCCCTCTCAATTATATTATTCTATATATATTATTTTGTCAAGTACAACATAAACCATCATTCTGAAGACAAGTCATTGCCGTCAAAATGATGGTTTATATCAACGCTTTTCTGAAGTAATAATGAATATCCAGATGGCGGCTACTATAAATATTAGTCCTAAATTAATCCATAAAGGAATTAGTACCACTGGCCATGTCCAATTAATCACATTATGTAACTTCAGCATGATAAATATTACTTGTAACAGCCCTGTAATTGCAATCTCACTTTCGGCTATTTCATATTCTATTTGCATATTTTATCCTCTTTGGTGCTAATTGTTGCAGCGACCACATGCGTACCAAAGTAGGAATCAAGGGCATTGGATAGCCAGTACTCCAGATCGTCTACTAATACATTTTCATACATACCTTTCCAATGCTTAAGTCTTTCTGCACTGATAGGATCGGGTATTTTATACCCCATCGCTTCCGCCGTTCGTTTAGTATAATTCGCACGTCCTTCGTCCATGCAGACAATAGGATAACCGGTTATTACACTGGCGATAATAAGGTCATGTGTCTTACCTCGCTGCCGCCCTCTAGTGATTAGATTTACCATTATTCAACTCCTCAATCCTTTGTGATATCCTTGAATTTATATTGTTAACTTCATCAACCCTATTGCTCTGTTTATAATTCTGACAATACACTCTTCCATCCTGATCGAAAAATGTTACTCTAATATCTCTTATTTCCTTGACTTCATTGTCATCTGTGTAAAATGTTATTGTATGTTTCATCGCCCTGCTATCTCCTCTTCTTGAGTAGCCTGTTTAATTCCAAGTGCTACATAATTATCCTTTAGTCCCCAACCGGAGAGTACATATGTTATTATGTACACTGGTTTTTCTATGAAGTGTCCTTCGGGAGCTAGGCCGAGAGGATTGTCGGATACTACTTTGAACTTAATTAAGTCGCCCTTCTGAAATCCTCTATCATTTTCACGGATCTCAAAGGTCTTATCACCTCTAACTATTGCGTCGGCAAAACATTGCCGTATCTTTAATTCATGTGTCATTTTCTTGAAACCCTCTTTATCATCTTTTCAAAAACATTATTTTCTTCCATTTTTTCTACTAACATCAAAGCCAACTGCTCTTTACTAAAATATTCAAGAAAATTGCAATACATTTCATATTCATCAGAGTGATTCTCTTTAAAATACTCCAGCATATCTTTTTCTTCTTGAGTGATAGTATATGTTTTTTCTGCCATATTTAATCCCCCATAATTTCTTTAACATAGGGAAGATTTTTAAGGATCTCCACAAATTCGTTCCACTCATCCAGCTTGTGTCCGGATCTCTGATGAATAATGCTCATCACATTTTCATAGTTCATTGTTATTGTCCGTTTCTGATTATAAGATGATGGAAGTAACTGTATCATCTGCCACCAATACGCTTTATCCTTACTCTCAAGGTAAACCACACGGTACTTATTTAATGTTTCAATAGTTCCTGATAAATTATCAAGTGCTGACCGCAATAAATGCTCATGACTAAAATCATCCAACTCAAACTCTTTGGCATGAATCTTGTGCATGGTAGAACACGAATTAGACACTATTCCCACCTTATAAGTGTCAAACTCTTTCCACCAATACAGTGGTGCGGTTATGTCCATTGATACAAATATCTGACGGAGATATTTTCTATGCTCTGTTCCTGCCTTATATAATCTTTTCATAAGATCTAAATCATATTTGCCAATCTGATAATTGTTTGCCATTGAAGCATCAATAGACATTCCATCTATACCTTTTCTATATTCGCTGTCGCTATTATCCCAACTGTTCATAGGATTTCTCATCCCGCGAATAGCATGTTCAAATCCACACACATCAATATTCTCGACCTTAATCATTAGTCTCTTCCTCTCTGTTATGCATACTCTTGAACATATCGCTCATAGCCTTGCTCACATTGTGATAACCATTACGCTTAATGATCTGATTGCGGATTACTGTACGTGCCCACTTTCTGTTGTATACGGGTGTAGGGTTATAGTTTGTTCTGTTCTTAGTCATAATTATTCCTCCACTATTTTTTCACTATTTTTCATTTGTAAATACATACGCTTATATCTACGCGCAGCCTTACGTGCTTTCTTGAGCTGATCAATTGTATCTATATAAGTATCAATGGCTTCTATGATTTCAACGGTCTTATATTTATGATCACCTGATATATAATTCGCCGCTATTTCTTTTATGATTTCTAATGATTTCTCACGTGTCATCTTGATCCTCTTCCTCATCCGGTATAGGAATCCTATACTCAATTTCCGCCCCACAATTCGCACAATGACAAATATGTACTATACCTTCTCCCTCATAACAGAAGTCTTCAAAACTGAAATCAGAGTCCCAGACTACAGCACGGTGCCCACAATGAAAACATTCATACATTTTTAATCACCTCCACATAAGTGCCATCCTCTATTTCAAAATATGCTATAGACATAAGAGGTGCGGTAAAAGTCTGTGGTACGACTTGAGTACCATTAGGAGTTGTTTCTACGATTGGAATTTGAAAGCCCACCAGATTAGGTGGTATGATATTGTCAGGTAGATCAAAGATTGCTTTATATCTTTTCATGTATTACCTCAATAAGTTTGTTATAATGTTAATTTGTGCAGTCTCCCATGATAGAAGATACTAAATCCGGTCTCATTACGCTGCAGCCGCCGGCCGCTGCCAACTATCACAGGCTTTGTTATTCTCACTGAGCTTTCCTGCTCGTACTCAGATCAGTTTGGTGCTACCAAACCTCTTGGAACATTAGGAATCGAACCTAAACTTCCCTCTTCAGCCGAGAGCGTGCTATCCATTACACCATATCCCTGACGAATTATTATACCCTTCATCACGAGTATCTTGTGCGCATCAAGAATTTTAACTAGTAGACTCATTGTGATTATCTCTGTAATAATCCGTTGATATTAGTTGCAATCTAATATCAAATGCTACCAGCGAGACTTGAACTCGCACGTGATTTCTCACATCGGATTTTAAGTCCGAGTCGTCTACCCATTCCGACATGGTAGCATTGTGAGTTTTTATGGGTGGTAATGCATGAGCGATTCCAGCGCTGCCCCTGAGAACTCTAACTCTATCTCACACTATACGCACTTATTGCTGTGCGCCAACAAGTTGCCTTTCACAACAAACGCTTCCTAAATAGCGGAGG
>AUXO013297703.1_pt1 | contig 11035 bp, 11 predicted proteins | sample 768731 | NCBI WGS metagenome assembly AUXO01 (sample SAMN02715735, study PRJNA202380) | gut metagenome | biome: sheep rumen | host: Ovis aries | place: New Zealand: Palmerston North
TGTCTTGATTAATTTTATCACAATTACCCTGCTTTGCAAAGTATTTTTTCTTGAATCTTTATTCCGTTTTATGTTAGGATAGAAGAAAGGATTAGCCGACAACAAAACGCTCGGAGGTAAACTTGAAAATTGTTTCTTTCAAACTCGCTGAATCCCGGCCTTTAACTCCCAACATCTCCCTTATCCGACTCTCCGGTGATACCAGCGGCATCCGACTGCCCGGTGAATTTGTTGATGTTGCTGTACCGGGGCACTTTCTCCGCCGTCCCTTTTCGGTTATGAACTGGGATCCGGGGACTCTGGAACTTCTGATAGCGCGAGTTGGCTCAGGAACTACCCTGCTGCAGAATCTGCCGATCGGCACCGAGATGGAAATTATAACAGGGCTTGGCCACGGTTTTACTCTGGAGGATGCCGGTGAGCACCCTGTTCTGGTTGGAGGCGGAACCGGTATTTCCCCTCTTCTCGGTCTTGCAAAGCGTCTTTATGAAGAAGGCCGACGCCCTACTGCAGTCCTCGGTTTTCGTACCGGAGAAGATGTCTGCTGTGTCGAACGCTTTCAAGCTTTCTGCGGAGAGACTGTTGTTTTCACGGAAGACGGTTCCAAAGGTTTAAAAGGACGCGTTACCGATGCGTTTGCCCTGAAAAGCTGTACAAAACTGTATTCCTGCGGGCCTGAGTCCATGCTTCGCGCGCTGTGCTTCGTCTGTAAGGCTCCCGGTGAATTCTCCATGGAAGCCAGAATGGGCTGCGGATTCGGCGCCTGCATGGGTTGCAGCATTCAAACCGCTTCCGGGATGCGGAGGATTTGCAAGGATGGCCCCGTATTTCGAAAGGAGGAATTACTCTGGGACGGCTGAGCCTTACTCTCTGCGGTATTCCGATTGACAATCCGATTATCCCTGCCTCCGGAACTTTCGGATACGGGTATGAATTCGCGGACTACTATGACATTAACTGTCTGGGCAGTATGGCCTTCAAAGGGACCACTTTGCAGCCTCGGTCCGGTAATCCTCTGCCAAGAATCGCTGAATCTTTTTCCGGTATGCTGAATTCCGTAGGCTTGCAGAACCCCGGGGCCGAGCAGGTCATGAGCGTGGAGCTCCCAAAACTGAAATCTGTATTTCATAAGCCGGTAATCGCAAATATCAGCGGTTTTTCGGTGGACGAGTATGTCGAAGTCTGTAAACGATTGGACTCCTCTGACCAGATCGGCTGGTTTGAGGTCAACATCAGCTGTCCGAATGTTCACGGCGGAGGCATGAGTTTCGGAACAGATCCTGTTCTCGCCGGAGAGGTTACTGCCGCTGTGAAAGGTGCCACTTCAAAACCTGTCATTGTGAAGCTGACCCCTAATGTGACCGATATCGTCTCCATTGCAAAAGCCTGTGAGGCTGCAGGAGCTGACGGTCTTTCCCTGATCAACACTCTTCTCGGTATGCGCATAGATTTAAGCCGTCGATCCCCTGTGCTCGCCAATACTACGGGCGGTTTATCAGGACCTGCGGTTTTCCCTGTCGCATTGCGTATGGTCTGGCAGGTCTATGAAGCGGTCAGCATTCCGATTATCGGTCTCGGCGGGATTTCGACCGCTGCTCAGGTAATTGAAATGATGCTGGCAGGAGCAAGCGCAGTGGAGATCGGCACTGCGAATCTGCGCAATCCCTATGTTTGCAAGCAGGTTCTTCAGGATTTGCCGGGCCTGATGGATCAGTACGGAATACACTCTTTGAAAGAGATCATCGGAGGTGCCCATGTCTGAAATTCGCGATGTTATCATTGCCTGCGATTTTTCATCATCCGGGGAGACATTTTCCTTTCTGGAGAAATTCGGCAATGCCAGGCCTTACCTGAAAATCGGTATGGAGTTATTCTACGCCGAGGGTCCGCAGATTGTCCGTGCGCTTAAGGACCGCGGGCACAAACTGTTTTTGGATTTGAAGCTGCATGACATTCCAAATACTGTACGACGCAGCATGCATGTTCTCTCGTCACTTCAGGTGGACATGGTGAATTTGCATGCAGCAGGAACCCGCGCCATGATGGAAGCGGCCATGGAGGGCATCACAAGGCCTGACGGAAGCCGCCCGCTTCTGATCGCCGTAACACAGCTGACCAGCACTGATCAGGCAAGGCTGAAAGAGGAGCTCTTGATTGAGGCTCCTTTGGAAGATGTTGTAGTGTCATATGCACAAAATGCTGCATCGGCCGGTCTTGACGGTGTGGTATGTTCCCCTCTGGAGGCTGATTCTGTACACCGGCACTGCGGAAGTGATTTTCTTGCAGTTACCCCAGGCATCCGTTTTTCGGACGGTCGCTCAGATGATCAAAAGCGTGTCACTACCCCGGCTCAGGCAAAGATACTCGGAAGTGATTTCATCGTTGTCGGGCGTCCCATCACTCAGTCGGATGATCCGCTCTCCGCCTGGAAGCGTTGCTGCCAGGATTTCATATGAGTTCCCATCCACCGTTATTCAGTATTCAAGGGCGTAGTGTTCTTAATTCTTCCGGATTATAACACAAGGCAGGTGCAAACTATGACAGAACAGGAAATCATTGAGGAAGCAAAACGGCGAGGTTTGGCCCCTGTTGGTATTCCCGTCCGCAGGATGGATCTCGAACCCAGCCATCTGTATGTATGCTATATGGATGAATATGAAAATGAATTCGTTGTCCGCCGCGGTATTCTAACGATAGTTACTCTTGACGGGAAAGTATACTGATTATGATTTCATATGCTGACCAGGATTGCCTGCAGCACGAAGCATAGATGGAGGTTAAGTCAAAGATGAATATGATATGTTTTGACCTGGAAGGTGTACTGGTTCCTGAAATATGGATTGCATTTTCTGAAGTCAGCGGGATCCCGGAGCTCAGACGCACAACCCGCGATGAGCCGGACTACGATGTTCTTATGAAATGGCGGCTGGGGATTCTTCGTGAACACGGTCTGGGTCTGAAAGAAATTCAGGATACTATCCGCAGGATCGATCCTCTTCCCGGCGCGAAGGCATTTCTGGACGAGCTTCGCTCATTTTCTCAGGCCGTGATCATTAGCGATACTTTTTCTGAGTTTGCCGGGCCGTTGATGGAAAAGCTGAACTGGCCTACTCTGTTCTGCAACGAACTCATTGTCGGCGAGGACGGAATGATTTCAGGCTACCGCCTGCGTATTAAAAACACGAAGCTCTCAACTGTCCGTGCGCTGCAGTCCATTGGCTATGAGACCATTGCAGTAGGCGACAGTTTCAACGATCTTGACATGCTGAAAGCCAGCAAGTGCGGGATTCTCTTCCGTTCCACAGATGAAATACGCAGATCAAATCCGCAACTGCCATCGTGTGAAGAATACGGGGAGCTGATGACCCTGATTCGGCAGGCCCTCTGATCCCCCGATAAGAATCGGGCGGTTTCATCACGTTTATTCTGTGATGAAACCGCCCTTAATTCTGCCTGAAAGTAGCAGATCAATACGTGTTAATCCAGCAATTCTTCCCTAACAGGGTAGTGTACCCTGAGCTTTTCAAAACTGTCTTCACTGATTCCATGTTCCATTGCGCAGGCTTCCCGCTCAGCGGTCTCCGCATCAATTCCCGCATCAATCAGAAAAGCCTTCAGGTAATTGTGTTTGGCAAGCGTCAGCTCCGCCAATTCTTTACCCTCCGGTGTGAAGTGAATCATTTTTTCATCGTCCATCGTAATCAGCCCGGCTTCAATCAGCTTGCCGACCGCAACACTGACCGACGGCTTCGTAACATCCAATGTCTCCGCAATGTTAATGGATCGGCAATGGCCTTTTTCCTGGGTAATCATCAGAATCGCTTCCAGATAATCATCCCTGGCTTCATTACGGAAATTTCTTAGATTCATTTTGACACCTTCCTTTGAGTACTTTTGAACCTGCAAGAACGATTCTATCATGGATATTTAGCGATTGCAAGGCTGAAATTATTCGCTGACCTTCATCCTCATTGACAGTTTTCCGGGAATTGCCTATAATGTAGACATCATTACTGAAGAAGGTTATATATGAACGATCTCATGAAGCGCACCTGGGCTGAGATTGATCTCACAGCCATCCGGCACAATTATCAGGTGATCAGGAGCACACTGCCGAAGAACTGTCGTTTCCTCGGTGTAGTAAAAGCCGATGCTTACGGTCACGGAGCTCTGATCATTTCAAAGCTTCTGGAGGAAGAGGGCGCTGACTATCTGGCGGTTAGCTGTCTTGATGAGGCCCTGGAACTTCGACGCGGCGGAATTACAATGCCCATTCTGATTCTGGGACATACACCGACACAGTACACAGAAGTTCTAATTCGCAACTCTCTTACTCAGACGGTAACATGTCTTGCCAAAGCCTTACAGTATTCTGAAAAGGCAAAAGAGCTATGCGGTATTCTTAGGGTCCATTTAAAACTGGACACCGGGATGTCCCGGCTCGGATATCTCTGTTCAGATCCCTATTTTGATATCGGAGTAGAAAACATCATTCGGTCCTGCCGGCTCCCGAATCTGGACTGCGAAGGAATCTATACACACTTTGCGGTCTCCGATGATTTCTCGGCCGAGAATCATGATTATACCGTTCAGCAGTTCCGCCTTTTTACGGATGTTATATCGGCTGTCCGCGAGCGAAGCGGGATTGTCTTTCCCATCCGTCACTGCGCCAACAGCGGTGCTGTCATGTCCTATCCGGAAACCATGCTGGATATGGTACGCCCGGGTTTGCTGTTGTATGGATACGGTGATCAAGGCAGGCTGGGACTGAAACCTGCCATGCGACTTGTTACAACGATCAGTACCATCAAAGTGCTGCCGGGCGGGTCATACGTTGGCTATGGCCGGACATATAAAACAAGCCGGAGCACCCGCATAGGGGTTATTGCTGCCGGCTATGCCGACGGTATTCCGCGGCTCAGTTCCAACAAATTCAGCTATCGGGTAGCCGGAAAGTCCGCCCCGCAGGTCGGCTCTGTCTGCATGGATATGTGCATGATTGATCTGACCGATATACCGGAGGCACATGTCGGAACTGAAGTTGAACTGTTTGGCCCGGAGAACAGTCTCCTGTCCCTGTCCGAAGTAGTGCAAAGCATCCCATATGAGCTGCTCTGTTCTGTTTCGAAACGTGTTCCCCGGGTCTATTTGAGCCATCCTGATCAAGTTTATGAGGAGTATGAACGATGAAGGGACAGTTTTTTGCCTATCTGTCGCGCATGCGCTATATCTGGCGCTGGAGTCTCATGCGTAATGCACTGCCTGAAAACATTCAGGAGCACAGCCATATGGTTGCTGTCCTCGCCCATGCCCTCGGGCTTATTCGACGGGATATCTGTCATATTCCCTGCAATCCGGAAGATGCAGCAACAGCGGCGCTGTTTCACGACAGTTCCGAAATCCTGACCGGTGATCTGCCTACACCGATCAAATATCACAGCAGTGAAATCCGCGATGCATACAAGCAGGTTGAAGCACTTGCCTGTGATCGGCTTCTTGACACGCTGCCGGCTGAGCTTCGTCCCGCATATCAGCAGCTGCTCACTGGAAAAACCCAGGATAGCGTCCATGATCTGGTCAAGGCAGCGGACAAATTATCGGCTTATATCAAGTGCATAGAAGAACGGAAAGCTGGAAATAACGAGTTTCTCTCTGCTGAAAAGCAAACTCTTAATGCCCTGAAACAGATGCAGATGCCGGAAGTTGAATACTTTTTACAGCACTTTATTCCCGCTTTTGAACTGAACCTTGATGAACTCGGGACTATTGTTTGAATCTGCTTAAAAGAAGCGCCGCAGATGATCTGCGGCGCTTCTTTTCATTGACTTGCAATAAAGGCCGATACTGTGTTTAGGCCTCAGCGGTTTCTCATCAGTGTTTTCATCCGAAGACTGTGGTCAAGAATACTCTTTCTGAGCCTCAGGTTCTTTGGCGTCACCTCAAGTAGTTCATCGTCGGCCAGAAATTCCAGGCATTGCTCAAGACTTAAAACCCGGGGCGGTACCAGACGCAGAGCTTCATCCGAACCGGAAGCACGGGTATTGGTCAGATGTTTGGTGCGGCAGACATTCACCGGGACATCTTCGGCTTTCGGGCATACGCCGACAACCATTCCGCCATAGACTTTAGTTCCCGGTGTAATGAACATGGCACCTCGCTCCTGGGCATTCCAGATTCCATAGGCCACAGCCTCACCGGTTTCAAAGGCAATCAGAGAGCCCGTGCTTCTGCGGGAAATATCACCTTTAAAAGGTTCATACTTCTCAAATACAGAAGCAAGGATTCCCTCGCCCTTGGTATCCGTCAGGAACTCATTTCTGTACCCGAACAGACCGCGCGACGGAACCAGGAACTCCATCTTTATCCTGTTCCCGATTGGTGACATTTCGAGGAACTCGCCCTTGCGGGCACCGAGCTTTTCCATTACTGAGCCCATATAATCCTGAGGGACATCCACGACAACCCGTTCAACCGGTTCACAAAGCTTCCCATCAATTGTCTGATACAACACACGAGGCGGAGACACTTGAAATTCATAACCCTCGCGCCTCATTGTCTCGATCAAAATGGAAAGACTCATCTCTCCACGTCCAGCCACATTAAAACTGTCCGAACTGTTTTCAATATCAGTGACACGCAGAGAAACATCCTTCAGTGTTTCACGCATCAACCTGTCGCGAATCTGCCGTGAAGTAACGAATTTCCCTTCTCTTCCGGCGAAAGGACTGTCGTTCACTGAGAATGTCATTTCCAGGGTTGGCGCACTGATCTTCACGAAGTCCAGTGGCTCGGCATATCCCCGCGCACAGATCGTGTCCCCGATGGTAATATCTCCGATGCCGCTCATCGCAATGATGTTCCCGGCGCCGGCTTCTGTAACCGGAACCCGGCTGAGGCCATCAAACTGATAAAGAGAAACCGCTTTAGCTCTCATCGGAGTATCGTCAGGGCGGTGGAAATTACATACTTCAATTTCCTGATTCTGCTTAACAATACCGCGCTCTATACGTCCAATAGCGATCCTGCCAACGTAATCATTATAGTCCAGGCTGCTGACAAGCATCTGAAACGGTGCGTCCAGGTTCATATCCGGTTCCGGAATATACTCCAGAATGGTTTCGAACAGGGGCTTCAAATCCGTTCCCTCCACATCGGGGGAATAACTTGCAGTACCATTCCGGCCGGAGCAGAAAAGCATCGGGGAATCCAGCTGTTCATCTGTTGCATCAAGATCCATCAAGAGTTCCAGGATCTCATCGACAACCTCATGGATGCGCTGATCGGGGCGGTCAATCTTATTCAGCACAACAATCACACGGTGCCCGAGTTCCAGTGCTCTGCTGAGGACAAAGCGGGTCTGAGGCATAGGGCCTTCCGCAGCGTCTACCAGCAGAATAACACCATTTACCATCTTCAGGATGCGTTCCACCTCACCGCCAAAATCGGCGTGGCCCGGAGTATCCACAATATTAATTTTGGTGTCGCCGTAAAAAACCGCTGTATTCTTTGCCATAATTGTGATCCCGCGCTCACGCTCCAGGTCATTGGAATCCATCACACGATCCACAATTTCCTGGTTTTCGCGGTAAACGCCGGACTGCTTCAGCATTTCATCTACCAGTGTTGTCTTTCCATGGTCAACATGAGCAATGATCGCTACGTTTCTGAGTTTATCCATTCAAAACCTCTCCTTTTTTTACAAGAGCGGATTTTAACATCCTATTTCATAAATTGCAATAGGAAAGCGATCAGTTTACCGGCTGTTTTACTGAAAACTATCGATTTTTCACTTGACATAGTCTGAACTGAATGATAATATATGCCCCGTTGTCCGCGGTCTCAGCTTCAGGGTCATGCCGCAGCAGCGGTTTCCTTTCCGCCTGTTGCCGGGACGCTGGATCAGTACATAACAGAAAGGAATAAAAAGATGATCACCAAGGAAAAGAAAACCGCCGTTATCGGCGAAAATGCAACTCACGAAAAGGACACCGGTTCCCCCGAGGTTCAGATTGCTATCCTCACGGAGCGTATTCGTGAGCTTACTGAGCATCTGAAACGCCACCCCAACGATGACCATTCCCGTCTGGGAATGTACAAGATGGTCGGTAAGCGCCGCCGTCTTCTTGACTACCTGGCCAAGAAAGACATTGAGCGTTACCGTGCCATCATCGCAAAGCTCGGCATCCGCAAGTGATTCCGTCCTTTGCCTCCCCCGCATGCTGAAGGATATGAAGGTTTTTATGGAGGGACAAGTGAATCGGTCCCTCCATATTTATTAAACAGAAGGAGTTATCCGAATGATTATTACCAACAAGCAGTTCCCCAATTACCGCAAGTTTGAAATGACCTATGAAGGCCGTCCTCTGAGTATGGAAATCGGAAAGATGGCTGAGCTCTGCAACGCCGCAGTTCTTGTCAAATATGGTGAAACAACGGTTCTCTGCACCTGTACCGCTTCTGCCCGTCCCAAGGATGGAATCGACTACTTCCCTCTCGCTGTAGATTTCAATGAGAAGCTCTACGCTGTCGGACGTATTCCCGGGAGCTTTATGCGCCGGGAGGGCAAGCCCAGCCTTCAGGCTGTTCTCGCCTCCCGCCTGATTGACAGACCGATGCGCCCCCTCTTCCCTTCCGATCTGCGCAATGACGTTGTACTCGCATGTGAGGTTCTGTCGGTTGATCGGGATTGCTCTCCTGAAATTACAGCCATGATCGGCGCATCTGCCGCTGTCAGCATCTCTGATGTTCCCTTTAACGGCCCCATTGCCGGCATCGTGCTGGGATGGGACGGTGAGAAGTATCTCTTTAATCCCACCAAAGAAGAGCGTGCCCGCAACCGCATGACCACCACCGTTGCCGCCACTCACAAAAAAATCGTCATGATCGAATCCGAGGCTGATCAGGTACCTGACGAAGTCATGTATGCAGGCATCGTTGAAGCACACGAGCACCTTCAGCCGGTCCTTGACCTCATTGACCAGATGGTCGCGGAAGTAGGCAAGCCGAAGTTCAGCTATGAGCATGCCGCCTTTGATGACGTTCTCTTCGAAAAGCTCGTCAACAATGAATTTGAAGGCATGGAGTACTGCATGGACACTGATGACAAGAATGTCCGTGAAGCCCGGGTTAATGATTGGGTTGCAGCCATGGAGGAAAAGTATGGCGAAGAGCATCCCGATATGATGCAGTACATCGATGAGATCCTCTACAAGCTGCAGAAGAAGGTCGTCAAAAAATGGCTTCTTGCCGGAAAACGTGTAGACGGCCGTGCCATGAATGAAATCCGCCCGCTGGCAGCAGAAGTCGGTGTGATTCCCTGTGTTCACGGTTCAGGTCTTTTCACTCGCGGTCAGACTCAGGTGCTCTCCATTGCAACGCTCGCCACGCTCTCCGAATCTCAGAAGCTTGACACCATCTGGGAAGAAGAAGAGAAGCGGTTCATGCACCATTATAACATGCCTTCCTATTCTACCGGTGAGGCCCGTGCCAGCCGCAGCACCAACCGCCGTGAATACGGCCACGGTGCCCTTGTAGAAAAGGCTCTTGAGAGTGTCATTCCGGATGTGGAGGACTTCCCCTACGCCATCCGTGTAGTTTCAGAAGTTCTTTCCTCCAACGGTTCCACCTCCCAGGGATCCATCTGCGGCACCACGCTGGCGCTCATGGATGCCGGTGTTCCCATCAAGGCGCCCGTCGCCGGTATCTCCTGCGGTCTGATTCAGGATGGCGATGATTTCACCACCTTCATTGACATTCAGGGCGTGGAAGATTTCCACGGCGAGATGGATTTCAAGGTTGCCGGTACAAAGAAAGGTATCACTGCCATCCAGATGGACCTGAAAAATGACGGTCTCAAGCATGAAATCGTAAAAGAAGCCCTGACGATCACCCGGGAAGCACGGCTTCAGATTCTCGATGCAATCCTGCTGAAGGCGATCTCCGAGCCCCGCAAGGAGCTTGCCAAGACCGCTCCCAAGATGATCCAGATGCATATCAATCCGGATAAGATCCGGGAAGTGATTGGGTCCGGCGGAAAAGTTATCCAGAAGATCACCGCGGATACCGGATGCAAAATCGACATTGACGATGACGGGACCATTTATATTGCCTCCTCTGATATTGATGCCTGCCGCGCTGCCCGGAAGACGATTGAGGATATCGTTTTCGAGCCTGAAGTCGGGGCCCTGTATTACGGCGAAGTCAAACGCATTATTTCGAACCTCGGTGCCTTTGTGGAACTGGTTCCAGGAAAGGATGCCATGTGCCACATCAAGGATCTAGAATTCAAACGCACGGAGAAAGTGGAAGATGTCCTGAACGTTGGTGATAAGACCTGGGTCAAATTCATCGGCGTAGACGAAAAGGGCCGTTGGAACATCTCCCGTAAGGCTGCTCTTCGCGAACGCGGCGAAGCCTGATCGCTTTTTATGATGAATCAGCACGCACATCGGTGCGGTAATCCGTTTCCCGATTACGGGAATCGCTTTCCGGATCACTCCGCACCGTTCTGCGTGCTGGTTTCTTTTTAGTCAAGGAGCATTTATGCAGTATATTGAATGCATTTTGAACACCCCGGAAATAGAAATCGACGCCCGCTGCGATGAACTTGCAGCCCTTGGCGTCGACGGATTTGTTGTGGAAAGTGAGTCTGACTTTCGAAATTTTCTCGAGAACAATCACCAATACTGGGACTATGTGGATCAGGAACTGGAAGACCGGTTCGCAGGTATAAGCCGTCTCAAATTCTACCTGACAGATGACGAGGACGGCCAAGGAATTCTGCGGGCCGTTCAGGCGCGCTATCCTTCCGTATCCACTTCGAAAGTCGCGGACAGTGACTGGGAGAATAACTGGCGGGAATACTATCAGCCTATTGAAGTGGGCAAACAGCTTATTATCGTGCCCGAGTGGGAAGATATTCCGAAAAGTGAGAGACGCATACTTCGTCTGGATCCCGGTCTGATTTTCGGAACCGGCAGTCACGCAACAACCCGGATGTGCCTGCAGGCCCTGGAACGGGCATCCGCTCCCGGCC
>AUXO014052004.1_pt1 | contig 11034 bp, 12 predicted proteins | sample 768731 | NCBI WGS metagenome assembly AUXO01 (sample SAMN02715735, study PRJNA202380) | gut metagenome | biome: sheep rumen | host: Ovis aries | place: New Zealand: Palmerston North
AGTAGTGCTTTACATGATAACAAATATGTAAAAATCGATATTGATAAATTTTAGAAAGTTTTATACTTTCTTTTTTTTTACGTAAACTAAAGATAGAATCTTTTGTTTATTTTTCGTTTTTTTTATTTTGTGCTAAAATACTATAGTATGGAAGGTTAACCTTTCAAGAATTATTTCTATTTTTTCTTCGATTCGAGAAGAACTTTAAAAAATGTTATTTCTGTAGTATCATATAGTATGAGGAGAGATATTATGAAGGATAACTTAATAATACCAAATCATATTGGGATTATTATGGATGGAAATGGAAGATGGGCACAAGAGAGAGGATTGCCCCGTACCATGGGACATCAACATGCTGTTGGAACATTAAAAAAATTATGTATATATATGGCTGATTGTGGAGTAAAGTATTGCTCTTTGTATGCTTTTTCTACTGAGAATTTTAAAAGAGAACTTTCAGAAGTGGAATTTTTAATGAACTTATTTATTAGTTCTTTTCGAAAAGAATTTGATTTTATCAAAGAAAAAAAAGTTAGAGTTCTTTTTTCTGGACGAAGGGAACCTTTACCCGAAAAAGTTTTGCAAGCAATGGATGAATTGGTAGAAGATACAAAAGATAATAAAGCTTTAACTTTAAATATTTGCTTGAATTATGGATCTCATGCTGAAATTGTTGATACCACGAAAAAGATATGTGAATGGTATCGGGAAGGAAAAATTGCTTTAGGAGATATTACAGAAGATTTCATTCAAAAGAATCTTTATCAAGATTTACCTCCTTTGGATTTTGTGATTCGAACCAGTGGAGAATTGAGATTAAGTAATTTTATGATGTATCAAGCAAGTTATGCAGAATTTTATTTTCCAAAAGTATATTTTCCAGATTTTTCTTGTGAAGAGTTTGATAAAGCTATTTTGGAGTTTAATAATCGGAATCGTAGATTCGGAGGTGTCAAATGAAAACTAGAATAATTAGTTCTATTATTGTAGTACTTATATTTTTACCATTTTTAATTATAGGAGAACTACCTTTTGCTATTTTTATGTCTATTCTTAGTGTACTTGGATTATATGAATTATTAAGGGTACGTGAAAGTAAAAAGAAGTTTCCTTTATTACTTAAAATTATTGCTTATTTGTTAACCATTTATTTTTGTATGTATAATACAGGTTCTATTGATTTTCATTATATGATGGATTATCGAGTTATGTCGTTTATTATTTTCTTATTTTTATGTCCTATGGTTTTTATTAATGATAGTAAACGTTATAATTTGAATGATGCTTTATTTTTAATTGGATCTACTTTATTTATTGGATTTAGTTTTAATTTGATTATTATAATACGTAATTTTGATATTACTTATATCATATATTTATTATTGATTACGACTATTACCGATACATTTGCGTTGTTTACAGGATCTTTAATTGGAGAACATAAATTATGCCCTAAAATCAGTCCTAAGAAGACTATAGAAGGTTTAGTAGGTGGTGTTCTTATGGGAACTTTTGCTGCAACGGCTTTCTATAATACAGTTATTCATCCTACTATGTCTCTTGTATTTGTAATTTTTGTTACACTTGCTTTATGTTTAGTGGGTCAATTGGGAGATTTGGTTTTTTCTTCTATTAAACGTTATTATGAAGTAAAAGATTTCTCTGAATTGATTCCAGGACATGGTGGAATATTAGATCGTTTTGATAGTTTGATATTTGTAACGATGGCTTTTATTTTAGTATTTGGTATTTTATAGGAGGGATTCTTGTGTCAGTTATTATTAATTTACTTTTATTTATAATAATTCTTGGTGTTATTGTATTCGTTCATGAATTTGGACATTTTATTTGGGCCAAGATTACCGGTGTTTACGTCTATGAATTTGCGATTGGAATGGGACCTAAGATATGGGGCTTTCGAAAAGGAGAGACTGAGTATAATTTAAGAGCCATTCCTATTGGTGGCTTTTGTCAATTAGCAGGGGAAGATTTGGATGATGATGAATTACAAAAGGTTCCTAAAGATCGTCGATTACAATCGAAAAAGCCATGGCAAAGATTTTTGATTATGGTATTTGGACCAATGAATAATTTTATTCTAGCGGTTTTATTACTATTCTTTATTTCTTTGGTATGGGGTGGAACTACTTTATCTCCCGTTATTACGAATATTGAAAAAGACTCTGCTGCTGAAAAAGTAGGAATTCAAGAAGGAGATATGGTTGTTGAGATCAATCATCATAAAATAAAGACGAGTGATGATATTTCTCTTTATTTAGCGGTATCTGATCCAAAAAAAACAAATACTATTACGGTTATTAAAGAAGATAATTCTAAAAAGACTTATAAAATTAAGGCTAAAAAAATAAAAGAAGATGGTAAAGAAACTTATCGATATGGTATTGGTATTCGACAGAAAAAAACAAAAGGTTTTGGAGCTGCTATTATCTATACTTATAAAAAGACCGTTTCCATTTTCAAGCAAATGTTTGTAACCGTTGGTTATTTGTTTACTGGTAAGATTCATTTAAATCAATTATCTGGACCGGTTGGTATTTATTCGATTGTTGGTCAACAGAGAAGTGGAGGAATTGCTAATTTATTATATTTAATGGCTTTCTTAAGTATTAATGTTGGCTTTATTAATTTATTGCCAATTCCAGCTTTTGATGGTGGTCATATATTGTTTATTATTATTGAATTGATTAAAGGTTCTCCTGTTAATCCAGAATTGGAGAACAAGATTCATACAATTTTCTTAATCTTATTGATGCTTTTAATGGTTGTCATTACGATTAACGATATTTTACGTTTGTTTTAAAAGATTATCTTGTCCTTTTTTGATTCGAGGGATATAATTGGATTAGTCTAAAAGAGATTTTTTAGAGGTGAGAAATATGCAATTTTGGTATATAACATTACTTGTTTTTGCTTGTGTATTCTTAATACTTGGAATCCTTATGGATTGTTTGCAAAGAAAATATGAAAAGCAAGAGATTGAGCAGACGATTACGCAAACTTTACGAATTCGCAATATTGATCCAGTGAAAAAAAAGAAAGGACCTGTTAATGAAAATACAGGACCAGTCATTATAAAAAGTGAGTTATTAGAGGAAAGTTTAGAATTATATGATGATGAGAAAATATAGTTTCTAACTTTTCTCTTTTTTTTTGGTATAATACTAATAGTGGAGGTGATACCGTGATTGCTGGCGTTTTAGTTGAAATATCGAATAAAAATGTAGATCGAGTATTTGAGTATTCGGTTCCGGAGACTCTAAAAAAAGATATACAAGTTGGAATCCGTGTATTAGTTCCTTTTGGGAAACAAACCTTAGAGGGTTTTGTTTTAGAAATAAAAGAAGAAAAAACAACGGGAAAAGAGTTACGGGATATATTGAATGTAGTTGACTCGGACGTCGTATTGACTGAAGAGTTACTACTTCTTGGGAAAAAAATACAAGAAAAAACTTTAGCCTCTTTAATTAGTTGCTATCAAGTAATGTTACCCAAGGCTTTAAAAGCAAAGAATGGATCTAAAGTATCTATTCGATATGAGTCTTTTTATCGGTTTCAACCGGTTCCTAATGTTTCCTTTACCAAAAAACAACAGGAAATTGTAAATTATGTAGAGAAGAGAACCATTGTTTCTAAAAAAGAGTTGAATGATTTTTCTACGAGTAGTATTAAATCTTTAATTGCTAAGGGAGTATTATTAGAAGAAAAAAAAGAACGTTACCGTGTTCAATACACAGAATCGTCTCTTAGCAAAAAAGAATTAACCGAGGAGCAACAAAAAGTTGTATCAGAAGTGGTTCAACAGACTCAACAGAATTATTTGCTGTACGGAGTTACTGGAAGTGGAAAAACAGAAGTATATATGGAAATCATTGATTTCTATCTAAAGCAAGGGAAAAGTAGTATTGTTTTGGTTCCAGAGATTAGTTTAACTCCTCAGATGATTGAACGTTTTCAAAAAAGATTTGGGGATAAAATAGCTGCTATTCATTCAGGACTTAGTGATGGAGAGAAGTATGATGAGTGGAGACGTATTGCACGGGGAGAAGTTTCTATTGTTATTGGAGCCAGAAGTGCTATATTTGCTCCTTTAAAAAATATTGGGATCATTATTATTGATGAAGAGCATAGTGAGTCTTATAAGCAGAGTGATCCTAATCCTCGATATGATGCTAGAGAAGTTGCTATTATGAGAAGTGAATATCATCATTGTTCGGTGTTAATGGGAAGTGCTACCCCATCTTTAGAAGCGATGGCAAGGGCTCAAAAGGGTGTTTTTCATTTATTGATGCTTCCTCATCGTGTGAATGGAAGAAGTCTTCCACCAGTGGATATTATTGATATGAATCAGGAAATGAAGCATTCTCATGGCCATTTTTCTAAACCTCTTATGGATGCTATTCAAGAACGCTTGAGGCGAAAAGAGCAAATTATTCTCTTATTAAACCGAAGAGGTTACGCTTCTTTTGTTACTTGTAAAAACTGTGGATATACTTTTAAATGTCCGAATTGTGATATAACATTAACGTATCATAAGAGTAGTAATACATTACGCTGTCACTATTGCGGATATGGGGAGAAAGGATACCGAGAATGTCCCGAGTGTAAGGAAGAATCTTTGACGAATCTGGGAGTTGGTACTCAAAAGATTGAAGAAGAATTACAACGCATTTTTCAGGATGTGCGTGTTCTTCGAATGGATTATGATACAACTAGTCGAAAGGGAAAACATGAAGAAATAATTTCGGATTTTCGTGATGGAAAGTATGATATTTTATTAGGAACTCAAATGGTGGCCAAAGGATTAGACTTTGCAAATGTTACTTTGGTAGGAGTTATCAATGCTGATACTTCTCTTAATATTCCAGATTTTCGTAGTAGTGAAAAAACATTTTCTCTTTTGGATCAAGTGGCTGGAAGAAGTGGCAGAAGTGAAAAAGAAGGAAGAGTTATCTTGCAAACCTTCAATCCAGATCATTATGCCATTGCCTTAACCAAAAATCATGATTATATGAGCTTTTATCAAAAAGAAATGGAGATTCGTAGGAGATTAAAGTATCCTCCTTATTACTATTTATGTGATATACGTATCAAAGGAAAAGATGCGATGATGGTTTTTCAAGAGGCTTTAAAAATCAAAAAAAGTTTAGAGCGAAACTTAGTAAATATGATTCTATTAGGTCCAAGTAATGCTGGGGTCTTTAAAATAAATAATATTTATTCTTATCATATTATCTTAAAATATAAAAAAGAGGATTCTTTGTATCCGTTGTTGAAAAAGATATTGGATCATTATCAGACAAATGTAAAGATAAAAATTGATATTGACTTTAATCCTAGTCAAATGTTATGAAATATGTTATTCTTATAATGGAATAGAGGTGTCAAAAATGAATTATAATCCAGATGATGACAATGATAAACTAACGAACCTTCATAATGATTATTTTCATCGAGTAGCAGCAGGTGAAGATCCAGATGATATCGATGAAGATTATGCGGATGATTATTATGATCGCGATTTAGATGATGATGATGATGAAAAACCAAGTGATTTGGTGGAGTTAGAGTTTAATAAAAAGAATCGTGAAAATTATGAAAATCTAATGCAAGACTCTTCTACGAACCTAGATGGTTATTGGGATAAGAATAATCCAACTGTTAAAATGATATTAATGATTCTAGGTGGAATCATCATATTAGGGGTTTCTTATTATGTAATTGCCTATTTTTCATCTAGATAATCTTGATAGAAATATTCTAGGGAGGTGATAAAGTGTTAGAGGATATCATCCAGCGTAAAGATGTATCTTTATTTATGGAAGAAATACAGAATAATGAGCGTTATTTTCAAAAAACAAGTAAAAATTTATTTGATCACTCTTTTTATGTATCGAAAGAATTAGCACTTTTCATCTTTTATGAATCATTATTTCAATATCGATTATTGTTTGAGGATGATTATTTATTAGAAGAATTTTTAGATCAATTGCGAAAAATCTATAAAAAATTTGATTGCTTTGAAGATATTCGCGAAGGGGTTCATAAAATTCTGTGTAAGTTGCTTTGCTACCAATTAAATATTTCTGATATTCATCAGAAGGAAGCTCGTGAAAAATTGATTTCTTATGTTTATAATCGATATGTGTTAAATGGATATTATATTCATGGCTTTCAATGTAGTTATTCTCCTTTTATAGGAGAAAATGGATTTGTTCCTGAAATCTATGAAAATTATTATTCCCGTTTTATGAAAGCTAGAGATATTTTGGAAAAGTATCATATTAAGGGAGTTCTTACTAAAAATTTTCGTCAGTCAAAGGTTTATTTTACTGGGGATTTTGTAATGGGATGCTATTACTCTTTATATGCTCCCATGTATTTTTATAAATTTATTTTGAATTGTGACTTTTTTGGAAAAAGAATTCGAAAAGATTTTTATTTGAAAGATAATCTATCTCTTGTGATTAGTCACTTGAAAAGGTTTATGTCTTCTCGTATGGTAAAAGAGAGTGATCAAAATTTTATTTTAGATTTGGTAACAGATGAATGGAATTTGATTCATCGAGAGAAAAGAAATATTTCTTTATTGTTGGTTAAGAAAAGAATGTTTTCGGCTCCTGTGAAAGAGTTAAGTGATTATTTGGATGATTCTAGAAATATTTATGAATTGATTGATGCATTACTTAATTCTAAAAATAATAATATTGAATATATGGATGCTTTGCATCCAGAACAATTTGAGATTGTTTCTCTTCCTTTTCCTTATTTGCAGAATACAAATGAAGAAGAGGAAAATTTAGAAGAAGAATATAATCAAAAAGAACAAGAAGTAGGATTGGATTTTTTAAATGTCTATGGAAATGTTTCCGTTCTTCTATTACTTGGTTCTGTTTTTGTTACAATAGGGGTTATTATTAGTATATTTATGGTCCTAAGGGGGTAATAAAATGAAAGTTGTTTTTATGGGTACACCAGAATTTGCCGTTCCTGTTCTTCAGGGATTGATTGATCATTATGAAGTAGTGGGAGTTGTTAGTCAGCCAGATAAGATGGTTGGAAGACATCAAGAGTTGAAGGCTACTCCTATTAAAGAGTTGGCTCTTTCTTATCACATTCCTGTTTTTCAACCTATTAAAATAAGAGAAGATTATCAAGCTATTTTGGATTTAGATCCAGATATGATTGTAACATGTGCTTATGGGCAAATTATTCCAAAAGCGATTCTTGATTATCCAAAACTTGGATGTATCAATGTTCATGCGTCTTTGTTACCAAAATTAAGAGGTGGAGCTCCTATTCATAAAGCAATTATTGATGGTTATAATAAAACAGGTATTACCATTATGTATATGGATGAAAAGATGGATAACGGCGATATTATTTTGCAAAGGGAAACTCCAATTTTAGATAGTGATAATTTAGAAAGTTTACATGATCGTTTAAGCGTGATGGGTAAGGAATTACTATTGGAAGCTTTGCCTAGTATTATTGATGGAACGAATGAGAGAATTCCTCAAAAAGAAGAAGAAGTTACCTTTGGTTTTAATATTAAAAGAGAGGAAGAGCATATTTCTTTTGATCGAACCAGTCGGGAAGTATTTAATTTAATTCGTGGACTTTCTCCTGTTCCAAGTGCGAATGCGATTCTTTTTGGTCAAGAGATGAAGATATATGAAAGTGTTCTTTTGGATAAGACCTATCCAAATGCTTCTTGTGGGGAAATAGTCGATGTTAATTCTATGGGTATTGTTGTTGCAACGAAAGATGGTTCTATTTGTCTCACAAAAGTAAAACCATTTGGGAAAAAAATGATGGACGCTAAAAGTTATGTAAATGGAATTGGCAAAGATAAATTAATTGGTCAGGTGTTTGAATAATGAAAAAGAATTGGGAATGGTTTCAAGAATTTCGGAAAAAACCAGGAGGAAAAGCAATTCTTTTCTTTGGCTTTTATTTCTTGTTTTTTCTATTGATTTATTTTTATGCTCATACGAGTGCTCGTACTTATCGAACGGTGGAAGAATATGAGAGGGGAACTCCGTATCACTTTTCGATTGATGATTTATTGAAAAATAATTATCATTTTTCTTATATTATCTCTGTTGATGGAAATAAATATATCTATGTTGGTGAAAGAGAAGATAACAGGATTTCTTTTACCTATAATAATCAAGAATATTATGGAATCGATGGGGTTTATTATTTAAAGAAAGAGGAATGGGAAGAAGTAGATTCTCCTATTTTATATGAACCTTTATTAAGTGTTAGTAATGTTTTTTCGTTACTAGATTATGCTACTTATGACTCTAAAACTTCTTATGAGAGTGGTAAAACGAATTATAATTTTTTGATTTCTACCAATACGATTAATCAGGTTATTAATCAATTGGATAGTGATTTTATGGAGGAACCTAATATGATTGTTTTAAGTTCGGGTTCTGATAATAAAGTCAATCAGATTTTATGGAATTTAGATAGTTATTGTGTTTTAAATTCTTTGTGTGAGAAATCTATGAAAATTGAATTAAAATATAGTTCCTTTGGAGAAATTCAGCTGGAACAACCTTTTTGATTTGAATTTTTTGTCGAATTTTGTTGAAAAAATGAGAAAATTATGATATTTTTCTTTTAGAAAGGAGATTTGTTATGGATTCAATTACTTTTATAACATCTTATTTGACTTTTTATTTAAAAGGGGAAATTTCTAAAGAAAAGAATTTTATCAAATTTAAAATTCCAAACACAATTTTAGGATTTATTCCACTTGGAGCTGCTAAAAAGACAGTTGCAATTAATCAAATTGCTTCTACTGATACTGATTTCAGACTTCAATTTAAACAATTAGTTGTTGGTGTTATTCTTGCTATTGTTGGTTTAGCTTGTATGGGTGATTCATTCTTTGCAGGATTAATTTTATTAGCACTTGGAGTTCTTGGCGCACTTAACGCTTTCCAAACAGCTTTACTTGTTAATACTACTGCTGGTGAATCTGTAGTTCTATTCTTTGTAATCTTTGAAAAAGCAAAAGCAGAACAAGCTTCTCAAATGATTAATGATTTAGTATCTGGAAGAATGGACGATACAAATACTCGTGAGCAAACGGATAGAGTTGTTGACGCTATCAATAATAATAAATAGTTTTTGAAAAGAGAGATGCCTCTCTTTTTTATTTTGTTTCTTTATTGTATAATAGTTATAGTTTTGGAAGTGATACTTATGAAAAATATTTATGGATGTACCTTAGAAGATTTGGAAAAATATTTTATTCAAATAGGATCTCGAAAATTTCATGCTTTACAATTATTTAGTTGGCTGTATGAAAAGAGAATCGAAGATTATTCTATGATTACTAATATCAAAAAAGAGGTTTTAGATTCTTTATCAAAAGAGTATTCTATTGCAAGACTTCAAATCGTAGATGTTCAAGAAGATACCGATGTTTGTAAGTATTTATTTGAGTTAGAAGATAAAGAGCATATTGAGGCTGTTTTGATGAGACATGATTATGGAAATAGTATTTGTATTTCTAGCCAAGTTGGTTGCAATATGGGATGTAAATTTTGTGAGTCTGGAAGAAGAAAAAAAGTTCGAAATTTAGAGACTTATGAGATGGTATTACAATTACTAATGATTGAGAAATTATTGGGAGAAAGAATTAGTCATGTTGTAGTGATGGGAATTGGAGAACCTTTTGATAATTATGATAATTTGATTCGTTTCTTTGAAATTATCAATCATCCTAAGGGTCTAGCTATTGGAGCTCGACATATTACGGTATCGACTTGTGGACTAGTTCCTAAAATATTAGAGTTTAGTACTTTTCCTCTTCAAATTAATTTAGCCATTAGTTTGCATGCTCCTAATAATGAGGTTCGTGATCGAATCATGCCTATTAATAAAGCTTATCCATTAGAAGTATTAATTCCTGCTATTAAGACTTATTTGGAGAGGACCAATCGTCGTGTTACATTTGAATATATTCTATTAAAAGATATCAATGATAGTGACGAATGTGCTTTAGAATTATCTCATTTAGTGAAGGATATTAATTGCTATATTAATCTTATTCCTTATAACGAAACCAATAATTTAGATTTCATGCGAACAAATACTGTTCAAATTATGCGTTTTTATGATATACTTAAAAAGAATAATATCAATGTAACAATTCGAAAAGAATTTGGCGGTAAGATTAGTGCCGCATGTGGACAGCTTAGAAGTAAGAAGGAGGAACTATGAAATCTTTTTATATGACAGATCCTGGTAAGGTTCGTAATCATAATGAAGATAGCGTAATTATCGTAAAAAACGATGAGGATAGTTATTTGATGGCTATTGCGGATGGAATGGGTGGACATTCTGCTGGGGAAGTAGCTTCTTCGATTGCGATTCGTTATTTGGGAAAACATTTTAAAGAAAGTTTCCGAAATATGAGCAAAGTAGATGCTGTTAATTGGATTCGAGATTCTGTAGATGAAATTAACACATTAATTTTTCAACATGAAAAAACTCATCCGGAAAGTAAAGGAATGGGGACTACTTTGGTAATGGCTGTTTTAACAAAAGAATATCTTTTATTTGGAAACGTAGGAGATTCTAGTGGATTTGTAATGAAAGATAAAAAATTACATAAAGTCACTTATGATCATACCCTTGTTAATTTACTTGTAAGTGCGGGAGAGTTGACGAAAGAAGAGGCTAGTGTTCATCCTAAGAAAAATGTGTTGATGAAAGCTTTAGGAGCTTCTTTAGAGGTTGATGTCGATATTTTTGATTGTGATATGGATATTTCGGAAATTCTATTATCGAGTGATGGATTAACTGGAATGTTAGAAAGAGAACATATTGAAAAAGTTCTTTTAGGAGAAGGAACCATTGAAGATAAAGTAATTAAGTTGATTAATAAAGCAAATAACAGAGGTGGAACAGATAACATTTCCGTTGCTTATTTGATTCGCAATGAAGAAGGTGAAGATAAGTGATAACAAAGGGGCAAAAGATAAATGATCG
>AUXO018527354.1_pt1 | contig 11034 bp, 8 predicted proteins | sample 768731 | NCBI WGS metagenome assembly AUXO01 (sample SAMN02715735, study PRJNA202380) | gut metagenome | biome: sheep rumen | host: Ovis aries | place: New Zealand: Palmerston North
CCCCGCTTTTTCCATCTCCTTCCAGTCGTAGAAGAACTGGCATTCGTCTGCATGGTCTGACGTTATCACCTCCGCCATGGTCTCAGCCCTCTCCTGTATGACGGGCATGGGCAATTCAAAGAAGTCAGCCACTTGCCTGACAGTGTTCTTGATGTCCTCCTCTTTTATGTTGTCCTTGTCCATGAACAGGGCCTCAAAGATGCCCGCCTTATGCCGTCTGACGAACTTCGCCCAGAGCATGGGGTCTTTCGTCATCTCCTCGATGTTGGGGCCATTGGAGTTTTTCTTTTCGTTGGGCAAATTCATATCGTTCATATCATCATAGATAGGACAATTCAGCACTTTCTTTCATTTTTCTTTGGAATTATTTCTGTTTTCTTGTTTCTCTGAATGTTTCGCTGTATCTGAAGCTGACTTTCAATCTCTGTAATCGGAGTGTTCAAAGCTTCGTTTTTGATTTGGCATTCAAAATTAGTGAAAATAAATAAATCCTCCAAACGGTTGACGGATAATCTTGCAGGATTTAGTTAATAGATGAAAGTTGAAAGTTAAATGTTGAAAGATGAAAGCGCCATGCGGACGGGAATTAAATGAAGAATGAAGAAACCTGCGGGTAAGCGAAGGCAGAACCAAGCTTGCTTGAGTTATGCTGAGCGGGAGCAGGTTCGGCGAAGCCAATTGACCATGCGGATGGTTTTTAATGGACGATAATCTTTTATTAATCTGAAAAAAATCTAGATGGATGTTTTTAAGAAAGAAAATTGGCTGAAAATTAAAAGAAAATTTCTTTTTGAAAATAAATGATGAGTTTTTTAAGGACGATAATCTGACATTAATCTGAACGATAATTTATAGCAGGACAAACATAATAAAAAAGGAGGAAAAAGAAGTTACTCTGAGGGGTGGATAAAGATTTTCTTTTAACATGAATGTCCACGAATGATCAAGAATAAATTTTTATTTGGTATGAAACACGACTGACGTATGAACGAATACGTTTACTGAGTACGGGCTGAATTTTTGCTTATTATTGCGTAAATTTGGCGCAAAATATGTATAATAACACGTATGTATGGTAATATTGCGTAAAATTTACATGATATTCTGTGTTATTTTTACGCAATATATAAATAATTGCATAACTTTGCATCACAAATAAATGTAGAATGAGAAAATTCAAACAATTAATAAAATAACACTAAAAAATCAATTATTATGAAGAAGTTCGTCTTTTTATTTTGGGCTATGATGATTACCACATTTGTTCATGGCAATCCAATCAGCGAGAAAGAAGCGCTTGCCATCGCCAAAGAATTCTGCATGAGTGAAACGACATCCAGTAAGTTAAAAATGCGTGCACGGAATACAGAGTGGAAAAGCCGCTATGTGAAGAAAGTAAACGACAGGAACTGCATTTACGTAGTTCAGCCGGGTGAAGACGGCGCCATATTCGTTGCAGGTGATGACCGTGTGATTCCCGTATTGGGATATCTTGACGAAGGCACATTTGACCCGAACAATATGTCCGAAGGCCTGTCGTACTGGATGGAATGGTATTCTTCGGAAATCGCCTCTGTTCAGGATTACGAGCAGGGATCCTTGCGGAAGGAGCCTATGAAACTGAAAGGAAGCGTATCTCCGCTATTAGGGTCAATTACCTGGAATCAAGGAGCACCTTATAACAAATATTGCCCCAAGGTTAAAGATGTGAATTGTTGGGCAGGCTGTGTAGCATGTGCCATGTCTCAAATCATGCGGTTCCACAAATGGCCGAAAAAAGGAAAAGGGACGAAAACATACACAACCACAACAAAGAAATTTTCCCTCACTGTTGACTTCTCAAAAACGACCTATAACTGGAGCAACATGCCAAACACATTGATAGATCCGACGACAGGGTGGCCAAGCACCACAGACAAAAATCAAATCAATGCCATCGCCTTACTGATGTATCATGCAGGCGTAGGAGCGAACATGGATTATAATACGAATGGCAGTGGAGCTTCCCCACTGGATGCCAGGGATGCGTTATATAACTACTTTTCTTACGATTCAGACATGCTATTTCTCTCAAGAGCCTCCTATACAGATGCAGAATGGAAACAAATGCTACAGGAAGAATTGAGCAATGGTCGCCCAGTGCTCTACAGTGGAGAGAGCAGCAACAAAAAGGGACATGCGTTTGTGATTGACGGCTACAACAGCAAAGGCTACTTTCACGTAAACTGGGGCTGGGGCAACCGCAGTGGATCCACAGAGAACGGCTACTTTTTGATAGACGGTCTATTACCCAAAAACAGCAAAGATTATGGAAAAGGCTTTAATTTGGACCAATACATGGTTACTGGTATCCAAAAAGAAGACAACGTGAATAATTTCTCGTACCACTATTCAAGCTCCAGCTTCAGTTCGTTTGACCATATCAATAAAAAAGAAACAAATATACAGATTCCTGTCGGTGGATACACTAATGAGAGTGCCACATCTGATTCAATCAGAGACATCATAGCATTGTACGATGAGACGGGTAATCTTGCTAGCTCAATGACCTATTTTGACTATTACAACTTGAGACCGAGATACGGCATCGCTCCCTACAATAAGAGTATCAAAATCCCGTCAACACTCCCTAATGGAAGATACACGATGAAGTATATGATCCAGGAGAAGAGTTCTGGCGAATTATTCGAGCCCAGACCCTCATCAGCAGAAAATGGCAGCGCTTATTTAACAATATACGACAATGACATCAGCTATTCCACCTACGGCTATGGCAAGATTTCAGCAAAAACTCAACTTACAGAGGGATTAAGAGAAAGCGAGCAAGCCCCGTTGTCCCAACAGATGACCATCTCGAATGCTGGCGGTGCTTGGGTAGGCGCGATCTACTATACCATGTCCAGCGAGAAAACAGGTTTTTCCTACGAATCCGCAAAGCATTCCTTGCAACTGCTTCAGGGAAAAGACACCGTCATTACGGTGAACGACATCTTAGGATTGACCCAGTCGGATGACTATTGCCTGCGTATTTATGATGACAGCGGATCAGTGCTGAGCGAAACGAGAGACATTGTCGTGGAAGGTGCTCCAGCTCCCGAGCTGACTATCAGTGAGCAGCCCTTAACGAATGTGGAAGATGGCGTGTTGACTTCTGACTATCTAGAGATAACCGCCACATTCAAGAATATTGGCCAGATACCTTATAATGGATGGATTGTAGCTTATCTATATGCTGTACACGAAGGAGATGAGAAGACCACATACGAAAACCTTGGGTATCTAGATTATTTGACCACCGGTATAGATGTTGAAGAAGAAGCCACATTCACATTCTCCGGGTCAATAGAAGAAGGTGTTGCCAATCAAAAGTATCTATGTGCCCTTTATGACTATGTGAATGGGAAATGGATTGAGCCTTTTTCTTACTCTTACATCTATTTCACCCTGAGTGACGACTACCGCCATTATCAGGAAGGAGACGTGAATGAAGACGGAACGGTTGACATATCCGACATCGTGATGATAACGAATATCATTGCAGGAGCATCAGAGTTCACAGACAGATCCGATGTTAATCATGATGGAGAGACAGACATCAGCGATATTGTAGCCGTCATCAACATCATCGCCCATCCAGAAAAGAAAGCACAAAGGCGCAAAACCGAAGGTGTGCCAGAGCCGCCCAAGTATCCACCCTTTGAGCAATAATTGTGGCAGCCAAGCCTATGGACAGCCACTCAAAGCAACTGCATTACATCGGAAAGTCAGACAAAAAAAATATTACATAACACATCAACAGGAGCATCGAAAGATGCTCCTTGTTGTTTTTTTCAGCATTTACGACACGTCGGCATCATAAAGTTCCCAATAACCGCAGTCAATAAAAAGAAAAAACAGTCAGTTGAACGTGGGAATAGGATCCTTAGAAAAACGAATATACATTATCGTTTTAGATTCTCTATATGGTAAAAAAAACCAATTTCTTATCAAGAGATATTGACAGAATGAATAAAAATATGTAAATTTGTGGATTCAATAAAAAAAATGTTTCATTTGCCAAGAAAAACTGCTCATCACATTTTGAGCAATAAAAGGCAAATCAGCCCAAAATTCCCTTGAAAGTTATGGCCATCTATTCAGAAAAGCAGCTGCTTGACGACCTTCATTCCATGAGCATTGACATGCGGATAGCATTGTCGCGCGTGTTATCGGATATTATAAAGTCAGATAAAATCATAGAGGATTCCGAAGTCGCAAAATACGCCAAATTATTTGATGTTGACGAGGATTCGATAGAGAACACAAACATCCACTCTCAGTTTTTCCGCGCCCATGAACTGACCTTTGCAGATGCGGTAAAAACATTGTCCTCTTCACTCATGAGCGAACGAATTGTAAGTGAAACGACCAGGTCACGGAAAAGGGAGCATCTGACGAACGTAGTGATGGAGTCATCCCGGTACGTCACCTCCGGCAGTGGCTATTATTCACCTTCCGAGGCAGTGCTTGTTCTCGCATTAAAGTATTATCTCTCAGAAAAAGAATCAGTTGACAGGCGCTATGACATTCAGTCCTATCCACTAAGCGACCTGTTTATCGGCAAACGATTCGTGTTCTACATAGCTGAGAAAGACGATTTTGGTATCAATGCCTCATTGTCATCGCCATCGGTATTCCATGTTGTATCGCATTTGTTATCCAGCATAGGTTTTCAGTTTGTTTATATCCCACATATACGAGAGCTGTACAAATCCCGTGGTTCAAAATGGTTCCGCATGATGTCGTTGCTGTTATTTCCCGACATCTCCACTTCAAAAGTGGATTCAACATACGAAAGGATGTGCGAGATGCGAACCGATGTGTTTGTGCGTGACTATTTGAAGAAAAAGATGGGATTCGCCCGCTTAGGCACCGCCCCCTCCCTAATGGTAATGCTTGGCCGTGACCAAGTGATCTGTAAAGACCGTTCCGAAAAGGGTCTTCGAATGAAGAGTTACGCCAACCTACTTTTGATTCATTTGAAGAAAGGCGAGGAAATCATCGGTACTGTTGGCGAGTTCGTACGTTCGTATAGTCAGCTGGTAAGTTCGACCTCTTACACAAACATGAATCCCCGTTTTGACAAGTTCATGTTTCACGGTGTTTATCAGATGATCTTCAGCCTGATGGCCTTGGTTGACAGTCACCCAGACTTTTACCAGTTGAATTTCATGACAGGCAAGCACTGCAAAATGTTCGTGAACGACATATATATTGACCTCCGTCCCGGGAAAGTGGCGTTATACATGTTAATCGTTTATGAGTCGCTGTTTAGTGCAGAAAGAGGAATACGCGACTTGTCAGACCAGTCGTATGCCGATGCCATAGATGAGCGATACAAAAAAATATACTCACTGCTGACACAAGGTCAAAGTGTAAAAGCCCATGTTGCCAACCGATTCAATCAGACAGTGGATGACATCAAAAAGGAAATGTCATCAAAACTGGACAGCACCCGGGTACTTCCCTACGTAAAGATTTCAGAGAGCCAATTAGTAAGCACCGCCATCCCCCTAGATAAGATATATATTGACCGTATGCCATTGTCGGAATGTGAAGAATGGCAGGGACTATGATATAATCCGAAGAACGACAGTGATTATTGCGTAATTTTGTCGCAAAAGTGTTGTCTAACACATTTGTGTTGATTTTTTGCGTAATTTTTACATGATTATTTATGTAAAAATTACGCATTATTTATTTAATCTGTCTAACTTTGCAATGTAAAATCAAAATAAATTGTGTATTATGAAAAGAAACCTAATTTTATTCAGCATTCTCCTGTCGGGTATGATAAGTATTATACTTGCAGGTCATCTTATCGTGATTGGAGAGAAAATTGCCAGCTTGACACATGTTTGGTGGAGTGAGTATTTATTCTATGGAATTATACTGCTTCCATTGTTCTACTATGTGGTTTATCCCTTCATCCGCTTGTATCGCACCCCTCAGCTCCCCGCCTTGCAACTGTCAGAGACGGAAGACAGCAAGGAATTGCTGAGCTTTGGCAAGAAACTGGCAGATAATTGCGGCTACATATCGAACGACAACCGTAAAGGCGTTGGAAAAGAATGTGTGACATTACGCAAAACCCACGAAAGAGAACTCAGGGAATCACTTTCAAAAGCCTCTGGCGACCCAGAGAAACTGCGTAAAGTGATAAGCGATGAGTTGAGTCTTCGTTTTGACGGAAACAAAGAGTTAGGCATCCTCGGCATCAACAAACGCATACTGGAATGGGCGAAGACCGTGTTCATGGTTTCAGCCGTATCGCAAAACAGCCGTTTTGATGCCATAAGCGTTGCCATTCTGAATTTGCAGATGATTCGTGACCTCATCCATTCCTCTGGATTCCGCCCCTCCAACAAGCAGTTATTGAAAATATATGTTCAGATACTGAGTACGTCATTAGTAACCTACGCCGTATCAGAGGCCTTGGATTCAGAGCACGGGATGTCGTTTCCAGACAGTTCAGATGCATCAGATGTATCCGGGGCAGAGGACATAGATCCTGACTCGGCAGATTTCCATTCAGAAGTGGAAGACTCAGACGGTCTCGGCATCTATTCCATCCTGGAGCGTTTGAAGATTCCAGGCATCATCGTACGTTCAGGCATCGATGGTACGGTAAACGCCTTGATGACCCTCCGAATCGGCTATGTGACACGATGCTACCTTCAGGAAGGTTCGAAGGCATTGAGTGGATGGTCGAACAAACGTAGAGTGAAGCGGATGGCGATGAAGGAGGCCGTCAAGAATATCCCTTCTGTGATTGTGGCAGGCGGTTCGGTAATAGGCAAACGTACAGCCGGGGTAATCAAGAAAATAGTGAAGAGAGATTTCTCTTTCGGAAAAAGTGTAAGAGACTATTTGAAACGGCTTAAAAAGAAAATATTATAAGAATTCGTTAAAAACAAGTTGCCTTGTTTGAAAGGAAGAAGAGACGATTGTATTTACGATTGACGATTTACGATTGACGATTTATTTGGATATTTTATTATTTTGGCTATTTGACATGCGGATGAGGGTGTTGATTAGGAGGAAAAGAAGACGAGAAGAAATTTGAAATGAAGAATGAAGAAAGGGCTACTTTTTGCGTAATTATAACACAAACATGTTAAACAACACACAATGTAATAAATTTTGCGTCATTTTTACATGTTAGATTGTGTAAATTATACGCATAAAACAAAATTATCCGTAACTTTGCATCAGAAATCAAAAAGAGAAAGCGATAACAAATTGTTTAATATTTTAAATTTAACGATTATGAAAAAGATTGAATTCAAAATGAAGCGTCCCCCACAGCCAGGAAGTTTCAGTTACAACGTGATAACAGGCGCAGCCGGTGCGACGGTGGGATCCGCAGCAGGCTCCATGCTTACCGCGGCCGGCGCAAGCGGAATAGGCGGCAGCATATCGAGCATGAGTTCGAATGCCACAAGTGCCCTACAGTCATCGATTCAGTCCTTGCCTATAATCGGCAGTAGCTCAGCAGCGTCGAGTGTGTCGAATGCCATTGGCAACTTGTCTCAGGCCTCCTCCAACGTCGGTCAGGCAGTAGGCGGTGCGATAGCCACTGGAGCGACAGCTGTTGCCGGTGCCGTTGTTTCAGGAGTCACCTCCGTTGGTAGTGCCATTGCATCAGGTGCGGCCGCCGTAGGAGGAGCAGTAACCACAGGCGCGGCCGCCGTAGGGAGTGCAGTAACCGCAGGTGCAGCCTTCGTAGGGAGTGTAGCCGTAGCCGCCGCCCCAGTGCTTGCAATCGGTGCAGCCATCTGGGGATTATGCAAACTATTTGATGATTAGCGGTATTATCAGAAAGTTCAGATGATTCAGCAAATACTGAATGAAGAGATTCTCCATGCAGAGGGGTACATGAACATCGGTATCAGCGATATAGAATCCGTCAGCAAATCCGTAGGTGAGTTCGATGCACTACGAGTGGAATGCAGAAGAGAAGAAATGACGAGTACTTTGTCTAGAACGATCAACAAATTGTATGCAGAGAAGGGATTCCAGGAACTTAGCTGCGTAATCTTGGTAAAGATAAAAAGCAGCTATTCATTTACCTTTGACGAGATGTGCGACTTAGAGAGCATCCTGACAGACGAGCAAACATTCTCAATGATTAGATGGGGATTCGGATTTGAAAGCAGCATGGAGGCGGATAGTGCTAGGTTAGTAGTATTCTATGGTATCAGCCCGAAAAAGAAAGAATTGGAGATCAGTGAGGAATATGTAGATTCAGAATAGTGGGTTCGCTGCGACGCCCACGTCTATGCGGAACCACTTATCTGGATTGACTTGAAATCCCAAAAAGAAATATCCTTTCCGGGAAATTCGTAAAAAAATGGGAGATTAAGATAAACAAATAAAAGAAGTTGAATGTACAAAAAGAGAAGCTTATGTTTACGATTCATGCATTAACAGTGATGGCTTGTATATGGTTGCCGAGGATGACGAAAGTAGCCGCGAACAGTTTTAAACAAAGAAGAGACCGCAAAAAATCCTCGAAATAAAAACGATACAGCCCATAGACTAGTGATAGAAAAATACATATTGTTAAACTAAAAAAACGGAGAAACTATGATTAAGAATGAGAAACAATTAGCCAAAGGAATATTGGCAGGAGAAGCCAGAATGGAGCTGAGCGAAAAACTGGTGTCGGGTGTGGAGAAAATCAAAAAGCCCTCAGATGTGGTATGGAAGTCGGTAGCAGCCGCCTTGGCAACCTCTGCCTTTTTCTGGGCTGGCGGGAGTTCGTTGCTACTGGGAATGATGGTAGGTTTGCCTGCAGTGCTGGCAGTAAGCGGCGGTGTAGGTGGAATCGTATTCCTGACGTTAGGTGCAGTGGGCACGGTATGCGCCTTTAGACTTCGTATGGCAGGCAAAACGCTGGATGTGCTTAATCAGCTTCGCAATAACTACCAGCTTGAAAAGAATATTCTGACGAGAGTATAAGTCAGTCCTCTTTCAATTGTCATCAGCTTATTGGACTTGAGGTCTCAGGTTGACAATGGTGTAGATCCATTTGAAGGCAGAATTGATTCGTTAGAATTATGAAGTGAATAACCCTAAAACTTTATTTGCTATGATACTCATTATATTTGTCTTTTTATTCTTTTGGTTTGTGATTCTTCCAGTCATTGACCAATCGGACAGGAAATAATGTCATGTTCTAAGAAATATGAGAACCTGCCTAAAAAAATATGCCACAACAAATCCAAAACTATTGAAAATTTGGATAAAAAAAATTATATTTGCAGAATAAAAACAGTCTTAAGATTGCATAGTCATGAACGATCAGCCATTTGCATTCATATCTTATTCCAGAAAGGATTATGACGTCGCCTCAGACTTGAGAAAACGCCTTGAGAAATATGTATATCCCAAAGAATGGGTGAAGGAAGAAAACCGCCCTGCAGATCCGGAATATGTCCGCAAAATATATATGGACTTGACGGACTTGTCGGTGAAGGAGCCAGACTTCAATGATGAGTTGAAAGAGAAGGTGGCAAAATCAAAATACTTGATCGTTATCTGCTCAGCACATTCGGCATCTTCCAATGCTGTGAAAAGCGAGATAGACTACTTCCTCAAGACCCATGAGAATAACTCAGACTTGATTGTCTGCGTATATATAGACAACGTGTTCAGCGGAATGCATCCCGTTGCTGACGACATCGTGGCAAAGCGAAACTGTCCGATATACGTGACAGGCCGTGGCGAGGCCGGCCACGTTGGTCGGAAATACTGTTTCTACCATCTTCTTGAGTTCTTGCTGAAAGTGGATTTCGACAAACTTTACAACCGCTACGAAGAATACAAGAAAAAGAAGCAAAAGAGGCGGAATGTCATCCTGACCACATTTCTGAGTATTCTGTTTTTCGCCTTAGGACTGGCTTTGTTTCAGACCTGCCGTCGTGCTCAGATAGAGCATGCGCGAGTTGAATTCGAGATGAAAGTGTTTCCTTATTCAGTGGTTGTGGGCTATCTCGACAATTTCATCAAGCCGACAATGGAGGCAATAAAGGATTCCTGCAACACCCCACCCCATTTCATCATCCCGATGCCATCGAAGTATGCCGAGCTGGAAGAGAATGTGTTGAAAGAGAGCTATGAGGAATATTTAAGAGGAAGATATCCAGGCTATCACACATCCACAGAATCACTTACAATTCCAGGGCGCAACCGTGCATCGTCAGTGGAACGTCTATATTTGAAATCGGACAGTTTGCCACTCTATATCGACTATGCCCGCACGGTTTTGTCTTTCAAGAAGGTGATTGACTGGAAGTTCGACTCAGGTGAGAACCCCGTTGCAGTACCTTTCACGAAGGACCAGCTGACATCTGAATATTCAAGTGTCTTCATCCATCAGGCCCTCAGCGACCTTAAAAGCGACAGTATATACCTTCATTTTGTCTCAGACGTTTACCAGATGCAGACGTTGCTGGACAGCCTGGGGATTTAGCAGGAATTTAAGAGCAAGAGCCGGATTCCAAGAGAGATTTTGCTTCATCGTGCCCCTGTTCAGCAGCTTGGTTGAGCCAGAACTCATATCTTGCAAGGTCGAGGGGTGTATCACCCTCTTTATATAAAAGGCCCAGATTGTATTGAGCATCAGCATTTCCCAAATTGGCAGCCTCTTCCAGAAGTTCCTTTGCCTTATCCATGTCTTTGGTTACTCCGTCACCATCATTGGTCTCCTTCGGAGATAAAATAACGATTAAGCGAATACAGACGAAAGCTTGCTTTCAGTATGTTGAACGTGATTCGAGAATAAAATTGTTGCGCAGAAACAGCACTTTTGCCTAAAAAGTGTTGGTTGTGTGCAACAATTTTGATATTTCAGAAATTCGTGTGGGTTGCAAGCCGCTTTCATTCAGTGTTTTATCTTCAGTTTGGCATATTGGCCTTGCAAGGCTCTGATTTATTGATGAATATAGAATCATGTCAGACATGGAGAATTAAGTCGAACTTGACTCAGGT
>AUXO011862284.1_pt1 | contig 11033 bp, 5 predicted proteins | sample 768731 | NCBI WGS metagenome assembly AUXO01 (sample SAMN02715735, study PRJNA202380) | gut metagenome | biome: sheep rumen | host: Ovis aries | place: New Zealand: Palmerston North
GTCGTAGAGCGCCTTGCTCTCGCGCAGAAACTCGGGCGAGAAGAGGAGCTTGAGCGTGTAGCCGTACTTGCGGTAGAGGCTCTCGGTGTAGCCCACGGGAATGGTGGACTTGATGACCATCACGGCGTTGGGGTTCACCTCCAGCACCAGGTCGATGACTTCCTCCACGTGCGACGTGTCGAAGTAGTTCTTCACGGGGTCGTAGTTGGTGGGCGCCGCAATGACCACAAAGTCGGCGTCGGCATAGGCTGCGCGCCCGTCGAGCGTGGCGGTCAGGTTCAGCTCCTTCTCGGCCAGGTATTTCTCAATGTACTCGTCCTGAATGGGCGACTTCTTCTGATTGATGAGGTCCACCTTCTCGGGAACAACATCTACGGCAGTCACCTTGTGGTGCTGCGCCAATAAGGTGGCGATGCTCAGGCCCACATATCCTGTGCCTGCCACCGCCACTTGTATTTCCTTAAATGTTCGCATATTTCTTAGTTTCACCAGGGGAGGACACACGGTGTGCGCCAGTCCCGCTGATCTGTCATACCTCGTTTGGGCGGAGCGCCTTCACCAGCCTTGCGGATGCTCTTGCTCCGGTTTTGAGGACGCTGCTTCAACTGGCCAGCCGGTGTTCCGTTGCCAGTTCTGGCAGCGCGTCACCTCCGGTTTCTCACCTCGCGCAGATACTCGGATGGCGACTTGCCATACTCGAGCTTGAAGTTCTCCGTGAAGCGCTTCGGACTGCTATAGCCCAGGGCGGCGGAAATCTCGGCAATCTGCATCGTGTCGCGCTCCAGCATCTGCTTGCCGCGCTTCATGCGGATGGTGCGGATGAACTCGTTCGGGCTCTTGCCCGTGATGTTGATGAGCTTTTTGTAAAGGTAGGTGCGGCTCAGGTTGAGCTCATGCCCTAAGGCCTCGACTGAGAACTCGGTGTCGGCAATGTGCTCCTCGCAGATGCGCATGGCGTTCTGGATGAACTCTTCATCGACCGAGGTGATGGTGATGGCCTTGGCGTCCACATCCACTTGCTCGCGGAACTGCTGCTGGCGGCGCTCTTTCTTCTCGATGAGGGACTTGACGCGCAGACGAAGTTTCTCAGCGTTGAACGGCTTGGTGATGTAGTCGTCGGCGCCCAGCTTCAAGCCTTCCATCTCCTTCTGCTGGTTGTTCAGACCTGTGAGCAGGATGACGGGAATGTGCGACCAGCGTATGTCGGTCTTGATGCGGCGGCACAGCTCCATGCCGTCCATCTGTGGCATGGTCACATCGCTCACCACGAGGTCTATGTCTGTCTGCTTGGCCAGCACCTCCAGAGCTTGCTTGCCGTTGTGGGCGGTGAACACATTGTACACGCCGCGGAAATAGTCGTGCACGAATCGGCACATGTCGGCATTGTCGTCCACCATCAGCATCGTGAACCGGTGACCGTCGGTGCGCACCTCCATGTTGTGGTCGTCGAAATGCGCCGTCACTCTGGCCGCGTTGTTGTCGTCCACAATCTGAGGCATATCTGCATCCTGCGGCAGGTCGTCTATCGCTGGCGCAGGAGGGGTGGTATTTGGAACGCCGCGCTTTTCAGCAGGACCCGATGCGGGACGCACGGGCACACCTAGCGCAGGCTGTGCTGATGCGGATGGAGAAACTCCTGGCTGTACACCCGACGCTGTGCCTGGCTGTGTGCCGGGCACTCCTGCGGGCTGACCTCCTGGCATTGTGCCAGATTGTACCCCATAGGCGCCGCCCATTTGTCCCATCGTGGCATTGACGGGCTGTCCCATCTGCGTGCCCATAGGCTGTCCGGCCGGTGCCTGAGCGGGCTGATCCATAGGGAGTGTCATGGGTTGATTGCCATAAGCGACGGGCTGTGCAGCTGGGATATTACCCTGCTGCCCCATCGGCATATTCGTTTGCTGACTGCCATAAGCAGTAGGTTGTCCAACGGGTGCATTACCCTGCCTTTCCATCGGCATACCTGACGGCTGACCAGTGTAGGCAGCTGGCTGCCCTGCGGGTGCATTTGTATATGGTTGTGAGGGCACCGTGCCTGGTTGACCAACGGGCATACCTGTTGCTCCCGGCATTGCGCCTCTCGCATCGGCACGACGTGCAATGGCTGACTCCATATGAGAGACCATTGTCTTCATCAACGTGTCCATCTCCTCACGGTGGCGTCGTTCCATGTCGCTACGGAGGTTCTCCATGCTTTTTTCAGCTTTCCTTTTTGTGTTGTGCAGCATCAAGGCGGCCACTGCGGCCACGATGATAAGGCCTGCTAGTGCTAACCACGCCCACGTGGGCGCTTCAGCTATTAGAGCGCTTGATGCTGCCGCAATCAAGGCTCCAGCAGTAAAAGTATTCATGTGTTAATTAGTTAGGTTTTGTGCTGCAAAGATATATAAAAAACGTTATACAAAACAAATCATGCCCTAATTATTTCACTTTTTACCGTTTTCTGCGCTTAACAAAACAGCCCTAAAGCGCCCTAAATATGCGCCTTCTTCCTCATCGTCTCTGCAGTCGTACACCTAATTTCCTATACTTCTCGCAGGGGAAGTATTGACTGTTTCGCGTATATATACGCGTCCCCTCGTGAAAGTTAGCTTTCCAGAGTTCTTTGTATTTCTCTCTTGCCCTTATTTCGTTTCAATTTTCCTCTTTTCTTGTACGAAACATCTACGGTATACACTTTTTCGCTGTTTGCTGTCTTGATTTAGCACAAAAGCGGTGCTTTTCGCGATTCAAAAGCGGTGTTTAGCCTCACAAAATCACCAGTCGCACCTCTTCATGTTCCTCCTTTATCTCCAAGTGCCCACATCTTTCAGTCTCCCCGCTGTGGTTAGTGCACTCCCATCTCTCTTTCGCCTCCATCTTGCCGGCGGCACAAAAAAATGCCCCAGAGAAAGGATGTTCCAATCTCTGGGGCTCGTCACTATTTACTAACTAACTCTGTTTTTTGTTGGAGAGTCCGTCATCGTGTTCTCGCAACAAAGTGACGTCTTATCTCCTAACTGTATTGATACAATTTAACCGTGTATGAAATATCTGTTTTTATCTAACTAACAATTCTTATTCTAATATATGTATGTTGAAAACTCTGTTTCTGATCGGAGTTTTGCTGCGCTTGCGGTGGCAGCCACCGTTTGAGTTGTATATGTTGACTGGCTCGTGCGGTGGGCCGGAGCCCTGAACCAGGAGTTTTCTTAAAAAGACTCCGCCCATCAAAAGGCTATCACTAGTCAGTTGACACGCGAGAGTCCACCTATTTTCCATTAAAAACTATTTCCGAGTATGCGATGTGAATAGAGTGTTATGAAAAACTATTTACTGCTATTTATCGTTTACAAAGTCTTGGGCAAAATATCTGTACGGTTTACCATCACATCCGTCAATAGTTCCATGTAGGAAAAATCGAAGCGAAATGTTATCGTTTTAACGCTCTTGATAGTAGCGTTTCCTCTGGGCTCAAGTTGACCGCCGTCAATCAAGAGTTGGTTCCAAAGGGGTTTGCGTTTTTAATAGAGATATAAGGATATGAAAGGGAAATGTTAGAGTTCGGTTCGGGTTGGATATTAACGCTGTGCCACGGCGTCGTTAATATCACCAGCAAAGCGGTTGTCTTTCCACATGCCTGAGATGGCTTTGCCCGATGCGGTGGTGTAAGTTCCCACGCCGTTGCGCATGTCTTCTTTGAACTGGCCTGTGTATGTTGCACCGGATGCCCAGACGAAAGTGCCTTGCCCCTCAATGTAGGACTTGCAGAACTGGCCTTCGTACACGTTGCCGTTGGCGTAAGTGTATTTACCAAGCCCCTCTTTTTCGCCGTTTATCCAATTCCCGGCGTAAACATCGCCGTTGTTGTGGTAATAGGTGCCGTATCCGTTGCGCTGGTTATTTTCATAGTGTCCAACATACTTGTCGCCATTGGCTGCGGTGAAGACACCCTCACCTACACGTACATCGTCCACCCATTCGCCTTCATAAGTGTCGCCATTAGCCCAGGTCAGCTTGCCGTGCCCGTTGCGCTTGCCGTTCTTCCACTCACCTTCGTAAGTGTTGCACTTGTCTGCATAGAACGCAGAGCCGAAGCCTTCCTGCTTGCCATCCTTGAAATCACCCTGATATTCATCGCCATCGGTCCAAGAATAGCGTCCGTAACCATCGATCTGTCCATCCACGAAGTTGCCTTCGAAGCGGTCGCCGTTTTTCCACTCGTACACGCCCTTACCGTGCATCTTGCCAGCCTTGCGGTGGCCAGTGTATTTTCCTTCGCGCTTCAGGTCGGGGTTTCTTTCGCCACCATCCTGAGCTATCGCCTGGTGATAAAATCCAAACGAGAGGAATGCTAATACTGTTAAGATGATCTTTTTCATGAGCTTGTCCTTTTTAGTGATCGATGTTGAATGTATAGATCAGATATTGTATCTCTGTTCAATTCTTTGTTTTGAGCCCTAGTTGTTCTCCAAGTCGGGCTCGGGGGAGGTCGTTGTTTCGACCGTTATATGTCGCTTTTTTAATAACTAGTTGAGTTAGTTAATCGGCCAAGTCTTGTCTCAAGTCCACTTATGTTTTCCTGATGACAATGCAAAGTTACCTGATTTGATTCCTTTGTGCAAGAAAAAAGGTAGAAAATGTTTCCTTGGAAACAAAAAAGTACCGTTTTTGTGCGAGAAGGTACAATTTGCACGCATTAATGCACAAAAACGGTATTGAAAAAGGGGAAACAAAGAAGGGAATGTTGTAAAGCGCTTTATGGCGTTATTGTTTCCTGCGTGAAATCAATTCCGTCCATCTTGGGATTCAATTACGGGAATTTCGTCGATGTCCGTAAGTTGAGGAAGGGGGTTTTTATCACTTTGTTTAGCGCCTAACTTCATCAACTTGCCGCAGGTGGTAAGAATGCTCTGGCCGGTTGGGGACAATTTGCGGGCACCGTCCTCGTATGCTTGTGTGGCCCGTGTGAGTGTCTGGCCGAGTGCCTCGTACTTCTTCATGAACTGACCCACACGGTCTAGCATCTCGTTGGCTAATGCATAAACTTTTTCATGGTTTTGTGCCTGGGCAATCTGCGTCCACGTTAAATTAATGATGCGGAGTGCGGCGAAGAGGGTTTGCTCGTCAGCGATAAAGACATTCTGCGCCATCGCGTTTCTCCATAAATCGGGTTGGGCGTGAAGTGCTGTCCAGAGTGCGGCAGAGTGGGGGACAAACATGATGACATAATCCATACGCGCTTTCGGAGGCTGGATGTAGGCGGAGTAGTCCTTGGCCGATAGGCCGCGCACGTGATTCTTCAAGCTTTCGATGTGCATCTTCAGGAAACGCTGGCGGTCTGCTTCATCTGTTGCGTTGGCGTAATCGATGAAGGCTGAGAGTGACACCTTCGAGTCGATAATGACCTCGCGACGCTGGTCAAGGTGCAGGATGATGTCGGGACGCATGGTGGTGCCGCCTGGAGCGTGGACGATGTTGCCTGATGCATCGCGGATATAGGGCTGCGTGTCGTAGTGGATGCCTCGCTTGAGCCCTTGGCTCTCCAGGAGTTCGTCGAGAATCGTCTCGCCCCAGTCGCCTTGCACGCGGTTGCCGATGCGGAAGGTGCGGTTCAGCTCGTCAGCGCTCTTCTGCGCAGCTTCGCTTTGGCGCATCATGAGTTCGATGTTTGCCTTCATCTCGCTGCTCATCGCTGTTTGCTTCTGGGTGCTCTCGCTCATGGCGTGCGTCATTCGGTCTGCGTTCTCTGTCATCGCCTGTTTCATCTTGTCGATGGTTTCGCGCAGCGGGTTCACGATTTGCCCTAGTCCTGTTTGGCTCGATTCTGCAAATTCCTTTTGCCGCTGCTTCAGCATCTCGTCGGTGGCCAGTTTCATCTGCGCTTCCACCTTGGCGATGCTCACGTCGAAGTGCTGTTGCTGGCTCTGCAGCATTTGCTGATAGTTGCTTTCTTTCTCCTGCAGAGCTTTACGGTGTGTCTCCTCCAGGGTGGCGAGTGCGTCGGCATGTGCCTTCTCCTTGGCCAACATGGCCTGTTGGTGTGCTTCATCTTTAGCTTGTAACGCTTTCTGATGTGCTTCCTCCTTAGCTTGTATGGCCTGCTGGTGCGCCTCTTCCTTTGCTTGCATCAACGCTTCAGCCTGTTCCGCCTGGCTCTTGCATTGCGCCTCAAGCAAAGCGATGCGAGCCGTCAGCTCGTGGCGGCGATTCTGCGTGTACAGCATCGTGCCGAGTGCGCCGAGTGCGCCTCCGCCTATGAGCGGTAGCATTACGAGAATGGTTGTGTCCATAAGTTTTTCTTGTTAGAACATTGGTTATGTTAAGTTCGATGTATGTAGGTTCCCTATTCAGGGATGCTCTCTCTGTTGTTTGGGGCATGATGGCGCGGTGGCTGGATGCATCTGGATAAGGCTGGGTAAACCAGCCTGCGCAGGTGGGGGGGAATGCTTAGTGGTTTAGTATTTAAATGCGGTGGGCCTTTGCGCCTTGAGGGGATTCTATCTGCATTTCATTGAGATGTCTGCGAGTTCCCCTTTTGTTGCATTCCTGCTGTTCGCGTGGTGCTGTTGTGTGTGTCACGTCATATATTGGCAGCGGAGCATATTTGGTGCATTTGTTGCGTAGTGGACCTATTGTCCGATGCGTTGTGCTTTCAATTGCTCATGCGCTGTGGTTCAACTGTCGGTGCGCTGTGGCTCAATTGTCCGGTATGTTGTGGTTTCAACTGTCGGTGCATCGTGGCTGATATATTCTGTGTGCGGCATCTTATATATATTATATATGTACGCGCGTGCACACGTGAATATATAATATGTGTGGCGTGTGCGTGTGGGACGCGGATGTGCCTTAGATGTATAGAGTGCGTGCGATGTAGAGGATGTAGACCAGAAGGAGGATGGCGCCTTCCCAGCGCTCGAGCAGGTGTTTGGTGCGCAGGAAGAAGAGGAGCATCAGTCCGAGGCAGAGCATGGTGAAGTAGTCGAAGATGAAGGGTGACCATGCGTCCTGTATGGGTGTGATGGCGGATGCGACGCCGACGACACACAGGATGTTGAATGACACGGAGCCTACGATGTTGCCTACGGCCATGTCGGTCTGTCCTTTGCGGGCGGCGATGACGGAGGCGAAGAGTTCGGGCAGCGAGGTGCCTACAGCCACGATGGTGAGTCCGATGATGCGTTCCATTTCTTTGGGCTTGACTCCGAAGTAGTCGCCCAGGAGCATGGCGATGTTGGTGCTGCCGTCTATCAGGAGGTCGGCGCCTTTCACCATGGCAACGAGCGAGATGGCGACAAGCAGCAGGGCTTTCCATAATGCCATTGGCGCTGCTTCCTCTGTGGTTTCTTGGGGTGAGCCTGCTGTTGCTGCGCTGGGCTGAGCGGCTTGCAAGGAGGTGCTGGTTGGTGTGCCGCCCTTTGCTGAGTTGCCGCTATTAGTTGCGTTTCCTGCTGGCATGGATTGGGCTGTGGATCCGCTTATGATGGACCGTGCTGTGCCGTTGTTTGCTGCGTTTTCTGCTGGTATGGATTGGGTTGTGGATCCGCTTGCGATGAACTGTGCTGTGCCGTTGGCGGTGGCGGCGGTGATGCGTGCCAGTGCTGCGGCTTTGGTGGCTCGGCGTGAGTTGCGCACTTCCCAGATGATGAAGACGATGAGGGTGAGTGTCATGGCGATGCCTTGTGGACGGCTGATGACGCCGTTGGTGAAGGCGGCTGCGACGAAGATGACCATGCCGAGGAGCATGAAGGGCACGTCGACGCGCAGCATCATGCGTGTGGCGGGCAGTGGCCGAATTAGGGCTGTGGCGCCGAGGATGAGTGCGACGTTGGCGATGTTGGAGCCTGCCACGTTGCCGATGGCGAGTCCGGATGAGCCGACCCATGCGGCTTGTGAGCTGACGAGGAGTTCGGGCAGCGATGTGCCGAATCCGATGACGGTGAGTCCGATGACCATTGGGCTGAGCTTGGCGCGCTGGGCGATGGCGACGGAGCCACTAATTAAGAAGTCGCCCCCCTTGACCAGGAGGGCGAATCCGATGAGAATAAATAATACGTCGAGTATCATGTATGTTATTGTCACTCAAGCACAAACCGCCTGACATGGCGTACCGTGAGCGGCAGCACAATCGTCAAGCGGTCTGTGGTCAGTAATTATTATTTTTCGCTGAATGAGATGATAGTTGCTGCATTGCCAGAGATGCGGTTGTCTTGCATACCTACTCTGCCAGTGTTAGCGTCAACTATACCGAAGTTCCAAACACCGGTGTACTTGTACACGCTGATGCGTCCATTCTCATCAATCTTGAAGTAAGCGTTCTGAGAACCGATTGGAATAGAAGGACCAACTTCGATAGCCTTGCTAGCGTCGGTGCTGATAGTAACAATCTGTTTGTTAGCAGCGTTGCAGAGCCAGAAGTAACCGTCATAAACTGGATTGCCCTTAGAGTTGATAGGCTGGATGATGTACCAGTTCTGAGAGTCGTCCCATTCGTTGTTCTGCACCATGTAGAGATTGTTATCATCGCTCAGCTTCAGGCCGAAGTACTGACCTGCGATGTTGGTGTAGAGGTGTTCCTTCTTAGGAATCATGATGGTGTAGACAACAGTTGCAGGCTTATAGATGTGGTCGCCAGAGAATTCAACAGTTACCTTAGCAGTAGCAGGCTTCTCGCCGTGTGCCTCGACGTACAGCTCGTTGTTGTTCCAGATCTGTACCTTAGAGCCAGTGTCGGCTGCATCGATGGTAGCAGTGAATGTGCCAGGACCTGTGTAGTCCTCGCCGTTCACTTGGAGCTTCATCCAGAGGTTCTGTCCTGAAGGCACGAGGAACTTCTGGTTGCCGGTGACGGTGATTTCAGTGCTTGCCCAGTTGATGGATGGCACGCCGCCGATGGTTGCTGCGTTGAGCACGTCGTCTGGATCGGGTTCTGTGAGCCACTTGAACTCCTCGACGGTGTCGCCGTTAGGATACTTGTACCAGTCGGGGTTGCTGGTGTGGTCGTTCACCCATCCTGCGAAGAGTGGGTATGAGCCTGTGCCGTCGGGCTTGGCGAGTGTCTTGAACTCGTTGGACCATGCCCAGATGTAGCTGTAGTCGTCGAGGTTGTAGATGTATGGGATGCAAACCATCTGAGGGGTCACGCCCTGGTCGGGTGCTGCCACGATGGATGCGTTGCCGAATTCGCTGGTGTTGACGCTGATGGTCTTAGGCATTGCGGGTGCGTATTTCTTGAGCACGCGAACGGTGAATCCGCCCATGTTGTACTCGGCATACTGCTTGGTGAGGTCGAATGCGTCGCTGCTGTAGTGTGCCATGCTCCACTTCTCGTCCACGTTGATGGTGACGGTTTCGCCTGGTGTGCCGCGTAGGCCATACACATTGATTGGGCTGTACTTTCCGCTCTGTGCTGGCTCTGCGCCCATGAGCTGGTGCACTTCGCCGACGCACTGTTCCACGGAGTTAGGCTCCAATGGGTTTTCGTAGAAGATGTAGGAAGCGAGTGTACCGCCGGCTGCCAGTGGTGTGATGTTGGCAGTGGTCTCGCCGCTGATGTGTGACACCTTGAAGACTACATCGTTGAAGTCCCAGTCGAATGTGCCGCCGAGGTCCTCGCAGGCGAGAATCCAGGTTGCAGCTGTTGGGTCTTCCTCGATGACGGTTGGCATGTTGCCCAAGAACTTGAACACCACGTCGTTCAGGTCGAAGTCGCCCTCGTACCAGTCTTCGAAGCAGAGGTACTTGCTGCCGTCGATTACGACAGATGCGGCATAGCAGGCCTTCTCGTTCTTGTGGTCTTCGAAGCGATTGTAGTATCCGTTCTTTGCGGCGTCTGAGTAGAAGACGTTTCCTTCATTGGTATTTTTCAGATAGAAGCCGAATACGGTTCCTGCAGGGATGTCGATGACGATTTCCTTAGAGCGCTGCATGATGGGGGCAGGAGTCCTGTCGTATGCGTAGGTAGAGGCGTTGTCCTGCTTCTCCACGTTTTCAGGCGCCTTGCCTGTCTCGGGGGCGTAGATGTTCTGCAGCTCGTCGCCCTCCTTGATGGTGTATACGTCCACCTCGTGGTAGCCAAGCTCGTCCATGTAGTAGATGCCGATCTGGTCCACAGAGCTGGTCTGCCAGTACACTGGGTGGAAGCTGAAGCGTCCGTTAGAGACGTATTTGAAGTTCTTCGTAGCGCGAGGCAGGTTGGTCTCGTCGTATGTCTTCTTGGTGTTGAGCTCAGGCAGCACTTTTGCGTATGCCATTGCGTCGCTCTTGGTGAAGTTCACGTAGTTGCTGGTGCTCACGTTGATGTTGGTGGCCATGCCGTTCTGGTCGTTCAGGCTGGTGCCAGCGTTGGTGGTACGTGTCTTAGCCTTGGCTTCGCTGAAAGAGACGGTTTCGCCTACTTTCGTGTATTTGCCGGTGGAGCCGTCGCTCACGAGCAGGTCGGTGGTGCCTTCGAGCACGTCGAACGCGAGCTCCTCCGTGGAGGTCACGTTGGCGTACTGGCCCACGATGCTATAAGTACCGTTCACTAGGGCGAAGATGGTGATTGTGGATGGTTTTGCCACAGACACAGTCACAGTGGCGCGCTCAGCGAGGTTCCAGTCCTGCTGAGGGTCAATTTTTCCGAAGGTCTCGGCGAATTTTCCTGAATAGGAAAGTTGAGTCTCGTCGAACCCATTGTCATAGTCGTTACAGCTAACGACGGCTCCAGCAATTGCCAGCACAGGCATCGCTGCAGCAAAAAAGTTCTTTAACTTCATTTTGGATATTGTTTTCATTCTGTTGTTCTTACTCTTTTGCCCTTTCGGGGAATGAATACATAAAAACATCTAACACTTCATAAAATATCTAATATTGTACGCGCATAGCGTCGCGTACTTATAAAAGAATGATACAAAGATATTGTCTTTTGTTAAAAAAAACGTAAAAAAGAGGTAGAAAAAGATGTTTTTTGTGTCATTTTTTGCATTTGTGGCGTAAAAGCGGGGGTCTGGAGAGCAACGGTGCCGTGTCGGGCGGTGGCGAGGCATGCCTTGTGGGCTGCTTCGCCGCCGCCT
>AUXO012405652.1_pt1 | contig 11033 bp, 11 predicted proteins | sample 768731 | NCBI WGS metagenome assembly AUXO01 (sample SAMN02715735, study PRJNA202380) | gut metagenome | biome: sheep rumen | host: Ovis aries | place: New Zealand: Palmerston North
GTATCAAATAAATTGAAGTTTATATTATTTTTATTAGCTTCTTTCTCTAAATTAAATAGAGATCTATTATATTCATCAATATTAGTTTCATTTAAAAAGTTTCTAGGTGCTAAAGATAAATTAGCTTTATAATCTCTCTTTAAAGATGTAATAGAATCAGCATATGTAGCAATAACTATATCTTCATTTTCTTTTATAATTCTCATATACATTTCTAATAAATCATTATATTCTTTCTTAGTTAATCCGTTCTTTAAGAAAAGTCTATTAAACCAAATAAGTCTATCAAAAAGACATCTATCTACGATTATAATATCAGGTTCCCTATGAATACTCGTATTTAAATTAGCAAGTACATATTTAGGTATTTCAATATTCAAAGTCTTCTTTGATTTATCATTTAACTTTGGATATATTTCTTCTTTATATTTTTTTGAAGTAGTAAATTCTTCTACTACATCAACTTTGTACCCTTTCTTTTTAAAGAAATCTTTTAAATTACCAATCAAAGTAGTTTTACCAGTTCTTGGAGTACCAGTAAACTCAATAACATATGGTTCATTACTAACAAAGCTTCTTAACTTAGTAATCTCTTCCAACTTATAATGTAATTTCTTTAATTCTTTATATTCATCTAAAGAATCATTAAATATATTATTAACAAGATATGAATCATTACGTTCATCATAAAATATATAATCAATAAGTTCTTTTAATCTATCAAACATTGGGTGAGTTTCTCCATTAGATACTAAACTTTTATAAACTTCACTATAATACCATTTTTGATTATCATACCCTCTTTTAAAAGCACTAAAATCATATTCACCTTTAATTTCAAAAAGAATTCTTAAATCTTCAAGATTGCTTATCTTATCAGCAGCAATTACAGCTTTATGTCTTAAATCTAAAGTTTTAATAGTTTCAATAGTATGTTCTTTTCTTTCTTCCCAACTTAAACTTTTATCTGGTTCACTTGCACCTTCAACAAGTGATGCGATGTCTTCACCAAAATTATTTTTTATATCGTCTAAAGTAACTTTAGTATCTTCAACAGTATCATGTAAATAACCAGCAGCAACTACATTTTCATCAAATCCATATTCATTTAAAATATTGGCAACATTAATTGGATGAATAATCATTGGTTTAGATTTATCACTTTTTCTTCTTTGTCCATCATGTACATCAATTGCAAAATTCTTAGCATCTTCTTTTATCATATTATCACCTTTAAAGCTTATTATAACATAGAAAAAAGTAGTTTTAGTTAACTACTTTTCTTAAATTAATATATTTAATTAGTTTCTTTTTATTCATATTTTAAAGCTTCGACAGGATCTAACTTACCTGCTTTAATAGCCGGATAAATACCAAATATTATTCCTAAGATTCCACAGAATAATACTATATAAATACAAGACTTAAAGTCTAATAATAATCTTAATTCAAAGTCTTCAATACCTGATAAAATATTATTTCCAACAATTGATGCCACATAAGCAAGTGATAATCCAATAATACCTGAGAATACAGTTATCATTATTCCTTCAATCAAGAATTGGAATATGATATCTATGTTTCTAGCACCAAGTGCAATTCTAATACCTGTTTCTTTAATTCTTTCACTAACCGATACAAGCATTATATTCATAATACCAATACCACCTACTACTATTGAAAGACTGGCTATTCCAACAAATACTAATTCAACTAAATTAATTATACTCTCTGTTTCTTTAAAAATATCATCTAAATCAGCATAAGCAACATTAAAATTATCAGAACTAGTATACTCACCATAAATATTATTTAATTTACCAGCAACCTCTTTAAGTGCTTTAGTATCATTCACTTTAAAACAATATAATGGTTCAAAATCATTAATATAATCAGAACTAGCTAAATAATAAGAAATAAAAATATTAGGAGTTATACTATGATTTGCCCAATAATTATAAACTCCAATTATTTCAAACTCATAATTATTAACGGTTATTGTTTTACCAACAACATTACTATTACCAAAAAAACTTTCAGCAACATCTTCTCTTAAAACTACATAAGGCATTTTAGAAACAATATCTTTATCTGAAAAGAATCTACCATACTTTAATTTTAAATTATTCATAACTTCAGTTCTAGTAATCATATAGTTTTCATCAATTGCAAGATTACTTCCGTGATCATAATTAGGATTATCATAGTTTTTAACACTTAAATAATATTCATACTCTTTGAAATTAATATTAGTAAACTTTGTCATTGTTACTACTTTATCATCTTCTTCAACAAACTTCTTTAGATCTTTTTCTAATAATTCTCTTTCAATTGAACTTATCTTATGAATAGAAGTCGGAATCATATCATCTTCAAGAGATTTAAAAGAATCTTTCATAGACTTTTTAGTACCAGTGGAAATTGCAAATATAATCGATACAGAAAATATACCAATTACAATACCTAACATTGTAAGAATAGTTCTTAACTTATTTGTAATAAGTACTTTAAAAGATGTTTTTATTGCCTCAATAATCATTTTGTCTTCACCTTCTCATCTGAAATTATCTTACCATCTGAGATAGTAACTATTCTATTAGCATTTTTTGCAAGTTCTAAATCATGGGTAACCATAATAATAGTTTGACCTTTTTTATTTAAATCTTTAAGTATACTTAATATTTGTTTACCAGTTTTCTGATCTAATGCACCAGTAGGTTCATCAGCTAAGATTACCTTTGGATTAGTAACTAATGCTCTTGCAATTGCTACCCTTTGTTGCTCGCCACCTGAAAGTTCAATAGGCTTATGTTTAAGTCTATCTTTAATCTCTAAATCTTCTGCTATAGATTCAATAATTGCTCTACGATTTTTCTTTCTAACTCTTTTATAAACAAGTGGTAGTTCAATATTTTCATAAGCAGTTAATTTATTAAGTAAATTAAAACTTTGAAATATAAAACCAAAGTTAGTATTTCTAATCTTAGCTAACTCTCTTTTACTCTTCTTACTAATTTCTTTATCATCAAGTTTATAACTTCCTGTATACTTAGAATCCATACAAGATAATACATTTAAAAGTGTAGATTTACCTGATCCACTTTTACCTATAATTGCAACGAATTCACCTTCATTAATATCTAAATTAATATCTTTAAGTGCTTCAACTGAATTATCTTTTGTAAGGAAGTATGTCTTGTTTAAATCATGTAATTTAATCATGATTATTCAGCCCCCATTACAATGTCCCCTTCAGATAAACCTGAAACAATTTCTACTATATTACCCTCGATAGTTCCAATTTGTACTTCAGTTAAATATCTATCATCCCCATCAGCTTCATAAGCTGCACTTGCTTCTTTCTTTAATACATAGTATTTATTATTCATATATGTAACACAATCATATGGGATAGTTAATACATTCTTTTCTTGTACAATTATTTTAACAGTTGATCCAAAGCCAAACTTAATATCATCACTTAAAGGAATATTAACTCTAACTTTATATTTACCACCTTGTGGTAATTTAGAAATATACTTAACAGTTCCTTCAACTTCTTTATTTAGAACTACAATTTTAACTGTAGCTTTTTGACCAACAACAAGTTTAACTACATCTCTTTCATCAACATCAAACTCAATACCAACATCAGTAGTATCATATACTACATATTCTTTTTGATTCATTTGTCCGATAGTTTCAAAATAAATACCATTAATTGGTGAAGTTAAAGTTTTAGATTCATAATCAGTACCTATTTTCATTATCTTTTGTTTTTGAGTTACTGTATCTCCATCATTAACATACATTTCTTTAACTTTATAACCATCATTATTAATATATTTAATATTAAATGAAGTAATCTCACCAGATCCTTTAACATAATCTACGATTTTTTCTGATTTAGCTACATATTCTTTTGTATACCATTTTTCAGATTCATTTATATCATTTATATTCTTTTTAATTCTATTAGATATATATAAATATCCACCAAAGCAAGCACTTGCAATAATTAATAATACAATTATTATTTTTAAAAATTTCTTCATGTTCATCAATCTCCCTATCGTAAAAAATTATACAATATATTTTCTCATAAAAAAAGAACTATAAAAGTTCTTTTAATATTTTAAAATTCAAAAGTTTGTGGAGCATCAGTAAATGATGATATAACTGCCTTTGCATGTTCGAAATATAATACTTCAGTATTATCATCTAACTCGTTATACATACTTCTTAAATCAGGATTTTTATCTAGCATATCTTTTTTAGCTTCTACTCTATCATCTCTAACTAAATTACCTGAAACTCTAATCCATTTTCCATCTTTAAATGCACATATTTCAACATTAGGATTCTTTTCAATTTGCTTAGATACATCTTTTGATTTTCCAGTTTGTATATATAAATGATTCTCAAATATTTCAGCAGTACCAAAGGGTCTAACTCTTGGTTTATCTCCATCAATTGTAGCTATAAAATATACTCCAGCTGACTTTAAAAATTCTTGTGTTTCTTTCATTTTCTTCTTCTTTTCTTACTCATTTTTCTTATTTTTAGTTTATCATAAATTAAAGAACTTTCATTAAATAATTTGTCATACTCTTCATCAGGTATGTAAACATAATCTTTATTCATTTTTAATATCTTATATTGCATATCAATATCATTTAATTTCTTTATTTCATCTTCAGTAAAACCAGAATCTAAATAGTATTCTCTTTTTACTTCTTTCATAGTTTCATAATCTAAAGGTCTATTCATTTTAGAAGATAAATATTTACTATTAATAACTTTTTTATTCATAATATCATTTATAAATTTAAGCATATAATCATCTCTATTTTTTCCAAAGAAATAAATAGCTTGATGATAATCAAAAGTTCCAATTGCTACATAAGGATTACTCAATAATTCATCACTTAAATATTGAAATACATTTATATCTTTATCAAATGCAATATAAGAATACATTCTTGAAAACATCCAATCTCTTTCTCCAAATAAATGTCCTTTACAACAAGCAATTGTATATAACCTCTTATTCCATAATGTTCTTAAAGCCATGCCTAAAGTTTTTGATCCTTCAGAAAAAAATTCAGCTAATTCTTTTCTTTCATCAATTGGAAGTTTCTTTATATCAATTAAAACTTTATGATTATTACTTTTTATAATTTTCTTTATATCCATATTCGTTACCTCTTTTTACATAATATAATTGCATCATTAGAATCACTATAATTATAGTTAAATCCAGCTATCTTATTTACAATACCTCTTTCACCCAAAAAATATTTAATTTCAGGATTATATTCTTTTAACTCTTCTAGAATCTTTTTAGTATTATAAACAAGTTGCCAATCTGAATGATATCCTTGATTTAAATTAAATCTATAAAGATAAGCGGCTTGTAATAATCCATTATCATTTAATAAGTTATACATATTCTTAATTGATAACTTAATATCTTCATATGAATTTAACCATGATGTAATATTTGAAAGCCAAATATTATCAAACGTTTTAGTAGTATGAGGAGATAAGACATTATCGTTAATAAATGTTGGAATATTATTTTCTAAGATTTTTCTTACTCTCATATAATACTCATCATTACTTAAATATAAATTATAGTATTCAAGTTCATCAGTTCTTGGTTCATCACTTTGAAATAAATTTATTCTTATTTCATGAGAATCATAATTAGAATATAATTTATCCCAAAACATATATGATTTAAAATCTAATATTCTTAATTCACCTTTTATTCTATTAAACATATCAACATTAAAAGAATTATAATTAGTTTTAAATACTTTAGGATGATCACAATATTTTAAATAGTTAAAAAATTCTTCACGAGTAAAGCAATTAATACAAGCAAGTTTTAAAAAATAATAGTATTTTAAAAAAACATTTGTATCTAATATAGAAACATCACTACATCCACTAAGAAATGCATTAATAGCTTGATCACAAGAAGAACCAACAGTTAAAAGAGATGATTCTTTTAAATCAAAAAAATCTATATAACCACTTATATTTTCTGTAGTAAAAGGATAGATTCTCTCAAAACTTGAATCTGCCATCATCCCATCAACTAATTTTTTAGCTTTTTCTAGATCATAACTATACATAATAATACTCCAATAAACTTTTAATACTATATCACAAAAGAAATTTTATTCAAGAAAAAAACTAGGAAATATCCTAGCTTAATCTTTTCTTTCTTGAAATTAGAGTTCCAAGAATAGTTAATCCCATAAATGAAACATAAATAGTATTAACTGAAGAACCAGTTTGTACTAATTCTTCTTCATAATCAGTATCACCTTTTGGCCAAGCTTCATGGAAGTTTGTTATAACAAATCCATCTTCAATTGAGCCATCAACTGTAGTTGTATAGAATTCAACTTCATTTTGTGAAACTGTATATTCAATTTCTTCTTCTGTATTATATTTTGGAGCATTGAATGTATGAGTCCAATTATTTTCTTCACTTAATTCAACGCTATCAACAACTTCTTCACCATCAGTAAGTTCTACAACAACACTTTCAGGTCTAACTTCGTCTTCGTTATTACTATCATCCCAAACTACTGATACTTTAACGTCAACCATAATTCTTTCCCATTTAGCATATAATGTATATTCTCTTACTTCAGGATCAATTCCTGCTTCAGCAGCAGTAAATGTTGTTTCTTCTATTTTGTTACCTTCAGCATCAAACCAACCTAAGAAAGTGTACCCAAACTTAACTGGATTTTCTCCAATTGAAACACTTTCAAAACTTGAAACACTACTTAATAAAGTGCCATCGCTGTAAAGATTTAAAGTAACATCTGGTTGCCACCAAGCATATGATCTAACTACTTGGCTAAATCCACTTGGTTTTCCTGATAATGAATAAGTAAACTTATCACCATCTTTGTATTCTTTAGTAGCATCAACTTGTTCATCTGCTGGATCATTTTGAACAAATTGCCAATATAAAAATTGATAATGAGTTTTTGGAGTTTTAATTGAAGGATCACTAAATTTATGAGTATAACTACTAGCTATTCCTTTAAAACTTCCACTTCCTGTTGAAACATAATCTGTATAAATGTGATTTATCATTGGTTCAATGTATTCTTCAAATTGAACATATACATTAATAGTTACACTCTTAGTTAATGTATATTCTTTAGAACCTTTTAAACTAATTCTTAATGAATTTGTTTTAGTTCTATAAGTTTCAATTGAAAAAGATTTAACTACATCTTCACCTGTATAATTACTATTGATTTCAACTCCATTTTTATCAACATAATTAATAAAAGTATACTTTTTAGTACCATCTTTTAAACTAATTTGCATCTTTGAATTATTAAATGCAGTATAAAATTCATTATTGTTTGTAAAAATTTGGTCTAAATCGAATCTTTTACCTGAACCTAATCCTGAAAAAGTAAAACTATAAACTGCTTGATCTTTAAATTTAACATTATCATAGAAATTTACTTTTACTGTAGGATTTTCTTCTTGTAATCCATCTGCAGTATTTTCTTCAGCTCTAGCGATTCCAGCAAAAGCAACTAAAGCAAATAATAATACAGCAAATACTCTAATGATTTTTTTCATCTACAACCATCCTTTCCCCTATAAATTGATTACAATTTTTTATTCTATGCAAAAAGAATACAAAAATCAACAAAAATCGACATTTACACACAAAAAAAGAGTTAAACTAACTCTTTTCTTTGATATTTAATAAATGATAATGCTAAGAATACTATTGATAAAACTATACTTACAATAATACAAGTTGGATTAATTTGAGTATCACTCATAATATGTCTTATATCAGCAAGTGTATAAATAGATAAATATTTAAGGCCTTCTACCTTATCTGATAATTCACTTAATACATTTAATAAATAAAATATAAATACAAGTCCTAATGAAATACCAATAGTCTTTTTATTTCTTTTTAAGAATGTAGAAATAAGTAGATTTAAACTAAATAATGGTATTGATGTAAATATTGGAGTAATACTTAATAGTAAGTATTCTGATTTGTTAAAATCACCACTTATAAGAAGTGCAATATAATTAAATATAGCAAGAATTAATACCATAGAAATTATATAAATAAAACCTACTAATATCTTATCAAACACTATCTTACTTCTTTTTACTGGAAGTGAATGAAGGTATTCAATTGTCTTATCACTCTCTTCTTTTAAAAGGATTGTTGCTCCTAAGTAAGATGAATAAAAACCAGTTATAAGAAGAACAAACATAAATCCTTCACTCTTTAACCAACCATAAGCAGTATCTATTGAAGCTAAATCCATATTAAATGATTTTAATAATTCAGGTGGAAATACTTTCATCATATCATTCAAACTACCCATGGTTTCATCAGTAACTATAAATGGATAAACTGCAAATACTACTAAAAACATAATTATTAATATAAGTGTCCAAATAGTGAAACTTTTAAAATTAACTTTTAATTCTCTTTTTATCATATTATCACCTATCTATAATACTTATCGAATAAATCTTCTAAAGATACTTCTTCGATTAATAACTTTTCTATATCATATTTAGATAATTTTTTAAGTAAAGTATTAGCATCTAAATCATTAAAGAATACTACATCTGTTTCACTTTCTTCTTTAACTTTTAAATTTAATTCTTTTTTAATTTCATTAAGATCATTAGATTTAATTTTTAAATATGTATAATTATTATTTTTAATATTAGCTAATTCATCTTCTTTAATAATTACTCCATCTTTAATAAAACCGATTCTATCACATAGATTTGATACTTCACTTAATACATGTGATGAATAAAGTATTGTAGTTCCTAATTCTTTTTCTGCTTTTAAAATATCATGAAATACTTTTTGCATAATTGGATCTAATCCACTTGTAGGTTCATCCAAAATTAAAAGTTTAGGACTATGCATTAAAGCAAGTACTATTCCAATCTTTTTAAGATTACCTAAAGATAAGTCTTCAACTCTCTTAGTTTCATCTATTTTTAATAATTTAACTAATTTAGTTCTTTTCTTATGAGTGTCTTTTTTATAAAAAGATTCATGATAATTAAATAATTCTTTTACAATCATATTACCATAAAGATTTACTTCACTTGGAAGATAACCTATTTCAACTTTTACTTTTGGATTATCAATATTTAGTTCTTCACCATTAAAAAATATTTTACCTTCAGTCTTATTTATAAGTCCCATAATAGTTCTTATAGTAGTTGATTTACCAGCACCATTAGGCCCAATAAAGCCATATATTTCACCACTCTTAAGTGTTAAAGTAACATCTTCAACACCCATAGACTTCCCATAATACTTTTTTAAATGTTTTACTTCTAATATATTACTCACGACTCTTACTCCTATTCATCATAATAATAGTCATCACTATCTAAATAGTCACCTTCATCTCTTTCACTGAATTGTGATGGCTTATATCTTCCTTTTCTAACTTCTTCTTTTTCATATTTAGTTAAACCAAATAGTTTTTCTGGTGAAGTTCGATAAAAACCTTTCTTCTTTAAATCATCTTCAGTGAATCCTCTAACTATTGCATAAAATATCATTATAGGAAAAAAAATAATAAATACCAAAATCTTAATTATATTCCACAAAACTCTTAAAAATTTCTTCATAACTATCCTCTTTACTAGATTATAACACAAAAAAGACTAAGATAAACTTAGTCTCTACATTTTTCAAATTTTAAAAAAATGTCTAAAATTAGATGTTTACTTTCTTACTCTATTTCCAGCAGTAATTTAAATACTTTTAGTAACTACTAATATCCTCTTTAATTAATAAATTGTTTGCTACTTTAGCAATAAATCTAAAAAATCAAAAAGGACTAGCATTAACTAATCCCATCTATAACCCAAACGTTTTCCCCTAGTAACAGCAGCAGATACAGGAACATCAAAATAATCCGCTACTTTATTTAAAGATACCATACCATTTTCACTAAAATCATTAACTGTATTTTTAAAACTATCTCTAGGCATTAATAAACAAAATGCAAATTCATTAGATAGCTCAACTTGAGATACTATTCCATTATTAGGTTTATAAATAATTTTATCACTACTTAAAAATGCGTCATGATCAGACAAATAATTAGAATGTAATATAACATCTCCTAATCTTGCCACAGCATATATTTTTCTCATACGTGGTTTATCCCATTGAGACACATAAATGTTGAAAGTATCTCTACCTGTTTTTTCAGGTTTATCAAATAAATTACCATTAACTATAGTACCACCAAATAATGATACTAAATAATCAATATCTTTAAGTGGTATATCTACTTCATATTTCCTTATAATATCATCAGTAATGTCATTAATTAGACTATAAAGTCTTTTAATCTTTTGTAATCTTATTATTTCTTCATCAATCGACATATTATCACCTTCACTGTTCAAATTATAGCATAAATAATCAAGTAAAAGTTTTAATATAATCCCCATTCAGCTAATTTTTCAAAACCACCAATCTTTTTAATATACTTTCTAGCAATTTCAACTATCTCTGAATATGGTTTACCATCAATTGTTTCATCTCCAATCGCACAACTTAATTCAATAACTTTTCTTTCTTTTTGTGCTTTTAGAAATGCATAAATATTAACTGACACATCAGCTTTAGAAAGATCTTTTCCATGTAATCCTCCTCCAGTAACAGATAAAGCCATATCACTTCCTAACTTTCTATTTGTTGCACCACTATCAACAGATGAACCACCAGTCCATTCACCAAGTGGATTTATAATTGCATTCTTATAAGTTTTTCTTAATTCTTCGCTAGACGCATTACTTTGACAAATAATTAATTTCTTATTATCTAAAACATATTTGCCATCAGTTGGATATTTAGAATATATTTCTCTTGCTATCTTAGATAATTTAACATCTACTCTTCTTAATGGTACACCTTTAAATATTCCATTATCACCACATCTAATTAATCCAACTTGATTATC
>AUXO013437898.1_pt1 | contig 11032 bp, 5 predicted proteins | sample 768731 | NCBI WGS metagenome assembly AUXO01 (sample SAMN02715735, study PRJNA202380) | gut metagenome | biome: sheep rumen | host: Ovis aries | place: New Zealand: Palmerston North
CGGTGAATGGCACCATCCACTCCACCGCCACCTAGCAGTGTAGTGTTGGCTGCGTTTACTATCGCTTCAAAATCTTTTAATTTAGTTATATCTCCTAATAATATTTGTAACATAATAAATAACTGACCAATTACTATAACTGAATTTTGTATAAATAATAGTTATTTTCCCCCTAAAACATACTCAGAATAAAAACCTATTTCAGGATGTTCAAATGTGCCTATAATACATCCTCTATCCAAAAAACTATTAAACAATTCACAACTTGTTTCTGGTATTAATGCGCAAGAATAGCATGCCGCCAAATTTAACGAGTCTCTTCCTTGACCTAAACTCAAATTGCAAACCGGATCATTAGAACAAGCAACTGCGCTCTCAATTGCTTTCCTAAATACTTTAGGGAACACATCCGGTCTTCCTTGGCGCACTAAACCTCCAAGCGATCCCTCTGAATCTCCATCTGCAGTATAAATAAAAATGCCTGACATATCCTTACCTTCCTCTTCATCCATACAGTATAATCTCTCTTTAAGAGATGCAATGTTATAACCACATTCAAAACTTAATTGTTTAATAAGTAAATGAGACATAGTATGTAAGAATAATAATTTCGAAGAAATGCTCTTCTGCTTACTTGCCCAAGAATTCTTATTGTTTAATTCGAGAATACTCAAACGCTCATTTAAAATGTTATTATCTAACCATTTTTCTATATCACCACTGTTAAACTGTATAAAAATTCCTTCACCCCTTACTTCGTGGGCAGGATACCAATTCATATCAGGTTCTTTAATAGATACAAAGCCATCATCATCAATGTCCTTCACGGGTTTTATTCTAGAAAACCCAATAAGTGCTTGAACTTCCCTAACTTTATGTATTAACGCAACTTTCTCTACTCCTGGAATACCATATTCATCAATTGGTAATTCCTCTCGTACAAAGTCACCGCTTCCGTTTGATTCTATAGAAAACTCTCCATTTAAAGCCTCATACTCTTCGATTTTATATTGAGAAAAATCTATGTCATCATTATTATCAAATATTTTTCTTTCAAGAGTTTTTTCTATTTGCTCTGTATTCTCTCCAATTTTTAAACCTATGAGTTTTGATTTATCTTTGATTTCTTGAAGAATACTTCCTTTTTGAGCAGTTTCATCAGGCTGGTATTTTTTTATTGTGTTGACACTTGTAATAAAATCATTAAACTCTTGAGTATTTTCAATTTTAACTGTCAATTCACTAGAATATGGAGGAATAACCAGCGAACTCATCACATAAGGAAAGTAAACGGACGTTGCTCCTCTTTGCATTGTTTTCGGATATTCTTCACAGTATTCTTTTGTATTTTTCCACGGATGTTTTCCTGTACATGTAAAATCAAATTTATACTCGGTTAGTTTATCTAGTTTAGAAAAAGTATCTATATTGAAAGATCCTTTCAATGATGACTTTGCCCCACAATTTACACATTGTATGTGCATACCCTCTAATCCTTGTGCGGCTGAAGTTCCTACTTTAAATAATAATCTTGGATCATTGCAAACATTGTCCCTTTCTTTTGAGTTCGCATGAACCCATTTTACCCATGGAAAATCGTCAATATGGCCTTTTTCACATGCTATCACAATACTCGCCGGCACTAGATTAATTTTGCACTCGGAGCATCTTATATTTTTAACCATATATCTATCTTTATCGAATTTTTTTCTTTGTGATAATTCGAATTCTCGCTTCCATTTATTCAACGGCTGAAATCTTCTGCATTTTGGACAAAAATACCATTCTGGAAATCTGCTATAGGTTATTCCTTCTTCAACAGTAGGAGCACCAAAAAAATCTACGTCTAGAATCTTTTCAAATCTCTCGTCATGGATTTTTTCTGTTGCGGCCCAACTTTCTGGCGTTGCTGTCATCAATGTTTGATCTTGAAAATCTACCATTGCTCCAACACCACCATATGTTAATAATTGAGCTCTTCTTATGGTATATGAAACTCTATTTAATCTTTCACGTTTAGGTTCTTTCATTTATTCCTCCCAAATTAACATATCACCAGGGACTGACACATCGACATTCCTCATTGATGTCATTGTGTTCATCCCTTCTTGCCTATCGTTTTTATCAAATGACTTCAGAATTCTATTCTCATTTTCGCCAGGTTTTTTCATCATATATTTGAATCCATATTCTAAAACGTTATCTCCTGATGAACTGATAATTCTTTCCCATTCTTTAAATATACTGTCAATTTCCTGGCTAATTGATTCTGAATCATCATCCATTCCTTCATAGACTTTATTAATAATGCTTTTATCCCTATTGGTTAGATAATCTTTTATTATTTGAACCTCTTTAGAATATTTTTCTAAACTAAAATTCCTAGCATCTGATTCTTCTGATAGTTCAGGTATCGTATGTCTCAATAGGGCAATTACAACAGCATGTAGTGCTCTATCACGCGCTGGTTTTGAGAATGGAGTAGCACCTGTTGGCTCAACATATTTATAAAATGACTCATGATATGATTTGAATTGTTCATAATGAGATCTGTCTCTGCTCTTTGTTACATCATATAGTACAAAAGCTACTCCTGGATACTCTCTCCCAATTCTACTTGATGCTTGTATATATTCACTAGTTAATTTTGGTTGTCCAACTATAAACATGGTATTCAATCTTGCAACATCTATTCCTACCGAAATCATATTCGTTGCCAATACAATATCGGAAGGATACTTTTTATTATCATCTTTGTTCGATGTATAAGAATTTTTTTCTAGTTTATCCAGTGTTTCATTTAACTTAGTTGTAGCAACGCGACTTGTTAATTCATCTGACTGACCAACAAATCTCTTATTAGAATAATCTCCTATCCTAGTTGAGAGTGCATTAATATGATTTTTAACATCATCATCAACAATTAAGGAACATTTGCCTAATTCTCTCAAACTATTAAAATATGCTGTTAATGTCCAGTACTTGTCCTTCACTTCATCGGTAGTATCTATCTCTTTGATATTTTGCAATAACGCAGCAATAGTCCTACCTTCCATCATGGCTTTTGTTTTTCCAGACGGCATCATTCCCGCATATATTCTTCCATATTGATTTTGCGAATGATCGACAACTTTCTCCTTTGCAAAAAATGAATCCTCTGCATCTAAAGCTGGACTAGGAAATTGTGCAACCTCTCTATTATAAAGAGATGCACACTGTTCTTTTGCTTTTCTAATTGTCGCTGTAGATGCAACAATCTTTGGCATTATTTTTTTATGGTTACATATTCCTTCAATTATTGATTCATATAGTCCAACTATTGTGCCAAGAGGACCCGAAATCAAATGAAGTTCATCCTGTATTATTAACTCAGGTGGTCTATTATCATTGTGAGCAGCAAAGAAATTCCCTGTTTCTTTTCTCCAAGGCATCATTGCAAATTTATCTACTGTACCAAACAATAAAGTTGGTGGATTATCATATAATTCCTCATCTACCACCTGAATAGGTAGGGAACCCTCAAACGGACATGCTTCTTGAGGACAGAATAATTGGAATTTTCCTCTACTCATTCTATATCCAAATGGTGATGAAACGAGTTTGCCATCGACAACTTCTTTCACCATCTTAGTTCCGCACCATGGGCATTTTAAAACTTGGAATTTATTGTATTTATCCTTATTTGTCTTTAAAGAAAACTTATCAGAATTATTTAATCTTTTAAGATTCTCTGTTGCATTTTTGTTAGTATTAGGTGTATGTTCTCCTCCTATCCAAAGTCCAATAGTTATTTTTTCATTGCCCAAATCGTAATTCTTATACTTTGGTCTTTTTTTCTTAGAATCTTTTCTAATATATTCACATGCACATATTAGAGTTGATGCCCTAGTAAACTGTTGTGCTGTTAATAACCTTAAAGTATATCTCATTATTACAGTGGTTCCACTGCTATCTTCCATATGCATCATTCTTCTATAGAAAATAGTAAACGCTGTCAATCCTAAATATGCTTCTGTTTTACCACCGCCTGTCGGGAACCATATTAAATCTACTAACTTCCTATCCTCGCTATTATCCTCAACTATTGATTGGACGCTCATTATGATAAACGCTAACTGAAATGGTCTCCAAGAATATCGATCCTCCACAAACCTTTCCACTTCACTATAGTCGACATTATCTAAGAAATTTGCTACTTCTTCGTCATCATAAAATCTATCTTTATCCGCAACACTTACTTGGAACTTAATGTGTGCTCTCTGCATAAGCATTGCCCTATTAGCCAACTGAAATGAATCCCAAGCAATATTATCCTTTTCTAATAATTCAATTCCCTTTTTCATTCTGCCAAGACTGCACAAGCATTCATCAATATTGTTTTGCGCTATAGAATTAAATTTATCATCAAGCGTTTTCTTCTTATTTAATAATTCCTCTATCCATTGTTCATATAGTTTTACATATTCTTTTAATAGAGATATTTTTTCATTCTTATCAATATCATTAAGATCGGATAAATATTTCATAGATAAAACTTTTTGCATATCTTCATTATCAGATTGCAAATTAAAGTCTATTTGTGGCACTTCCTTAATTGGCAAAAAATCAGTATATATTTGCCCTTCTCCATTTGAATCCACATTCCAATCGCAAGAAGTTCCCAAACCTGACGCAAATATTTTTTTGTTTCTATACAAAAGTTTTAATGACTGCTCCTCTTGATCCAAATAGTTAAAATTGGAATAATCTTGATAATCTTCAAACAAAAAATCATTGTCAGCGGTATTAACTATTATTTCACTTTGAAAAATAGAACTCAAATTGCTATTCATAGATTTTTCACTAGTCATTTCTTTTTCCGTTTCGTCATTAACTAGCATTAATGTAATCGAAACCCTATCATTAACTTTTCTCTTTAATCCTGTTATTTTTAAACTTGTTCCATCAAGATTTTTATTATCATCAACGTAGTCTTTATTGGTAAAATCAATTTTGATTTTCACACTATGGGGAACTCTAACAAATCCTCTGTTTTTTTGATCGCATAGTTTATAAATCTTGTAGTATAATTCGCTATCCTCTCCTTCAAGATGGGTTTTCTCAAGTCTTTCTCTAACCTCTTTTTTTGTTAAATTTTCCTTAATTATTTTTAATGTTTTTTCTTCATTGTCATAATATATCAAATCATCCATTTCATCTGGAACTTTAAAATCACCTTCATATGATGGTTTATAAGGCAGTCTACAATCCTCCATTTTTGCTTTTCTATAAGTTGCAAAATTAACTGTACAATTTACTCCATTACAATCATTATCAACAAAAAATGATATTCCCATTGAAGATGGTTTGCTTTGAGTCGATAGACTCACTTCTTCATCAAGATTATCTACATCGTCAATCGACTTTTTGCCTGTCTTTTCATCATCTAAATCTTTTTTATTTTCATTTTCTTCTACAAGTAATTCTTCTGCCTGGTCAGATTGGTCCACGGATTCAATACTACCATCAATATCCATTTTTTCATCATTATCATGACCAATTTTAATTCCCTGGGGGAATAGTATTCCCATTGAATAGCGTGACAAAGGAGGGTCAGATATCAATTCATTCTCTTTATTTGGAATGCTAATCTCTGATCCTGGGCCTAGCATTTCTGCTTTCAAAGAATCTATATACTCATTTCTAACACTAATATAATCTTCAATATTGCTCATAATAGTTTACTCCTTACATGTCTACCATTATTGGCTTATTTGTCATATGCATTGGTAATTCCAAATCTACTGTTGTTATTTTTTCTATTTCGAGACGCTGAGCTAAGTCATCAATATGTTCAAAAACATATTTATCAATAGCGTCACTCCCCGATTCCTTCCCAGATATTTTTCTCATTACCGCTTCATTAATTGTATTAAGAATACTTCTTCTGCTACTTCTAATTCTTTTACAAGCTAAATGAACTCTATCATAATTGTCAATCAATTCGCTATTATTAGTTATCAAGCCTATTTGTTTGAGAGATTCAGCTTTTTGCGGTCCAACTGTATGGCTGCCCGGGCTAACCCAGGAAACTATAGCAGGTTCATTAACTGGTGCCCCGTTCTTCTTCATTTTTCGCGCCAATTCAGTTGCTGTACAATTATTCTCAATTAAATAATTAAGCAATTCTTCCTTCCATAGTCTAGATAATCTGTAATCCTCTTCTGCGCCTTCTCCAAAACTATGATTATCGATCAACTCTTTAAGTACTCCCTCAACAAAATCTAAGGAATCTCCTCTTCCTTTAGTAAATACTAAAGTATCTCCTTCAGCCAATTCTTCTACTTCTTTGATAACTATTTCCTTCGTATTTTCGTCAATAGCGTATGCCTTATAATTCTTTGTTAAATAAGCCTTTTGTTCATCGGTAAACGCTATTACTCTTTTAACAGAACTCTTTAAATGAGACCCTTTTGAATAATAAGAGTTACTTATTCTATTAATTTCGTTCTTTAGATAATAAGACTGAATCAATTCTTCTATATCAGTATCATCAAAATCATCCTTTTCAGAAACATCTATTTCTTCATCAAGATCTTCTACTGTTAATTTGGTATATTTCTTAGATGCTTTGTTAACCTTATTCATTAATGAATTATTGCGTTTTTGTTTTTTCTTGTAGAATACCATTTCGACTTCATAGAGTATTGTTATGATCTCCAAGGCGTTTATTGTTTTTTCTGCATTAAACTTATTTGCTTCAAATGAAATGATATAATCATAGATTTCCTTTGTATTTACTTTTCCAGGAGTGCAGAATTCTACACTCGCTTCTATATATTGTGCTAAAGAAGTATGCGATAAATACTCCTTCAAAACAGAAATGTCAAATCCTTTTGGTGTCACAACAATTCCTCTCTTGTTGTTTTTATAATATTTATTTAGAAGTGCCACTAAGTCATCTAGTTTTTCATCATTATCGTATGCATTATCATAATGATTTTCTAAATACTTAATAATGTCATTACAGCAATCTTTTACTGTTCCGGAGAATTTGTCTTTAAGTGTTTTTAAATCTTTGATAATTTCTTTTGGATTTTTTTTGAAAGTTTCCTCTTTAGTTAAATAATTCTCATATACTTTAATGGAATAAGGGGCTTTAATATACAAATTATTAAGTTGATAAGCCATCATAATAAATTCAGTAACATCATCTTGGTCGTAGTCTGAATACCTTATTGCACTAATATTATTTTTAAACTTTCTATAATCTGCTCTCTTGATTATTCCATCTAAAGGATGGCATAATATTTGTCCCTCTTTTAATACTTCTAATTCTTTTTTTATTTGCTGTTTGATTATTCCTCCAGTAGTAGTTTCTTCATCATTTATACTATTGAGTAATTGTTTAGTAATTGCAAAAACAGAGGCATCATCAATCTTTTCAATTGTATCATCAACCAAATTTGAATTAATTGGAAGTGAAATAACTGCATATTCTAGACTTCTTCTTTTTACTAACGATTCATACTCGGTAATCCCTTTATTGAGTACCTTATCGCCAATTATCATGAGTCCAATATTATCACCGTATTCATCACTTCCGGCTAATTCTCTTGCCATCGACATATCGCTTGTAATCTTTAATAAAGGATCCGTGTGACTAGTATTTCCAGAATAGTTTAATTCATCACCAGATGCTGTATAATATGATGCAGTAAACGCCTCTAGAAAAGAAATCAGTTTGCCATTAAATCTAAAACTAATATTTCTGATTATATCGTCAGCTCTGTTCTTACTTATAACTATTACTGAATTTGTATCTATTTCTGAAGTAGTTTCAATCTCCAGAACTTCCTCATAAAACTGTTCTTTTATTGTTGTTTTCTTTCTTATGCCACTACCATTTAATTTGGTAGAGGTTCCATGGTAAGGGTGTATCATATTCCATCTTTTGGAAGGTATTAAATCGAAAGTATCATCATCTTTTTTTAGACGAGCATATTTTTGACCGTATTCTTCCGTAATCTCAACAAACATTCTTCTTTCAGATTTAACTCTCCCTTTATATTCCTTGTCATAAATCACTAAATCGTTAGGCTTTAAAGAATTTACTGTCATTTCCGAATCTACTTCATTGCGATAAATATTTTTTACGGCCGCATAAATAAAAAGCATAGCGTCAAAACACACATTGCCGCTATGCAAAAATATATCTGTTATTTTTTCACTATTATCATTAAAAGTCTTATTTAAGTATTCATCCACTAGTTTTACAAGATAATTAGAAGAGAATTCCTCTCCCTTATAGAGTATTTCACATTTGCCCCAAAATTTCTTAAACTTATTGCTCATATGCGCTCCTTTATTTGTAAAAAATATGTGTTCTATTTTTAGTTATTGAAAAGACATTCTGCTGCTTCTCTAATAACCTTAACATTAACAGCATTGCCAAATTGTTTATAAGCTTGCTGATCATTTTTATTAGGGATAAAATTCTCTGGAAAATCTTGTAATCTAGCTGCTTCTCTAACTGTTAATCTTCTTTTCTTTCTACCTATAATAGGAATCTGTACAATGGCAACTAATGCTGGAAAACAAGTTGGAACTTTCACTCTTACACCAGAAGGCCTAAATTGAATAATACCTTCCCACACTGACGAGATGCTTTCTCCAGCCTGCCACTCAAATTTCTTTTGAGTTGGATTACACCACTCTAAGTTGTCATGCTGCTTGATCCATTTATCAATAAATATCTTGTTATTCTTATATAGTTGATTGTTTTTTCTAACAAATTCCTTTTTCCATTCAGGAAACTCTGCAGGCGCTTTCTTTTTAAACCACTCAAACCATACAGGGAAACCAATTACCTTTTCTTCTATTCCTTGATAAAAGTCATTCCACATATTTAGCACTTTTTCTTCTTCATCTGAAATGCTATATTTTTTCCCTACAGTTTTATTATCTACAATATCATAAATACTATTGTCATTTTTGTGCATAAATGTTGGTAATTCAATAGGTAAAGGAATATCCACATTTTTAGGTTCATATTTTCCTAAAATAACAACCCTCTCTCTAAGTTGAGGTGTTCCAAAATGATGTGGGCTGATAATTAAAGGTTTTTCTGTTAAACGGTATCCTGCTTTCTTAAGATGCGAAGAGATTGTTTCCCATGTTTTTCCGTGATCATGAGAAACCAAGTTTCTAACATTTTCTAACACAATATATTTTGTATGATGATATTTAAGAATTCTTTCTATATCAAAAAACAGCGTTCCTTTTGTCTCGTCAGCAAAACCTGTTTGCGGACCAGCTTTAGAAAATGCCTGACATGGAAATCCAGCGCATAGCACATCATGTTTTGGAATATCTTTCGCTTCAACATCACGAATATTAATTCCCGAATCTATACCATAATTCTCTTTATAGGTTTCTATTGCATATTCATCTATTTCAGAAGCAAATAAGCATTTACCACCTAATTCCGTCATGGCTTGATGAAATCCGCCTATCCCGGCAAACAAATCAATAAAAGTAAATTTTTTCATTATGTAATAAGTCCTCTCTTAATAACTTCGTCCTTTATTATAACACTCTACAAAATAGAAAGCTACCTTTTATAAAGGAATCTTTTTTATTATAAAGTGCTGAAGATTTTCCATATCTATCATTATTTTAGGTTCTCTTGGTTTACCGTTAGCATTAATTCCCTGTTTAAACTTTGATAAATATTTATAATTTTCATGGTTAATGTCCAGAATATATGCGACGGTTAATTTCACTGAATGCTTCATCCTTTTTGAATAACTTAGCAAATTAGATTTATTTTGTGCTTTATTCCAGTACTGGGTAACTTCAAAATCATAGTCAACATCTTTTTGAGTAGAGTGTTCGCATACAATGTAATAAATATGTTTGCCTTCTTTAATTAGTTGCTCTATTGTACCCCAATCATTCCCCTGAATTGCTTTCGAATGATTGCTATGCGCTTTCAAATCACCATACTGTGCAGTCTCTGGAAAGTACAAATCCAGATCAATTCCACCCTTTTTCTTATCTTGAGCATAAGTAATTAGTCTACTTAATGAATTGTTTTTTAAATATTTTTCAAATGTATATTCTAAATAAAAACCTGCCCACTCTGGTTGGTATTTATTTCTATAGTCATCACCAATCATCTCCCTGTAACATTCAATACCATTCCACTCTTTTTCCTCATGGGTGAAGAAATCAACTATTGTTTCAATTACTTCTTTTGAAATAGTCTTTTCTTGCTTGTTTCTTGATATTTCTATCGTTTCATAATTAGAATCATCACTAAATAATTCATCAAGAAAAGTATTTACCGCGCTACCTGAAAATACAGTTATATTATTTTTAAAATAATCAACCTTTTGAAAATATTTATCCAGTACCGCTGCTGCTATATCGTCTGTCATAACATGTGCCGAGGAATTATGTGCTTTTTTATTTAAATAATCCTCAATTTTAAAACCACAAAAAATGTGATTATCTTTATATGTATATACTCCCAATAAAACTGGCTTGTATCCTTTCTTGATAGACGTTTTATAAAATTCTGATAAATCATTGGATATCTGTATTCTTTTCTTATATATAGGATGCGGATTTCCTAAATAGGTTATATTCTTCGCCCTGATAGAATACTTTTCCCCATTATAATTACCGACTATCATTCCATCTTCATCTTTATTAATGTTTGGAAAATAGTCTTTTATTCTTTTGTATACTTCACTTAGACTCAAAGTAGTGTCATAATCTATGACAGTATTTCCATCAATGTCTATCTGTTCTACTCTCTTATTCCCCTGCATACTTATAATTCTCCGTTCTTTATTCACTTTTATATTATATTAAACTTATGCAAACAATTAAAGCATTTAGTTCTATGCTTTTACGCTTTATATTATAGAAATATAACTGTCCTATTTGATGGACACTTGCAAAATAAAAAAGCCCTCACGGGCTTTTTTTATTATTCCCTCAATGGCACTCCATCGCCATCTTTAAATGATCCAAGTAGTAATCT
>AUXO017794023.1_pt1 | contig 11032 bp, 6 predicted proteins | sample 768731 | NCBI WGS metagenome assembly AUXO01 (sample SAMN02715735, study PRJNA202380) | gut metagenome | biome: sheep rumen | host: Ovis aries | place: New Zealand: Palmerston North
TGAATAGAGCATCTGACTACGGATCAGAAGGTTGTGGGTTTGAATCCCGCGGGAGTCACAAAGCCTAAAAACAAGTTGCCAAAGAGTTGAAGTTCGACTTTTTGGCATTTTTTATTTCATAACATTCAAAAATGTTTGCATGAGCTTTGTGCAATCGTCAAAATTTCGTAATTTTGCAAATTCTTAAAGACATTTGTACCCTTAACCAAGGAAAACAGATGCAAGAAACAGACATTCAATAACAAAAATACGACAATATGTTAACACTCAAACTCATCAGTGAGGAAACTGAACGTGTCATTCGTGGCTTGGAAAAAAAGCATTTCTCTGGTGCTCGTGAAGCCATCGAAAATGTATTGACGGTGGACAAACACCGTCGCGAAACTCAACGCGAACTCGACCAAACCAAACAACAAGCTAAACAACTTGCTGCCCAGATAGGCGCTCTCATGAAACAAGGCAAGCGCGAAGAGGCTGAGCAAGTGAAACTGCAAGTAGCAGAATACAAACAAAAAGACAAAGACTTACAGGAGGTGATGGACAAGAGTGAACAGGAACTGACCATGTTGCTTTGCCAAATCCCTAATATCCCATACGATGAAGTGCCAGAAGGTGGTTCTGCTGAAAACAACCGCGTGGTAAAGAGTAACCTGAAAGAGTGTACTCCCGAAGACACCGTTGGCAACTGGACTGCCAACCCCGAAAACAAGGAAGCTAAGTTGCCTCACTGGGAACTTGCCAAGAAATACAATCTCATCGATTTCGACTTAGGCGTAAAGATTACCGGTGCAGGATTCCCTGTATATATAGGTAAGGGAGCACGCTTGCAACGTGCATTGATCAACTTCTTCCTTGACGAGGCACGTAAGAGCGGCTATACCGAAATCATGCCTCCCACAGTGGTCAATGCCGCTTCTGGTTATGGTACAGGTCAGCTTCCTGACAAAGAAGGACAGATGTATCATGCTGAGGTGGATGACTTCTATCTCATCCCTACGGCAGAGGTTCCCGTTACCAATATCTATCGTGACGTGATACTTGATGAGAAAGACTTACCTATCAAGAATTGTGCTTATACGGAGTGTTTCCGTCGTGAGGCTGGTTCTTACGGCAAGGATGTGCGTGGATTGAATCGCTTACATGAGTTTTCTAAAGTGGAAATCGTACGCATTGACAAACCAGAGCATTCTAAGGAAAGCCACAAGGAAATGCTGGAGCACGTAGAAGGATTGCTCAAGAAACTCGAACTGCCCTATCGCATCTTGTTGCTTTGCGGCGGTGACCAATCATTTACCTCTTCTATCTGCTACGACTTTGAAGTTTATTCAGAGGCACAAAAGCGTTGGTTGGAGGTATCTTCCGTGAGCAACTTCGACAATTACCAAGCCAATCGTCTGAAATGTCGCTATCGCCATGCAGACGACAAGAAGATAGAACTCTGCCACACACTTAACGGCTCTGCACTCGCATTGCCCAGAATCGTGGCTGCCATCATCGAGAACAACCAAACACCAGAAGGCATTCGCATTCCTAAGTGCCTCGTGCCATACTGTGGTTTCGAGATTCTCGACAACAACAACTTCAGTATATAGAAATTCATTCTGAAAAGAATCAATATTATAATGATATGAACAAGATTATTCGCAAGGAGCAGTTTTCCGAGAAGGTATTCCTTTTCGAGATTGAGGCTCCACTGATTGCCAAGAGTCGTAAGGCTGGCAATTTCGTGATTGTACGTGTAGGTAAGAAAGGTGAAAGAATGCCTCTTACCATTGCTGATGCTGACATCGAGCGTGGCACGATTACCCTCGTCGTACAGAAAGTGGGTTTGTCGTCCATCAAACTATGCAACCTCAACGTTGGCGAATACGTGACCGACGTGGTTGGACCATTGGGAAATCCTACCCATATCGAAAACTTCGGTACGGTGGTGTGCGCCGGAGGTGGCGTAGGCGTTGCTCCTATGTTGCCTATCATACAGGCCTTGAAGAAAGCGGGCAACCGTGTTCTTTCTGTGCTGGCTGGTAGAAGCAAAGACTTGATTATCTTGGAAGATAAGGTACGTGAATCATCTGACGAAGTAATCATCATGACAGATGACGGTTCATACGGCGAGAAAGGTGTGGTAACCGTTGGTATCGAGAAATTTATCGAACAGGAAGAGCATGTGGACAAGATATTTGCCATTGGTCCTCCTATCATGATGAAATTCTCTAACCTGACCGCTCAGAAACACAACATCCCTTGTGAAGTATCTCTCAACACCATCATGGTGGATGGTACGGGTATGTGTGGTGCCTGCCGTCTTACCATTGGCGGAAAGACGAAGTTTGTTTGTATCGATGGTCCTGAATTTGATGGAGCATTGGTTGACTGGGACGAGATGTTTAAGCGCATGGGTACGTTCAAACGTGCTGAACAAGAAGAAATGGAGCATTTCCAAGAACATATTGAAAGTGCGGAAGCACCTGTTGCAGCAACTGAAAGTACTGCTACAGCCCAACCTATAGCAGCCGTAGATCAACCCATCTCAGAGCTGACCGACCGCAATGCTGAATGGCGTACCGAACTTCGCAAGTCGATGAAGCCAAAAGAGCGTACTGCCATTCCACGTGTCATCATGCCCGAATTGGATCCTGTCTATCGAGCTACCACACGTACGGAGGAAGTGAACATTGGCTTAACTCCCGAAATGGCTCTCACCGAGGCTAAGCGTTGCTTGGATTGTGCAAAGCCAACGTGCGTGGAAGGTTGCCCCGTAAACATCAACATACCATCGTTCGTGAAGAATATCGAACGTGGAGAATTTCTTGCCGCAGCCAAGGTATTGAAAGATACCTCTGCCCTACCCGCCGTTTGCGGTCGTGTTTGTCCACAGGAGAAACAATGTGAGAGTCGTTGCATTCACTTGAAGATGAACGAGCCAGCTGTAGCCATCGGATACCTGGAGCGTTTCGCAGCCGACTACGAGCGTGAAAGTGGTAACATATCCTTGCCAGAGATTGCTCCTTCTAACGGTATGAAGATTGCTGTCGTAGGTTCGGGACCTGCAGGTCTGTCATTCGCTGGCGATATGGTGAAGAAAGGATACGATGTTTACGTATTCGAGGCATTACACGAGATTGGTGGTGTATTGAAATACGGTATTCCAGAGTTCCGTTTGCCAAACGCTATCGTTGACGTGGAAATCGAGAACCTCAAGAAGATGGGCGTTCATTTCCAAACCGATGTCATCGTAGGTAAGACCATTACCGTGAAAGACTTGGAAGATCAAGGCTTCAAGGGTATTTTCGTTGGTTCGGGCGCAGGTCTGCCCAACTTCATGAACATTCCTGGCGAGAATGCCATCAACATCATGTCTTCCAATGAATACCTTACACGTGTGAACTTGATGGATGCTGCCAATCCAACAACAGATACGCCTATCAATTTAGGTAAACGTGTGTTGGTAGTAGGCGGTGGAAACACAGCTATGGACTCTTGTCGTACTGCCAAGCGTCTCGGTGCTGAGGTGACATTGGTTTACCGCCGTTCAGAAGCAGAAATGCCCGCACGTCTCGAAGAGGTAAAGCACGCCAAAGAAGAAGGCATCAACTTCCTCACCTTGCACAATCCTATCGAATATAAGGCTGACGAGAACGGTGCCGTATGCGCAGCTATTCTACAAGTGATGGAATTGGGAGAACCAGACGCAAGTGGCCGTCGCTCACCCGTTCCCGTAGAGGGCAAGACAATTGAGATACCCGTTGACCAGGTGATCGTGGCTGTTGGCGTTAGTCCTAACCCACTCGTTCCAAAGTCTATCGAAGGACTTGAGTTAGGCAGAAAGAACACCATAGTGGTGAATGAGGAGATGCAGAGTTCTCGCAGTAACCTCTTTGCAGGTGGTGACATCGTTCGTGGAGGTGCTACCGTTATCCTCGCTATGGGAGACGGTCGTCGTGCCGCACTCAACATGGATAAGCAACTGAGGTGAAAGACTTACGTCAACATCTGCAGAGTCAGCTCAATCGAGCGATGCGAAACTATCATCTCATTGATGATGGTGACTACATACTTATAGCATTATCAGGAGGCAAAGACTGTCTTTGCCTCCTTGATTTGTTAGCCATGAGACAACGTATCTTCATGCCTCGCTTCAAGATTGAGGCTGTTCATGTACGCATGGAAAATATTGCATACGAAACGGATACACGTTATTTGGAGGACTTTTGCCGACAACGCAACGTCTATTTGCATGTTGTTAACACCAGTTTCGATGCTTCCACCGACAAGCGCAAATCGCCTTGTTTCCTTTGTTCATGGAATCGTAGGAAACAAATGTTCAATCTGGCACAAGAGTTGGGATGCAACAAGATTGCATTGGGTCACCACATGGACGACCTCATTCATACTGCGCTCATGAATGAATGTTTTCAAGGAAGATTTGATACCATGCCCGTCTCTCTTAGGATGAAGAAAATGCCACTGACCATCATCCGTCCTCTTTGCCTTTGCCATGAATCAGACATTAAGGCATACGCCGAACAAGAAGGTTACCGGAAACAACAAAAAATCTGTCCTTACGAAAAAGAATCGTTTAGGACAGATATTCAGCGTATCTTCCAACAAATGGAAAGCCTTAATCCCGAAGCAAGATATTCCATTTGGAATGCGTTGGAAAGAGACGGAAAATTGATTGAGGGGTAAAACTGCTATTTTATTAGTTCGTTAGCTTTGTCTTGCCAATCTCGCTTTTTACTACCTCCTACCTCACGGCTCTCTTCATTTTCTTTGCCTTACGGGCAGTACGACCCTTTGAGGCAGGATGCTTAACGATTTTCGCTTTACTGAATCTCTCTGTATCTCCGGTCTTCTCGGCATATTCCATCTGCGCTCTCAACATATCGTCACGGAAATCGTTACTGCCTTGCAAAGCTGTATAACCAATGCTGGCTGCCACACGACTGGCATCGACGTCGCTCTGCCAATGTGCGCCTACGATAACACGACTTTCACCGTACATCCAGCCACGGGCAAAGATAGTATCTGCTTTCATGGGAGCAATTTCTGCCATCAACAAGGCACAAGTCCAACCACGCATGGTGTGTCCAGAAGGATAACTACCCTCACCGCGCAATTCATCTTCCTCATCCGTAAGCATCTTGTCGTTCAAACGTTCAAAGGGACGTTGGCGCAAATAATATGCTTTGGGAGCCACACGAATCTGGTCGGTGGTAGAAAGAGCCTTCACCAAAAGCTTGTAAATCTCTGGCGTATTATCCTTTGACACCTCAAGACCGAAAGGCACCGCAAACTGATGGAAGAGTGAGTCAAAATTCCACACCGCATCACCCTTGGCGATGGCAGCTCGCTCTGCATTCAATCGCTGTTGCTTACCCCAAGAATAGCGCATCAAGTCGTTGGCAAATTCAGGACTATTAAATGCTGGTGGTGGAGGTAAACACTTGATAAGATTAGGAAGTTGCTCCGTGGTAAAATACACATCCTTTTGTGCGTTTACTGATACGTTGCCGAAAAAAAACATTGTGGCAACAATCATCAATTGATAAATTTTTCTCATAATCTTGATAAATTAAATGTATTGCAAAAATACTTATTTTCAGTAGAAAAAAAAGAATTATTATGGTATTTTTTTATAAAAATAGGGAAATGCCTAATTTAAATAGGAATTTCCCACCTCAATTATAGGGAAAAAACAGCATGAAACAAGATAAAAAAAGTTTATTTTTGCAAAAATAACTCTAAAACCTAAATTATATGAACAAAAGAATTCTCATGTTGACGTGTTTCTGTATGATATGGATGCTGAGCCATGGTGAACCTATCACCCGTCAACAAGCATTACAGCAAGCCATCCGATTCCAAAAGGAAATGAATGTGACAAAACGTCTCGTGGCTGTTAGCGACCGAGCCAAGTTAGCCCCAAAGAAGGACACAACCCAACAAAACGAAACTGATGCATACTACGTGTTCAACTGTGAGAACGACGAGGGATATATCATCGTTTCTGGAGATGACAAGACCATCCCTGTGCTTGGCTATTGCGAAAAGGGCAGCTTCGACTATACGAAGATTCCCGACAACATGAAAAGTTGGTTGGGTAGATATGAGAAGCAAATCAAGGCCATTCAGAACAATCCCCGTTTGGCAATTTCTTTTGCCAACGTCAAGAAGCATCCGAGAATCCCCATGCTCGTATGGACGACATGGAACCAATCTGCTCCTTACAACAACAAATGCCCCTTCTTTTTCTCAGAGGGACGTTCAGTGACGGGATGTGTAGCCACTGCCATGGCTCAAATCATGTACTACCATCGTGATAAATCAACCGACAAAACATTAGAAGAAATACCTGCCTATGATGCTCCGACGGTCTCCATCTACGGTCAATTACACGTTAATGGCATTCCTAAAGGAAGCAAGATTGACTGGGACAACATGCTGGAAAATTATGGCGGGAATGAGCCATTTATCAACCAAAACGCTGTTGCCGATCTTATGCTTTACTGTGGTGTATCAGTAGAGATGGACTATTCCGCTTCCAGTTCTGGTGCATATTCATCTAAGGTACCCGAAGCCTTGATCAAATATTTCGGATATAAGTCATCGGCAAGAGAAGAGTTGGAGTATTATTACACTGCGGAACAATGGGATGAGCTGATATACGAAGAACTTGCCAACAGAAGGCCCGTATATATGGGGGGAGGCAATTCTGGCGGAGGTCATGCTTTCGTATGCGATGGATATGACGGCAACGGATACTATCACATCAATTGGGGATGGGGAGGTTCTAACGACAGCTACTTCCTCCTGACCAACCTGGCACCCGGTGGTAGCGATCCCTACAAAGAGGGTGTTGATGCCGTGATAGGTATCGAGCCTGATAACTATATGGAAAAGAATATCAATTTTTATGAATCAAGTGTCAAAGAATTATGCGTCAACAACTGGGACAAGAACAATGATGGCGAACTGAGCTTCGAGGAAGCTGCGCTCGTGGAAGACATAGGGACAGTTTTCAAGGGACAGCCTATCTACCAACTTGACATTCTACGCTATTTCACGGGAATAAGAGCTATCCCAAACGATGCTTTCAACGGTTGCAAAAATCTATACGACATCGTTCTACCAAATCAGATAGAAACCATCGGTGAGCGTGCTTTCAAGGACTGCGACATTAATTCATTGCTGATTCCCTCTTCTGTAACATCCATCGGCAAAGAGGCTTTTCAAAATTGTTACCTCCTTGAAGACATTACGATTCCTCCATCAATTACTACCATACATCCCAATACGTTTGAGAACTGCACCAACTTCACCTCTTTAGACATTCCAAATAGTATCACTTCTATCGGAAGTCAGGCATTCCGCAATTGCGTGAACGTGACAACCGTTACCGTCAATACCAACAATCCCGCCGACATCAGCATGGGTAACGGGGTGTTTGAGGGAATGAATCTTGCCAATGCCACCTTATTTGTGCCAAAAGACGGAAAGGCTTTGTTCTCACAAGCAAACCAATGGAAAGAATTCGGTACAATCAATGGATACCGCCAACTACCGAAAGAAGAATTCGCTTCTGTAGCTGACGGACATCGTTATTATATATATAATGTAGGTACGGGCAAATATCTTGGCGAAGATAGCTCTTATAACCTTGCCGTTAGTAATACCCCCGTGGAGTTTACAATCTATAAAGACGAGGAATTTGGACCAGACAACTACTATATGTACACCGAAGATGCGAACGATAATCCTGGTCGTGTTTGTCGAACAACAAGTTCCGATTCTGAAGGAAACTCGTGGGAAGATTTGTTCCTTATACCTGTTGAAACCCCGTCAGCGATATGGCACTTTGAATCCATGGGCAACAGCCAATATACCATTCAGATACCGAAGGAATTAGAAGACTATGAAAAAGACAAGTATTTTGGAGTAGGATTCAACGAAATGGAACAACAAGGAACAGCAACCGACGAGGTTAACAGCAATGTGCCATACAACACCAATCCAGAAAATTGTCATTGGGCATTCATTGAAATTGGGGAAGCACATGACAACTTTTTTGCTGCCCAGCAACTGGAAAACCTTCTTAGCATTGCCAAGGCAAGAAATGTGAATCATGAAAAGGAACAAGCTATCTATGACAATATGGACAGCGATTTGGCTGAATTGCAAAAAGCACAAAAGTCTCTCCGTAAGAAACTGGACTTCATCCATTTTGCAGATGAACATCTACGTAAAATGGCTCCAAAGAGATGGGACACCAACAAGGATGGGGAGGTAAGCATCAGTGAAGCAAAGAATAGACAGTATCTCGGCAGTCAATTTTTCAATAGTACAATTGCCTCTTTTGATGAATTTCAATACTTCACAGGTATAAGCTCCATATACTCTTCATTTTTCAGTCAGTGCCAATATCTCGCTTCCATTCAATTGCCAAGCACCATCTCAACTTTGGATGATGCGGTGTTCAGCGATTGTGTTTCTCTCAAAGAAATCGAATTGCCAGAACAAGTTAGTGCCATTGGTGGATACTGTTTTGCTGGTTGTTCATCATTGCGCACATTCAGCATTGCCACCCCTGACCCATCCACCATCACTTTGGGTGATAATATCTTTGAAGGCGTAATCCTGCAAGATGCAACCCTTTTCGTTCCTGTAGGTTCCAAGGAACAATATGCAAACGCTCCCGTATGGAAGGAGTTTGGCAAAATTGAGGAAATGCGTACAAAGAAAACACCCGCATTCTGTCCATTACAAACCGATGAATGGGTATATATTTACCAAGTCGGTTCAAGAAAGTTCTTAACCAAGGGTGAAGCGTATGGTACACAAGCCGTTGCGAGTTCTACAAAGATGAGATTCCAACTCAAGCGAAACAACAGCATGGAAAAGGATTGTTACTATCTCTATTCTGACCAAACGGGATATGATAATCATATCTTGTTCCGCACCGTCTCTGACCAATATGTTGGCGTCGGTATAAGGACTTGCTTCGTTGACGGCATTCTTTCTCCTGATGCATATTGGCACGTAGAATCTGTTGGCGACAACAAATATACATTCCAGGTTCCAACGACAAATAATTACTATGTGGCAGACCAATATATGGGTATAAATCCCAACCATCCAGTAGACTATGGATATGAAGGTTTCCAAACGAGTGCCATCTTCTGGGATGTTCCATATCATGATAACGAGAGTAGTTGCCAATGGGCATTCATCAAGGTGTCTGACTATGAGGCAATAGAAAAGGCTTTTGACCGTTACCGCGAGCTGAAAGGATTACTCAAGATTGCCCATGAAAAGGATATTGACGTGATAGAAGAACAAGCCGTGTATGACAACATCAATAGCACGGACGAAGAAATCATCAATGCCATCGTATCCGTCCGCAAGAAAATGAAATACATCACATTCAACGACAATGACATCAAGATTAAATGCGTAAACAAATGGGACGAGAATATGGACGATGAAATAAGTATCGATGAAGTGTCAAGTATTAAGGATATTGGTAACTATTTCCAAAATACGAATATGGCAAGTTTCGACGAACTACAATACTTCACGTCTTTGCAATCCATTCCCGACAAAGCCTTTAACAACTGTACCAACATCGTTTCTATCTATATTCCTGAAAACATCAAGAAGATTGGAACAAACGCTTTCTCTTCATGCACAAAACTGAAGTATGTGGCAGTACTCAATCCCAATCCACAAGAGATAGAAGCTATTGGCTGTGGATTGCTCAGCAGCGCTACCATATTCGTGCCGAAAGAAGCTGTTGAGACCTACCAGAACGATAGTTTCTGGAAGAGATTCACCATCAAGGAATACACGGGGATTCCCGTTGTGCAATGTGCAGACGACAGCAGGGTGTATGGTCGCAAGAATGCGAACTTGAAATATTCGGTGGAAGGTGCACCTATTAACGGCGTTCCGAACGTGGAATGCAATGCCGATGAATACTCTCCCGTAGGAACATATCCGATAGAGGTTTCTTCTGGGACGATTACTACTTTTGGAGCGAAATACATCCCTGCCATCATGACCGTCACTCCTTATTCCGTAACGGCTACGGCTCAATCGTACACGCGCTATTACGGAGAGCCTAACCCCGTATTCAAGGCAACCTATCGTACCTTCAGAAACAAGGAAGAGGCAAGTGAAGTGTTGACAAAAGAACCTACTTTTGAGTGCGACGCAACACCTACAAGTCCTGTCGGAGAATATGAAATCCGTATATCTGGTGCAGAAGCGCAGAACTACATCTTCAAATACATGAACGGTACGCTGACCGTCATAGATAATCCCAATGCCATTCAAGACATTATGGCGGACGAGAAAGGAAAAGCAACCATCTATGACCTGCAAGGAAGAAAAATACGTGCTGACCAAGAACAACAAAACTACCAGACTCTACAAAAGGGAATTTACATCATCAACGGAAAGAAAGTAATCAGAAGATAAACCTCCCAATGAACCTGCATACATCACTCTCGTATGCAGGTTCTTTCTTTTTATCACGTCACGTTCTTCAGTTCTATTTGTAAACAAAAAGTAATAAAAAGGGCTATTCAGAATGTGATTTTTCCCATCAACATAATAGTCAGTCGAAAAATAGCCCATTTTTTACTGTTTCAATAACATTCTGATTGTTAATACGTTACAAACACACCCGTATATTTATACATTAACAATCGGGTAATTATGCAGAAAAAACGACGTTTTTGTGCCTACATAACATATTATTTTAGCCCACTAACATATATAGTTACACTCATAACTCATATAGTTATGGTCGTAAAATATATAGTTACGAGAAAAAAGGAGTAATTTCACGTCGAAAAAGCATTGTTTTACATTTCTAAATATCTAATTTACGTTTTTCAACGAAAAAACATTGTACGGATATTTCATATAATTATTCAAGTAAGCTACATTCTTTTTGGCAATATAATATAGCAAATGGCACATATTTGTTGTAAGAGACCGCAGCGCGGTCTTCGCTCAATAACCGAGG